>Ga0123335_1005216_pt1 | contig 16013 bp, 18 predicted proteins | sample BiotimSIPDNA_2_FD_89707 | JGI IMG/M metagenome (GOLD analysis project Ga0123335, IMG submission 89707) | Anaerobic biogas reactor microbial communites from Washington, USA - Biogas_R2 time_0 SIP DNA | ecosystem: Engineered > Bioreactor > Anaerobic > Unclassified | place: Washington, USA...
ACCTTGGTAGGGTTTAAGAAGAAACCAATCTGATATTCCTTGCCATCGATCTTATTTACCACCCATTCTTCGTCACGACTGTAAGCCAGGTTATCCTGATTGCGCCGTTCCTGTTCTCCGATGGAGAGCAAGCCATCAAGTATAAGGTTGTCCACGATGGCGACATCTAAAGCCTTCCAGGCTGCCGACTTATCAGTGGGCAAGTGAGTGCATGCCTGGTTGAAGTCTTTGAGAGTAAGCAGATAGAGTTTGTGGTCAAAATACATTCCAAAGGCATGCTGTGTGCCTAAAGAGGCCATCTTCTCCATCAAAACGGACAAATCTTCCCGGGAACCGATCGGCTGAACAGAAAATGTCTGGTCAAGTTTTTTCATAAAGGCATTGAATTCAAAGCTCTTGAGGTTTCCAACCACCCGATGGGTCGGCAATACCACCAGTCCCTCATCATATAGATTTACCAGGGTGGCCATAACATAATTGTAACCGGGTTTTCCCTGTTCATGCATTTCCTCTGAATAGGCCAAAGCTGTCTCATAACGATGATGACCGTCAGCGATATAGATCTTCTTATCAGCCATGGCTTTAACGACTTTTGCCACGGTTTTTTCGTCACTGATCACCCATATCTGGTGTAGTTCACCGGCTTCATCCACCATTGACATATCAGGCGCCCGATCTTTAATGTCCGAACGAAGTGCTTTTTCTATGGTCATTTTCTCATCTGAATATAGTCCAAAGATGGAACTGAAGTTAGAGTGGGTAGTCCTCATCAGACTGAGACGATCAGCCTTGGGCTTGGATAGGGTTTCTTCATGGGGAAGAATATTGCCTTGGGCATAGGGCTCTACTTGAAGACCGCATAAAAGGCCGGTCCGGGTGAGTTTTTCGCCCTTGATTTCGAAATCCTGCTGGTAGAGGTATAAGGAAGGCTTTTCTTCAGATTTTAATGTCTGGTCTTCCATCCATTTTTGGAGATACTGGGCTGAACGGGTATAACGGTTATTGGCCGGAGTATCTTCCGGGAAGATCAACCCCAGTTCCAAACGGATTACATTGACCGGATTATCAGCATAGTACCTGGCCTGAGCAGCTTCATCGATAATATCGTACGGTGGAGTGACAACCTTGCTGATGTCCGCAATCTTTTGCTGGTTGTAGCGCAGTCCGCGAAAAGGAACTATCGTAGTCATGAATATATATTATCCTCCTTACCCAAATTGGTTTGTACGCGTAAATTTTAGACTAAAGCCTGGTTTAATGCAATCCTTTTATGTCGGCGAACAATCTTGCCCAGCTTAGAAGAGTAGCGTACTTGAATTTGACTGTTGCCAGGAGGATAATAAGAATTATTGCAGGAGAAGGAAACAAAGGAGACATATGCTGGATTATCATATTCATGTTGCTGCCCATGGCGAATATAAATACACTGATGAATGGGTCGGCGATTTTCTTAATCATGCCCGACTGCGAAAAATAAATGAAGTGGGACTGCTTGAGCACGACGAATTTTTATCTATGGTCGACAACGCTTTGATAGAGCGTCTGGCCTTTAATAATCCTGATCTGTTGGTAAGACGCGGATTAGAGGTGGATTATGTGCCGGGCAGGGAACAAGATATCAAGAAAATGCTGGCCGGCCAGAACCTCGATTATGTCATCGGGTCGGTGCATTTTATTGATGGTTGGGGTTTCGATCATCCCGATAACCAGGACTTATTTGAAAACAAAGATATCGACCGGGTTTATCGAGACTATTTCAGCCTGATCAACCAGGCCGTTCACTCAGGATTATTTGATATTATTGGCCATATCGACCTGGTCAAGATATGGGGGTATCGGCCGATAAAGAAGGGAATCATGCATTATGTTGATCCAGTATTGAAGAGCATCAGCAGATCTGATATGGTCATAGAGATTAACAGTGCTGGCCTGAGGAAACCGGTCGGAGAAATTTACCCTGAGAATGAAATACTAAAGGCTATGTTTGCTTTAAACATTCCGATAACGCTGGGATCTGATGCACATCACCCCGATCAGGTCGGAGAAGGGCTTGAAGAAGCCTGTAACGCTGCCAAAAGGGCCGGATATCGTTACGTCTCGGGTTTTGACCGCCGACAGAGATATTTGACTGATTTTTAGCAAGACAGCAGTTGATTAGGAGGAGAAATACTTGAGCAATATTGCATGGTTGATAGTTAGTCTTGGCTTGATTCTGTTGGGGGCCGAGCTTTTTGTCAATGGCGTAGAATGGCTGGGTAAAAAGCTAAACCTTTCCGAAGGAGCAGTAGGCAGTGTTTTAGCCGCGGTAGGAACTGCCCTGCCGGAAACAATGATTCCAATTATTGCGATTGCTTTTGGTGGTGGTTCAGAGGGACACGCTATCGGTATCGGCGCTATACTCGGGGCACCCCTTATGTTATCTACCCTGGCCATGTTTGTCACGGGCATGGCGGTTGTGGTTTTTCGGGGGCGCCGCAGTATGGGAACAAAGGTCGTAGCCGATTATTCTACCATGTCACGTGACCTGGCCTTTTTCATAGCGATATTCACTATAGCCATTATTACTGGCTTTATTCCTCCTCAATTCAGATTTGTGCAATTGTTGATCGCGGCGGGGATGTTTTTATCATATGGCGTTTATGTTTTCGTAATGATCAAGGAGGAGAGGGACCTGGAAGGAGAATCGGAGCTGGATTCCTGTTATTTTGCTAGAAGCTACGATAGTCCACCTATGTTCTTGATTGTTTTACAGGTCATTGCAGCTTTGGTGATTATAGTTTTCAGCGCCAAGCTATTCGTAGTAGAGGTAACCAATATCGCTGCACTATATGCGGTACCAGCCTTCGTTCTGTCACTAATCATAGCGCCAATTGCGACCGAACTTCCGGAAAAGTTCAATAGTGTTATATGGATATCCCGAGAAAAGGATACCCTGGCCTTGGGCAACATAACTGGTGCCATGGTTTTTCAGAGTTCGATGATTCCGGCTATAGGTATATTAATGACTGATTGGCAGCTTACTTCTGGAGCTATGTACTCAGCATTACTGGCATTGGCTTCATCGATCATTATATTCTTGGAATTGAAGAGACATCAACACATAAGTGCCCCTATCCTGATGCTGGGAGGGCTTTTTTATTGTATATTTTTGATAGGAATCTTCAAGGGCATTATTACTGGCTAGATAGATTGCATGCTGCTGCAATAATATAAGAAACAATCTAGTTTGGAGGGTCTTTAAGTAGTGAAAGAAATAGAAGACAGGATGAGAGAACTAGGGGTTGTGCTTTCTGAGCCGGCCAAACCGATAGCCGCTTACCTTCCGGGGATTCAGACCAATAATCTACTTTTCATCTCCGGTCAATTGCCAACAAAAGATGGGCAATTACTATATACCGGAAAGCTGGGGCTTGATCTAGATATTGCCCAAGGTCAGGATGCAGCCAGGCAATGCATAATTAACTGTATGTCTATATTGAAGCAACATGCTCATAATTGGGAGCAATTGGTCCAAATAATCAAGTTAACCGGCTATGTTCAGAGTGCCGATGATTTCTATGAACAGGCACAGGTTATCAACGGCGCATCAGAACTCCTGCAAAAGGTTTTTGGTGAAAAGGGACGCCACGCCCGGGCGGCCATAGGCGTTAACGCTTTACCTTTAAATGCTCCCTGTGAGATTGAGATGATAGCCCTTCTCAAGTAGCTTTACGGCGAACCATTTGACACTAGTTGAACAAAAAGATACGATAGTATAATAAAAATAAACAAGGGTGGTCGCATGGAAGAGATCAATGTAGCCCGCCGGATCAGAGAGATCAGGATTAGCAAAGGCCTGACCCTCGAAGAATTAGGGAATCGCACAGGGTTTACCAAGGGGTTGTTGTCAAAAATAGAGAATAGCAAGGTGTCTCCACCGGTATCGACTCTGGCTAAGATAGCCCGGGCTATGAATGTATCTATGGGTGAATTCTTTTCCGAGGTTGAAGCAAAGCCTATTATAATAGTAAGGGCCAAGGACCGGGCTGTTTATCAACCAGAGGATGCCCCGCAGGGTCAAGTGATTGAGACTCCTATCAGCGGATTCCAGCAGCAAAAAATGCAGCCAATAATAATCAGTATTGAAAATGCTGCCGAATATCAACAGCGTTTATATAATCATCCCGGTCAGGAGTTTATTATGGTGCTGGAAGGTACCATGGGTTACCGATTCGACGATGAAGAGCTGATGTTATCGACTGGTGATTGCATATACTTCAACGCTGAACATCAACACGGGCCATTGCCGATGAAAGGGAAAAAAGTGAAATACTTGTCGGTGTTGTCATGATTTGGAGCTTGTAATTTTGCATATGGAGTAAAACAGGATGATTAACAAAAGGGTGGCAGATGCCACCCTTTTGTTGTAATACTATTTCCCCATTCTATTTGGCTTTACTCTGTTTGGAAATCAGGGACAGGACGCTTTTCATGTTCATTTCACGTGGTAAATGCCGCATCCGGGAAAGATCACGAAAATTTATCTCGCTAAGGTTTATAGTGAAGAACAGTTCTCCATTTTCCGTATGGAATTGCATAGGAATATTAAATGATTGGCCCTGTGTCAAAGAATTATGGCCTTCGAAACTGTTGATTAGATTATTCCGATTTCCTTTTACCAAGATCATGCCTGGACGGGAAGGTAGGTCAGATATTAGCACATCTGATAAATCCTCTGTTATGGTTTGCTGGACGTAGCTTTCGATTTCACCAAATATAGTCGGCCAAGCTTGGCTATTCCCGGCTCCAGCAGATAGGTGAGGCATGCTTATGCTAACATTATCGTAGCTGTCAATATCTACACCTTCATAAGTGAACACTTTTGAGAAATGATAAGCCTCTGAATCAGCTATTTCCGTGTATACCTGGTTAATATCGAGCAGATCGGCTGGACCCACTTCCAGCAAGGCACTTATCGCTGATTGGGGGTCATTCTCCAAACGGCTTTGTGCAGCACCAAATACATCATTAAAATCGATGCTAAAGCCTGGAGTGACTGAATCGAATATGTCCAGTTCAGAATAGACTAATTCCGGTATAGAAAAAGCATCTCCGTAAGGACTGGTCGCATCTTCTCTCAGTGCAGCATCAAGGTCAAAAAGGTCTTCGCAGTTAAAATTGATTTCCCACTTAACAAGGTCTTTGAACATTGGCCTCGCCTCCCTAATAATTTGTTTATCTGATTCCCGGATCCCGACCCCATCATATTCGTTTTGATCCTTATTAAAGATAAGTGGATGTAACATCGGTCCGGGAACTGATTTTGCAGTAAAAATCAGAAAATTCTAAATAAATTTGACTAATATTTGACCTTTATATCTTATTTTATACAGCATGGTTCGCTATTATGCAATAGTATTTCATGAAAATCTATAAATAATTGTTAAAACAAGGACAAAAAATCAAATAGAATAAAGTAACGCGAAAATTTCAGTCAAATCTACTGGAAGTATATGAATCCCATAAAAAGGGAATAATCAAATGGAGGTGATTTGGCTGTGAGGACAAAAATATTCACATGGTGCTTTATTGCTCTGGCATTGGTCAGCATGGTAATCGGGTATAGATATTCTACCCAGTTGAAGCAAGGCATTTCGCAAAAACCGGAAAAAACATCGGCAATGATTGAGAAGTCAGTTGGAGTGGTAACGCCGGATACAAGGATTATCTATGAAAAAGAATACCAAGAATGCGGTCATACTGTTGTCAGCGGTTATAGTCAGCGTGATAAGCTGATGGGTTTGGATAGCAGGGGATTGAATGACTATTTTAAAAAGAGTCAAGGATACTCTGTATCTCTGGTTGACAACATTATGGTTATCCATCAGACTATTTCCAATAAGTGTCCAGAAGAACAAAACGAATTTAAGATTAAGGAATACCGTGGATATATAGCGGTTTATACCGGAGCAGAGGAAAACGAAATACTGCTTAGAGTTACCTCTATCCGGGCAGAGATGTTGCCCGAAAATATTCAAAGGGATATCCGGGCCGGTAAATATAGTTTCCAGGACGAAGCGAAACTAAACGATACTCTGGAAAACCTGGATGAGTATCAGTAATTAGATACTTTATATAAATTTAATATTATTAAGATAGGTGACTAACTGTTATGCCCTGTTGCTTCAGGGCATTTTTATATTTGCCAAGCTTATCTTTCATAATATAATGGATAGAGCAAATGTTTGGTTGTGAATATGGTTAAGAAGGGTATTAACAATGCGGGTATTGGGGATTGATCCGGGTACTGCTACTACGGGATTTGGTATAGTCGAAATTAAGGAAGGTCGTCTTATCACCTTGGATTATGGGACTATCAAAACCACTGCCGGCATAGATATGCCATTGCGCCTGCTGAAGATCAATGGGGAGCTCAATAGGCTGCTGGAAGAATATCAACCTGATGTAGTGGCAGTAGAGGAGATATTTCACCACAAGAACGCTAAGACTGTTGTCGCGGTGGCTCAGGCCCGTGGGGTAATTCTCCTGGCGGCCTCTCTGGCTCAACTTCCAGTGGCCGAATACACACCTCTCCAAGTGAAACAAGCAGTAGTAGGCTATGGTCAGGCAGAAAAAAGGCAGGTACAGATGATGGTCCAGCGGTTGCTGGGGTTAGATGAATTGCCTCATCCAGATGATGCCGCTGACGCACTGGCTATTGCAATTTGCCATCTGCATTCATGCCGTATCAACGATATATTAAAAACGACCAGAAACCGGATTTGAATACAAGAAGGTGGTTTATTATGATAGCTTTTATCAGAGGCAATCTGGAGGAGATCACGGACAGTAGTGTGATAATTGAGACGCATGGAGTTGCCTACGAGTTAAACATGCATCGGCGGGACATCGCAGGTCTGCCCCGCAACGGCATACCGATAAAGGTATACACTCATTTTCAGGTTTTGGAAAATGAGTTCAAGCTATATGGTTTCTGTGTCAAGGAAGAGCAAAGCCTGTTCAGACTTTTACTGACGGTTTCCGGCATGGGTGCCAAGGGTGCAATGAACGTATTGGAGGCCATGGATCCGGAGAAATTCTATCGAGCCATAGCCAGCAAGGATGAAAAGCTTCTCACCACGATTTCGGGAATCGGTAAAAAGAGCGCCCAACGTCTTATTTTTGAACTAAAGGACAAGATCGGTGAGGCAAGCGCCGTAGCAGTAGCACCCGGTGAGGAACCATGGCTGGAAGATGTTTTGGATGCATTGGAAGCATTGGGTTATCAGCGCAATGAGATGTTTCCTATGATCATGGATCTGCTGGCTCAGGGAAAGCTCTCTGACCGGGTAGAGGAGAATATTAAGCTGGTTTTAAAAACGCGTGCCACTCAGTTAAATAGATAGGGAGGGAGCCATGTGCCGGAAGATCGCCTGATATCACCCCATATGCTGGGAGATGAAGATTATAGTGAAACCTCCCTGAGGCCATTGCGTTTATCCGAATACATAGGTCAAGACAAGGTGAAGGAGAATATCAGTATTTTTGTGGCTGCTGCCAGGGAAAGGGCCGAGAGCCTTGACCACGTTCTATTGAGCGGACCGCCCGGATTGGGTAAGACTACTCTGGCCACTATTATTGCCGGAGAGATTGGGCGGTCTATACGTAAGACATCGGGACCGGCCATCGAACGCCCGGGGGATCTGGCAGCGATACTTACTAATTTGGAACCTGGCGAAGTACTCTTTATAGATGAGATCCACCGCCTGAACCGGAGTGTGGAAGAAATCATGTATCCAGCCATGGAAGACTATGCTATTGATATTATTATTGGCAAGGGGCCTGGCGCCAGAACATTGCGGATAGAATTGCCTCCCTTTACCTTGATCGGTGCTACCACCCGGCCTGGATTGTTGACTTCTCCGCTGCGTGATCGTTTCGGCATCAATTGTCGTCTCGATTTTTATGAAACCACCGATTTGGAGAAGATCATTACCAGAGCAGCCAGCATTCTTAATCTGGACATAGAACCGGGTGGCGCGCATGAGATTGCACGGAGGGCAAGAGGTACCCCTAGGGTCGCCAATCGACTCTTGAAACGCGTGCGTGATTTTGCTCTGGTAAGGGGCAATGGAAGAATCGATCGGGATATAGCTCGTCAAGCTCTGGAGATGATGGAGATAGACGAAGCGGGATTAGATAATGTTGATCGCATGATCCTTGAGGCTATTATAGTGAAATTCGGTGGGGGACCAGTAGGCCTGGAAACACTCTCAGCCTGTGTATCTGAAGAAAGCGATACCCTAAGCGATGTGTATGAACCATATTTATTGAAGCTGGGCTTGATTCAAAAGACGCCGCGGGGTAGAATGGCTACTGAGCTGGCATATCGTCATCTGGGTCATAGGTTTAACCAATCGCTAAATGAAGGGCTATTCAAAGAAGATTGACCGCTACGGAGGTACTTACGTTGCCCAAAGTGCTGTTGCATATATGTTGTGGCCCCTGCGCTACCTATCCTGTTCCGGAATTGATCGGGCAGGGCTTTGAAGTCATGGGATTTTTCTCAAATTCCAATATCCATCCTTACACGGAATACCTTAAACGCCGGGAAGGAGTAGAAGCTTATGCAGATAGCATTGGTTTATCAGTTATCTACGATGACAACTATGATCCGAGTGAATATTTCCAATTGATCACCCATCGAGAAAAGCAGCGATGTAATTATTGCTACATCATGCGCCTGGAGAAGGCTGCACAAATCGCCCGCCGCGGTAAATTCGATTATTTCAGTACAACTCTGCTGGTCAGCCCGATGCAGAAGCACGAATTGATCAGGGAGTTGGGAGAAGCTATAGGAGAGAAATATAATGTCCCTTTCTTATATCATGATTTCCGGCCAGGTTTTAAAGAGACCGTTAGCAGATCACGGGAGATGGGTCTTTACCGCCAGCAGTATTGCGGTTGCTTATACAGCGAAAAAGAGCGTTACACAATGAAGTCACCTAAAGACAAACCTACCAGCCGGGAGACGGCAAGATGATAGATGTTTATAATTTAGAGAGTTATAGATTTGACTTACCTGAAGAACTGATAGCACAGTATCCGATCGAGCCCCGCGACGCTTCACGATTGTTGGTTTTGCGACGTGCTAATGGAAACATTACTGACACCAGTTTCAGCAGTATACTCGAATACCTGAAAGTCGGTGATACCCTGGTTTTGAATGACACCAGGGTGATACCGGCGCGCTTATTTGGGCACAAACCCAGTGGTGCTCGGGTAGAGATTCTGCTGCTGAAAAGGCTGCAGAACAGCTGGGAGGCGTTGGTTCGTCCCGCCAGGAGGCTCAAGGCAGGCGACCGGGTGATACTGGATGGACCAAACAACCAGAATGGAAGATATGATGGGGTCCAGTTGGAGATAAAAGAGGAAATGGATATGCCAGGAGGGCGTAAGGTCTGTTTCTGTAATTGTAATAACGAAATGGAGTATATCGATAGCATAGGTCATATGCCGCTTCCGCCCTATATCAAACGCTCAGCGCAAGATGAGGACAAGCGGAGGTATCAGACAGTATATGCCGATCACATAGGCTCGGCTGCCGCTCCTACTGCCGGTCTGCATTTTACCGACAAATTGTTGAGTGACCTTGCGGCGCAAGGCATCAACATAGTCAAGGTTCTTCTGCATGTTGGATTAGGCACATTTCGACCGGTCAGCAGCATGGACATTCGTGAACATCGGATGCATTATGAGTATTGTAACTTGACCAGTGAGGGTGCCGCTATTTTAAATCGAACGCGTCAGCAAGGAGGGCGTATAGTGGCAGTCGGGACCACTGTCGTACGCACCCTGGAATCGTTTTATGGTGAACAGGGTTTTGAGCATGGTGAGATGGAAACCAATTGCTTTATCTATCCGGGATATCAATTCAAAGCCATTGATGCCATGATAACTAATTTTCACTTACCGGCATCATCACTTATAATGCTAGTGGCGGCTTTCGCTGGATATGATAATGCTATGGCCGCCTATCGCCATGCCATAAAAGAACAGTATCGCTTTTTCAGTTATGGCGACGCTATGCTGGTTATGTAATAGCAAGGGCAGGTATTTATGCTATCTTTTGAAATCACCAAATATGATAATAACTCCCCGGCCAGACTGGGGAGAATCCATACCAATCATGGACTAATTAGTACTCCGGTATTCATGCCGGTGGGGACTCAGGCTACGGTAAAGACTATGACCCCGCCTGAGCTTTATGAGATAGGTGTAGATGTTATATTGGCCAACACCTATCACCTGTTTTTACGTCCTGGTGAAGATCTGATAGCCGAAGCGGGTGGGCTGCATTCCTTTATGAATTGGGGGCAAAACATCCTTACCGACAGCGGCGGTTTTCAGGTATTCAGCCTGAGTAAGCTGCGCAAGATAAATGATGATGGGGTATTCTTCAATTCTCATATAGACGGCTCCACCCACTTTTTAAGTCCGGAAAAGGTCATGGAAATCGAGCTTGCTCTGGGAGCTGATATAGCCATGTGTTTTGACGAATGTTCCCCCTATCCCTGTTCATATGAGGAAGCTGAACGAGCAGTGACCCGGACGACTAAATGGGCAGAGCGATGCCGTAGGGCGCATAATTCAGAGAGACAGTCGTTATTTGGTATAGTACAAGGCAACGTATTTCCGGACCTTAGAGAGAGAAGCACTAAAGAACTGTTGGATTTCGATTTTCCTGGATATGCTATTGGTGGGTTAAGTGTTGGTGAACCCAAGCAAGAAATGTACAGCATACTCGAAAGTACCGCAGCACTGTTGCCCATTACGAAACCCCGTTATCTGATGGGAGTTGGTGAACCCGAGGATCTTCTTGCTGGTGTAGCGAACGGAGTCGACATGTTCGATTGTGTTCTGCCTACCCGTCTGGCCCGTCACGGAACCGCTTACACCAGTTGTGGCAAGCTAACGGTTCGTAATGCGGGCTGTTCCAGAGATTTTCGGCCATTGGACGAAGAGTGTCCCTGCCAGGTTTGCCAGAATTACACCCGGGCCTATATCAGACACCTGATAAAGGCCGGTGAGATATTGGCTCTCCGATTGCTTACCTACCACAATATTTACTTTTTGACACGTTTAATGGAGAATATTAGACATGCCATTGCTGATGATAACTTATCCAGTTTCACTAACGAATTTCTTAGGAGGTATCAAAAAGGGTGATTGTAAAAATGCGTTATAAGCATTTCAGCAGGATTTCAATAAGTTGTGGCGAATAGTAATAAAGTTTTATTAAATTAGGGAGTGATGTTTGATTGAAGGATTCGCAGGCTTGGATAACAATAGTAGCCTATTTTGTCATCTTTATCGGCATTTTTTATGTTTTTGCGATTATGCCGCGCAGAAAACAGGAAAAAAAGCATAGTCAGTTGATGGATACTCTAAAAAAAGGCGAGAAAGTAGTTACCATCGGCGGAATAAAGGGTACTATTGCGAGAGTCAAAGATGAAACGATTATGCTCAAGGTAAATGATGATACTGAAATCGAGTTTATAAAAAAGGCCATAGCTTATCGTGAGGGAGAAGAATAAGTGACGGGTCTTAGCGAGATCAAAGCTGATCTCCTGGTGAAGACTATGATCGTAAAGGGAAACGAGCATTTGGGAGCAATGGGATTTACCGATCATGGGCATCTTCATATCAGCTTGGTCAGCGGTGTATCCCGAGAGATCCTCCAAAAACTCGGGTATGGTGACCGTATGGCCGAGCTGGCAGGAATTGCTGGATATATGCATGATATCGGCAACGTAGTTAACCGCCATGGACATAGTCAAAGTGGTGCGATGATGGCTATGGAGATATTGCAGCGTTTAGACATGGACCCCAAAGAAATTTCTATAATCACCGCAGCTATTGGCAACCACGATGAAGGCAGCGGCCATCCGGTTAACCCGGTGGCTGCAGCGTTGATTATCGCTGACAAATCGCATGTTCATAGAAACAGGGTAAGAAATACAGATATCGCATCATTCGATATACATGATCGCGTCAACTATGCGGCGGAGTATTCCCTGCTGAACATAGATGAAGAACAAAGCCTCATATCCATGGAACTGGCAATTGAGACTGAGATCTGTCCGGTAATGGAGTACTTTGAGATATTTCTTAGCCGCATGTTGATGTGCCAGAGAGCAGCCAATTATCTGGGCTGCAGGTTCGAGCTGATCATAAATGGAGCAAAGTTGCTCTAGTGATTTGGGGATGAGGATAGGTCTATTTTTCTTGTTGAAACCCGGCAGAATTAAGACGGGTATTCTTGAGATATATGCATAGTAGTTGGAAGGAGGAAAAAAGTTGAGGTTGAACAAGAATACAAGCATTGTATTAGTAAGTCTGGTTATTATAGTTCTGGCGGCCCTGACCTATTTTGGTCAAAAACCGTTGATGGATCGCATTAATCTCGGTCTTGACTTACGGGGCGGGTTGCGAGTAGTTTTGCAGGCTCAGGAGAAAAGCGGCAATGAGGTTACGAAGGACACCCTGCAAAAAGCGGTAGGGATACTTCGGGATCGTGTTGATAACCTGGGAGTAAAGGAAAGCTCGCTCTATCCTCAGGGAGACGACCGTGTTGTCGTAGAGATTGCCGGCGAGGATGATCCGGAATCCGCAGTAGATATACTAAGAAATACCGCTCAGCTTGAGTTTTGGGATGAACAAGGCAAAGTTTTGGTAACTGGAAAACATCTTAAAGATGCCCAGGCCGAATCAGCCGGAGCTCAGGGCAACGGCACTTTTAATGTGGCTATAAGCTTTGACAAGGAGGGCGCCAAACAATTCGCTGAAGCTACTACGGCAAACGTGAATAAACCAATTGCCATTGTGCTTGATGGAAAGGTAATCAGCGCACCTAACGTAAAAACAGCGATTACTGATGGCAATGCAATTATAGAAGGCAATTTTACAGCCAAAGAGGCTCAGGATCTGGCGGTATTACTCCGTTCAGGCGCTCTGCCGGTTACCTTGAAAGTCATCGAGAAACGATCTATAGGACCGACGCTTGGGGCTGATTCGCTGCAAAAGAGTATCGACGCCGGTATAGTTGGTATGATTGCCATACTGATATTTATGGTCGGCTATTATAGATTACCGGGATTGGTAGCTGATATCTCACTGGTTCTGTATGCTTTGGTGGTATTAGGGGCTATGGCATTGTTAGGTGCCGTGTTGACCTTGCCAGGTATAGCGGGCTTTGTTTTATCTATCGGCATGGCGGTTGACGCCAATGTAATAATAAACGAACGACTGAAAGAGGAGATGCGAACCGGGAAAACCCTGAAGGCATCAATAGATGCTGCCTATGATAGGGCTTTTTGGACCGTTTTTGATTCGAATCTTACAGTAATAATCGCAGCAGCCATTTTAATGTGGCTGGGAACCGGCCCGGTAAAAGGCTTCGCGGTTACGTTGATAATCGGTAACATTGCGGCCATGGTTACTGCATTGTACTTTACCCAATGGCTCATGAATCCTTTATCAAATATTTTTTCCAATAAGAAATTATACATTAATTAGAGAGGAGGGAATTCAGTGAATTTTATACAATACCGTAAGGTGTATTATGTAATCTCAATAGTAGTGGTATTATTCAGCCTGGTGACACTTTTCACCAAAGGGCTTAATATGGGTATCGATTTTAGGGGCGGCTCGATTCTCCAGGTGCGGATGGAGCAGAATACTGATGTAAATGCTGTCCGAGACGCACTTAAAGAGATTAAGATGGACAAAGCTGATGTAAGCAAGAGCGGTGATGAGATATTCATTAGAACTCACGAATTAAGTCAGAATGAAACGCAGAATATCCTTAACCATTTGAATGACAAATTCGGAAAAGCTGAATTTCGCTCCGCTGAGAGTGTAGGAGCTTCTATCGGAAATGAGCTTAAGAGAAACTCCATTCTTGCAGTAATAATTGCAGCCATTGCCATGATGCTGTATATAGCGTTGCGTTTTGAGTATACCACTGGCATTGCTTCGATAGTAAAGGAATTACACGACGTATCCCTGGTTTTAGGGTTATTTGCCTTATTCCAGTGGGAGGTTAATACACCATTTATTGCGGGTCTGCTTACAGTTGTCGGTTATTCGATCAATGACAGCATAGTTATCTTTGATCGTATTCGTGAAAATTTACGAATGAAAAAGAAGGAGGATTACCTCACTCTAGTTAACAAGAGCATCACACAATCACTGAACCGTTCCATAAATACGGTATTAGTAAGTGTTTTTGCCTTAATAGCACTATTATTATTCGGCGGAACATCAATCAAGGTATTTGTTCTGACCATGTTGATTGGTTTTCTGGTGGGTGGTTATTCATCCATCTTTGTAGCCAGCCCGATTTGGTATGACCTAAAGTCTAAGCAAGAATAATATTAACATGACAAATCTATAAGTGGCATGATATACTAATCTAAATTTTGATACTGTAGTTTTCTTTGGTCAGGCAATAAAGCCGGGCTCATTGAGCAGCGGAGGTATCCGTGGGACTTCATTTTATGGAGTCCCTTTTTTATTAATCCGGGGCAGGAGAGATTAGCATGGATGTTAGAGTGAAGGCAGCTTGGATATCAGTCTTCAGTAATACTTTTTTAACAGTTGGCAAATTAATCATCGGTCTCATGATCGGTTCGATCAGTGTCATATCTGAAGCAATACACTCAGGCAACGACTTGCTGGCATCCTTCATAGCTCTTTTTTCTGTGAAGACCTCCACTAAACCACCAGACACAGAGCACCCCTATGGTCATGGCAAGATTGAAAACATATCAGGTACCATTGAAGCCCTTCTAATATTTGTGGCAGCCATAATGATAATTACAGAGGCCATAAAAAAGATACTCCATGGCGGAGAACCGATTGATACGGGATGGGGTATAGTAATAATGGGTATTGCAGCAATGATTAATTTTGCTATTTCGACTTATCTGCTTAAGGTAGGTAGGGAAAACCATTCGGTGGCGCTTGAAGCTGATGGTATGCATCTTCGTACTGACGTTTACACATCATTAGGCGTATTTATTGGTCTTATCCTGATCAAGATAACTGGAGAGCATTTAATAGACCCGATAGCTGCCATGCTGGTAGCTGTGATCATAATCAAAGCTGCCTATGATTTGACCAAAAAGGCTTTTATGCCCTTATTAGATGCCGCTATTGCACCTGACAATCTTAGATTGATTGAATTGATACTTGATGAATACAATGAAAACTTTATTGAGTATCATGAGTTAAGAACCAGGCAAGCCGGCAGAGATTCGTATATTGACCTACATTTGGTGATCAGTCCCCATAATTCAATTCAGGAGGCGCATGATCTTTGCGATGCCATCGAGGCGCGTATAGAGAGTACTATAGTCCATTCTCATGTGATGATCCATGTCGAACCTGCTGAGATGCCATGTCCGGATAATAAATGATTAATAAGCTTGGCGGAAGAGACTTGTTTTGCTAGAATTAATATGCTTAAAGATTTATGTTGAGTGGGGTGTCGTTGATGCAGGCCTATTTGATCCTGGCGCTGATGTTTTTCGTAGGTATCGCAGTTTTTGTATTTCAGAATCCTACAATGGTGACGGTACATTTTATAAACTGGACCTCGCCGAAGGTTTCTATTGCAGTTGTAGCTTTGGTAGCAGCTTGTGCCGGTGCGATATTGGTCTTTCTGGTGGACAGCTTTCGCTATTTTAAAGTGGCCAAGGCGACCAGAGAACTGACTCAGGCCAATCGTAAGCTGCAGAAGGAGATCAAGAGCTTGAAAGACGAAAAACCCAGCCGTAAGGACAAGAGGGGGGAAAAGGGTAAAACAGCAACGCCTGACAGCAGCCCGGCAGCGAATCCCTCCCAGACTTCTCCTGATATACATGCGGATGCCGAGAATAAGCCGGAATAAAAATAAATTATTGAATGTAGCATGGAATTGATACCCCGGGGTAAGAACTCCGGGGTATTCTTGCATACTGATCAAGCGA
>Ga0123335_1005220_pt1 | contig 15997 bp, 14 predicted proteins | sample BiotimSIPDNA_2_FD_89707 | JGI IMG/M metagenome (GOLD analysis project Ga0123335, IMG submission 89707) | Anaerobic biogas reactor microbial communites from Washington, USA - Biogas_R2 time_0 SIP DNA | ecosystem: Engineered > Bioreactor > Anaerobic > Unclassified | place: Washington, USA...
AGTAGCTGCTGCAACCAAGGGATAAGGCGACTGATAACTTTGTTGATGCTCATAATTCCGCTGGATCTTTAATATGATGTTGTACAGGATTTGATTGGTTATTAAAGTAGTTTATCACCACTAAATTAGCAGGGCCAAACTTACCTAAAACCGGTTGCTGAGCGACAATTAAGTTATCACTCCATTTTTTTATGGTGAGTTGATCATCATTGAGTAATACCTGTCCCGCCACTTGAGCAGGGCCAAAGTTTTTGCCCTCAATCTTAATCTGCCCGCCCTGAATTGTCCAAGTTGGAGTTTTAGAGTAAATCTTGGGATATTTTTGTAGCTGTGAATAAAAATGATTGTAGCGATTGCCAGCAATTAAGGTTAAGAAGAATAATAGCGAGATAAAGATCTGCATTAGCTTGTAATTAAAAAGTTTTGGCAGTTTGGAGGTAATAAAACTAAAAAACAGAACAATTCCCATTAGGATGAGTGTTTTTGTAGAGTTGGCAACCTTGATGAAGATCAGGTTACGTTCAGTGGTTAAGTACTCAAGCGGAATAATCACCAGTTGCCAAAGAACAATGGCAACAAGCGCCACCAAAACAATCAACCTGAGAAAGCGAGCCTCTTCTGGTTTCATACTAGCAATTATTATAAAGGAAATAGGCGAGGTGTTTGTAGGGAAAAGAAGAGTTGACTAACTGTTGGGCTTAACAAAAATTAATGCTGAAATACCCAGCAAAATTAAAAAGCCAAAATATAGATGAAGAGCGGTGTCTGAGTCAATCATTGTTTTACTCTGGTTTATAAGATTCTTTAAACCAGTATAGAAGTAAAAAGATTATTACTATTGTGCTTGCAAATAAAGCTAGCAATAAAAAATAGCGATCAACCCCATCAAGGCTATTATAAAAATTAATCATTTTTTTATGTTAGAGATGGTTAATCAGATTAAGCTAGTATACCAAAAAAAAGAAACTAAAATTATACCTTTAACTAGTTTATCAATAATTAGTGACTCTTCTATAACTACTAGAATTAAGACTGATATTGCAATTCCAACCCCAATTTCTCTTAATGACTCGCTGATATGGTATGCATACTTGTTGTAGTTGTTTTTTAGTAGAATACTTAATTTGGTTGAAAGAATCTTATAGGAATTTCTCACCCATTCAATTAATCAAATTTCGCTAAAAAATATCTTAAGATGAAAAAAACTACTCAAAAACAGCAAACATTAAATGATCATTAATTGGAGAGATTTTATTCGCGCTATCAATAAGATTGTTGGTAGCGTTGGTTGAGTCTAACAAAACCACGGGATTATCATCCTCTTGCAAAATTGACTCAAAAACATCAGTCTCAATTGGTTTCATTGGTACCACTTCATCGGTGTAGAACATTAGCAAGTACTTGATGTAATAGATTGAGCCTCGTTCACCGATATTAAGCAGCTGCGAGTTAAAATAGTAGTTCACGTGTTTATTTTCTTGAGCAAACGCAATCACCGGCTCTTGAAGTTGTCCCTGAGAGTCGTCTGCCAGCCAATTATGCATCTTAAGACTAACAGGAATCGTGCTGATGCTAATAATTATTATCAAACCCAATAAAATTGGCACCAATTTTTTGTGGCGAACTATTTTGAGTAAGCTGGAAACAATAAGCAGCAAAGCAACTCTTGTTAAGAGTGAGATTGGCAAAAGATGATCTAGCCAACCCCAACCAAGTGAGTTAATTGTTAGATAAAAATCTCTTTGTGGTAGTAAGATAACTAAACTAGCACTAAAGATTATAAATAGCCAACAAGCCAACTTATTTAGTCTCTCTTTACTGCTGGCAAACTGCCAGAGTTGAGTTAATCCGTAAACAAAGATAATCACCACCGCAGAGTCGAGATATCTAAAGTAGGTTGAGTAACGGATTGGGTTATTTTGAAAACCTCCATAACTATGTAAAAAAGATACGCCCACAGTAAGTAAGGTGTACGAGATCACAAACAACCACATAGGTTTAGCTTTTTTTGTTTTAATGAGCGTGAGAGCGTCTTTAATCAAAAAATAAAATGGGAAAAAGAAAGTAGAAAAAACGAGATAAATTAAGTGATTACCAAAGATTTTGACTGTAGCAAACAAATTGCTTTTTAAAGAGATTAAGCTTAAAAAGTTTTTAGAGTAAGAAGGCATAAAAGAGCGATAGTCTTTGGTGACTGTGGCCAAAAGGTTGTTCTGGATTAATTGGCGCTCAATTAACTCAAAAACAAACATCGGTAATACACTGAGAACACCAAATATCAGTGCAGTCTTAAGCAGTCTAAAAAGCTTATTTTTTGCATTTGTTTTTGCTGATGAATTGCCCACTAAAGCTAAGATAATGCATGGAACCAGTACAATAGCTATCGTTCTAGTTAAAATTGATGCGGCGGTTAAAAAACCAAGCGCTGCTAGCCATTTAAAATCGGTTTCTTTCTTGAACTTAAGGATATAGCTCAACAAACTAAACACCAAAAGTGTTAATGGTAAAAATAAGTTTTCGCTCATGGCAACAAAATAGTAACCGGTAATGTTGCTTAGCAGCGATGTGGCTAAAAAGGCCAACACTAAAAACAGCTTGCCATGTTTATTTTTAGTAAAGCCAAAAACTTTGTTGAGCAAAAAAAATGAGATTAGTAATAATAATTGGCTTGAAAAAAAGTTGAGAAACTGAACCCTACGATATGAAGAAACAGGATCATTGGTAATCGCTAGTGAGATTAAGTATGAATAAAGTGGAGGATATTTATGACCTTGAGTGGCATCGGTAATCACGTCTATACCAAACTTAAGATTGCGAGCTTTATTCAGGTATAGATACTCATCGCCAAAGAGCCAAGGTTGATTGTGAATAGTCATTATTCTTTAGTGGGTTCGTTAGAGTTAGTAAAGATTTTTAGAATATCTTCTGGAGATTTTCTGAACCAAATTGAGAATATGTTTAAATACCAAGGATCATTTTTGAAAAGATCTAAAACAGATGATAAATCTTCTGGTGGTTCTTCTGGCGGTGAATTTAACTGTAGAACTTTAAGTGCTAATTTAATCTGCTCTTGCTGAACTTCTCGCTGATTAACTATTTCTTTATTCATAGTTACAAATTAATTTGACGTGCACACATTATAATACACTGCTAATTACCCTCCAAAAAAATGTAAAATTTCTTCAGCTGATTTGCCGGATTGTGATGATAGTTGTTCTACAACGGCGGGGTTCTTGCTTAAAAATCTAAAGACATATGGAGTAACTGTTTGATCTGGGAGTTTCCATTGTGCTAAAGACAGTTCGGCAATTTGCTGAAGGTTTTGTTGGTGAGCTGCTTCTTTTTCATTCATAAATTTGACTTTAAATATTTTTACCAATATCTTTACTCAACATGTTTTAGCACTTAGAAATATAAGCCTAGACAAAACGCAAGTAGAATTAAAGAAATTTGGAGAACCGGCGAAATAACTAGCATTATTTTTTAAACTCTATTTATTTTATACCAATCAACAAACTTTTTTAGACCGTCTTTAAAACTGGTGGCTGGTTGATACCCTAATAATTTTTGAGCTTTACTAATATCGGCGTAAGTTCTGGGTACATCACCAGGCTGGAGTGGCAGTAGATTGATCACTGCCTTTTTTTTAGTTAGCTCCTCTAAAATTTTAATAAACTCATTTAAACTAACCGGTTGATTATTACCAAGGTTGATAATCTCATACTCGAAAGGGTTCTCAACCGCTGCACAAACTCCCGAGACAATGTCATCAATGTAGGTGTAATCTCTTTGCGTGCTACCATCGCCAAATTTATTGATCGGCTGATTATTAAGCAGAGCTTTTGTAAATAAATATGGAGCCATGTCGGGTCTTCCAGCTGGGCCGTAGACTGTAAAGAACCTTAGGCAAGTTGTCTTGATTTGATATAAATGTGAATAGGTGTAGCAAAGTAACTCAGCAGCTTTTTTGGTGGCTGCATACGGACTAACCGGTTTGTTAACAGGATCATCTTCAGCAAATGGAATCTTTTGCTGTTCTCCATAAATAGCGCTGGTGGAGGCAAACACAAACTGCTCAACATTAAATTCTCTAGCTAACTCAAGTAGATTAAGCGTGCCTTTAGTATTAACCTTTTGATACAAAAATGGTTGCTCGATTGAAGGTCTAACTCCAGCTCGAGCTGCTAAATGGACTATTTTTTGGATTGGCTGATTTTTTTCTTGTTGCTCTTTGAAGATTTTTTCCAGTTCTTCTTGATCAGTGATATCAACGCGATTAAAAGTAAAATTGTTCTCATATTTTAGGTTATCTAAATTTTCTTGTTTCCATGCTGGGTTATAATAATCATTGAGATTGTCGATACCAATTACATTGTAGCCACGATTGAGTAAAGCTTGGGTAGTGTGTGAACCAATAAAACCGGCGCATCCTGTGATTAGAATAGTCATTATTGTTCCAAGCTTTGAAAGTAACTGACGGTTTGTTTTAAGCCCTCTTCTAAATTGACCTTACTTTCCCAGTTTAAAACTTCTTTAGCTTTGGTAGCATCGGCAGTCAGAACTCTGGGATCTCCTGGCCTATCTGGGAAATGAGTAATTTTAGCCTTCTTGCCGATCAACACCTCAAGCTGTTTAATTACTCCGATTACTGAAGCTGGCTGCTGCGTTGATAGATTCAAATAATGATATTGATTTGGCTTAGCTTGAGTTAGCTCAATGGCTTTAAGATGAGCCTCAACAATGTCGCTAATATAAACGTAATCACGCTGATGTTGGCCATCTCCCCAAACCGTTACCTCCTTTTCATTAATGATTTGATCGATAAAGCGTGGAATGGCGTGAGTTTCTGGTTGATGATGTTCTTCAGGGCCGTAGAGATTAAAGTAACGCAGAGCAACTCCAGTAAAGCCAAAAGAGCTAACATATGATGATAATAAACCCTCCATAGCTAGCTTTGTCATCCCATAAGGATTAATAGGAATGGTTCGATCATCCTCTTTGATCGGTACTCTGATTGGCTCACCATAAATGGCGGCACTCGAGGAAAAGATAAAATTTTTAATATTATTGACTCTCATTGCCTCCATTACAGAGAGTGTGCCATTAAGATTGTAATCGATAAACTTAAAAGGTTCTTTAACCGACTCGCCGGCCTCTATTAAAGAAGCCAAATGGAATACTAAATTTGCATCGACTATCTCTGCCACCATTCTCTCTTTATCTCGTACATCGGCGATAACTGTTGAAAATTCGGGATTGTTAACCAAATCTATATTTTTTATTGTGTGACCAGCAGCAGTTAGCGCTCTACAAAGATGTCTGCCTAAAAAACCTGAACCACCCGTGATGATTATTTTCATATATGTCTTATTTTATATTTAGATCTATAGTATCATATCTAAGTATGTGTTTTAGATCTTAAATTGAGTATTTATTGACTAAGCCAATGCCGATTATTGCACTTATTTTAGCTATCATCGTAATTTTTTTATCTTTGGTTTCATTTGGTCAGCTAATTATCAGTTTCTTAAAGATAAATTTTACAGTTTTAGAAAGATTGAGCTTTGGAATAATTTTTAGTATCTGTTTAGTTACACCTGTAATTGTTTTCTTGGGGTTACTAGTTGGCCCATTGGCTTACTTACTCTTACTTCCAGTTGCAGCCGTTGGTTTAAAATATCTAAAAATTAGCTTAAATTTACTTAAGCAGCTGATCTTTCAAGCAAAAAAGAAAAGGTTGACAGCACTCTTTTTGATCTTCTCCACGCTTGCACTTATCAGCACCATCTCGTTAAGTGGTATCCGCTATCAGGGAAGTCTGTATTTTCAAGAAATTCATGACAGCGTTTGGCACCTATCGCTCATTAAGAATCTGCAGCTATCTATTCCACCTCAACATCCTTCACATCCACCAATTATCTTGCAAAATTATCATTACTTTTATGATGTCTTGTTGGCAAGTATTGTTTATCTAACATCTGTTTCAGCATCAATACTCTATTTTCAGATTTTTCCTTTAATACTGTCTTTTTTATTAGTTTCTCAAGCATATTTATTAGGACGGAGAATTTATAGAGAAAAGACTGGATTATTCTTAGTATTTTTTACTGTTTTTGGAGGTAGCTTTGCTTACTTAATTCCGCTATTTTTACCAGATCAGCCTTGGCATGAATCTAGCTTTTGGGTGAGTCAAACTTTTGTAATGATGGTTAATCCGCAAATCATCTTTTCGCTTGCGCTAACCTACTCAGTTTTATCTCTATTAACCCAATTTAAAGCTAGTACGCTGAAAAATTGGCTGGTTATTCTTTTAGCTGCGAGTTCGATTGGCTTTAAAAGTTATAGCTTTGTTATTTTAAGCGTTGTCTATGGAACATATTTATCGCTTAAAATAATTAAGAATCGAACGCTTAAACCAGTTCTTTGGGGAGTTGTTTTTTCGTTGTTATCTTTGCCATTTTTTTGGCTAATAACTGGTTTTGAGACCGGCTCATTTTTCTATGAACCACTCTGGTTTATTAACACCATGATTGAATCTCCAGACAGGGTTAATCACATTATCTGGAAGTTTATGGAGGATCATTACGTTTACACTCATAATTGGCCACGTTTAATTTGGCTTAAGACTCGAGAAATCTTAATCTTTTTTTTCGGAAATCTAGGGTCTAGATCAATTTTTATTTTATTGCCTGTTCTTTTAGTTAAAAAGAAACAATCATTAAAAAACAGCGATATTTTGATTTTATCTGTTGTTGGTTTTTTATTTAGCTCTATCTTTCCTCTATTATTTTTACAAAGAGGCATTGTCTGGAACTCAATTCAGTTTTGGTATTATGCTTTAATCTTTGCCAATATTTTAGCCTCGTTTTTTCTTACTAAATTTTTAATAAAGAAAAGTAAGCTAATTAATACTATAGCTATTCTTTTGATAATTTTTATTAGTATTCCCACTACTTTTAAAACATTCGCCAGCAAAATCCAACCAAATAATATCTATTCTCAAGAAAAAATCTCATTATTAAACTCCTTTTCTGACTCAACAACGATATTAGTCTGCCCAGAAAATACCAATTTATATAGCACTTTATTTATTCATGCCTACTCCCTTGCTCAGGTTTATATGATCAATCCCGTACAGCTGCAGATCTTAGCAAAGGATTCATATGTGATTAAAGATTATGAGGATTTATTTACAAAAAATGATGAAGCAGCCATCTTAGAAATTGTTAAAAACAACCAAGTCACTGATGTAATTTGCTCCGATAAAAATTACACTAAATTTCTTGAAAAAGTTTTATTAAATAACTTCGAGTTAACCATTAATCAAGTAGATAGCTGGAATCATTTATTTATTAGTGAAAAGTAGCATATGAAGGTTTCTTCATTCATTAAAAAACTCTCCCCGACTAATAAAATATTGCTGCTCAGTTCATTATTTTTTCTAATAAATTTTGTAATTAAGTGGTACAAGATTAATAGCATCCCTGCAGGACATACTTATGATGAAATTATTTACGTTTCTGAAGCTCAATCATTGTTAAGATTTGGAACAAATCTAGCTCAAACATGGAAACCCACTGATCTTGAACCAGCCGATGGTATGTACAGCGAGTTAACCAGCAGCGTCCTTGCACCAGCTTTTTTGCTATTCCCAAATAAGCCAATTATTGCCAGTAAAATTATCCCCGTTATCTTTGGTAGCTTAATTCCTGTTTTAGTTGCTCTGATTTCCTACTATTTTTTTTCTCATAAAAAAATCTTTATCTCTGTAGCACTGGTAGCTACCACTAATCCCTGGATTTTTCAGTTCTCCAGAACAGGCTTTGATTCTTTATTTAGTATTTTCTTCTATTTACTTGGCATAGTCACTTTGCTTTACTCAACTAAATGGCTTAAGTTACTATCTTTCCCAATTTTTTTCTTGGGATTTTTTCAATATCAAGGTCATAAACCTTTATTGGTACCGCTGTTAGCAGTCGTTATTACTTCCTTATTATTAAAAATGATTAAGAGAAAATTAACGATAAAGACGGTCACTAGCTCAATAAAATCATTCTTTCCTGAATTAGCAGTTTTTTTGCTTTGCTTTATTTTAACTGTCAGTTATCTATTGCGACTCAATAACTTGACTACATCAGTAAGAAGCCAAGAAATTGCAATTGTTGATCAAGCAGAAATATCGCATGTGGTTGATGAGTACCGTCGGCTATCTTTTGACTTTCCTCTTTCTAAACTGTTTAGTAATAAACTCACCTTAACTGCACAACTAATCTTTAAAAGATTTCTAAAGTCGTTTGATCCAACTTACCTTTTTATTCAAGGCAATGCTCACGTTGATACTTTCTCGGTACTCGATTATGGATATTTTCATTATCATGATCTCTTCTTAATCCTAATTGCCTTTTTACTGATCTCTAAAAGAAAAGAAAATAACGCTGGTATTCTGTTTTTACTCTTATTTACTGTTGTGGGAACATTACCCAATCTCATTCGTAGTGGAGAACCTTGGATTACTTTCAGAGGAGCGTTTGCTTTTATCGGACTAGTAATGATTGTCGGAGTGTCTCTGGGATCTCTAATAAAAAAGATGACTCCAAAACAGTCAATTATAACTCTTGTTTTCTATTTACTACTTACCTCTCCATTTTTCTATACTTATTTTTTCAGATATCCTATTACTTATGGAAAACACTCTGGTTTTTATGAAAGAGTTTTGGCTAGTTATGTTAAACGCCAATCGAATACTAACTTTTTATTGATTACTGATAGAGCTGATGCAACCTTTGACTACTTGGCAACTTATAATCAATACTATCAAACTGATAACGCTGATGAGTTATTGGCCAATTCACAAGCCAAGATTAAGACGGTTGATCATGGGCGGGTAATGATTACGGCTCAGTGTCCAAAAGACTGGAGTATCATTCAGCCCAATACAGTGATCGCTATCGATTTAACAAAAGAACCATGCGGAATTCCAAACGAATACCAAACAGGTATACCACGAATCGAGATCAAATCACTGGTTGATAGTGGTACTAGATTTAATCTCTACAATGATCAGCTCTGTCACAACCAGATTATCCACCGATACCAAAATTTGAAACAGAATCTGTTGGCTGTAGAAAAGCTTGATGATAAACTATTTTGTGAAACCTTCTTTATGAAGTAGGCTGGTTTTGTATCCAATCACCGATAAGACTATAAGGGCAAAAACTGATATCAGAGAAATAACTCTTGATATTAATCGAATTTTGGTTGGTCGATAAACAACTTCAACAAGATGTTCACCCTTAGGTAATCTATAGGTAATTAATCCACGGTATTCTGGATCTTGAAACTCAATTTCTACTGGTTGGCCATTACTTTTTACATTCCATCCGGGAAAATAAAAGGTGTAATCTACGATTCTTAGATCAGTTTCAGAGATAACTGAGAATCTTCTTGATGAATTCTTTAAAAGTTCGTTACTGATAATACCTTTTCCCTCAATTACTTCCAGCTGAGTAGTTTTTTTAGGGTAATCCTCAGTGTTTCCACTCCAGATTGTATTAAGACTTGAAGAGTGAAGGTTGGTTTGAGTAAAGAAGTATGAAGACTCAACATTATTAACAAAATTTTTCCCGTATAACTGGGGCACTCTGAAAATTAGTATCAGCAAAACTAAACCAAACAAGTAAGCGTTAAGATGTTTTTTGAGACATAGCTTGAAAAGATAAAGAATAATAAATGGTAAGGTAAATTGGATTACTGACAAAAACCGCCATGGATACTGAAGGCTTCTTAAGATTGGTAGTGAAAAAATTGGCGCCATCACTGGCAAAACAAGAAGAATAGCAATCAATGTTGAAAGAAAAAAGCCAGCAAAAACAAGATTATTTTTTAGAAAAGTAGTAAGCTTAATACTATTTTTTATGATCAAAAAAGTAATTGCTACAATTGAAGAAACAATTAATGAAGTTTCATACAGTCCTAGTTTGATGAAATTGCCTCTAGGACCAGGATGAGTTAGATAGTAATACCAGTTGGGATTAATAAAGTTATTAATTCCCAGAAAATGGCTAAGTTTTATGGGAGCTTTATCTAAGCCATGATAAAAATACTTCATTTCCATCATCAAAGGCATTAGATAATATAGACTGATCCCAACTCCTACAAAAGCAAAGAGTATCGTTATGATTAGCTTTTTGCTAAAATTCTTTTTGTTTATTGTCGATAGATAATAGAGAAGCGATGGAAAGCTATAAATAATTAGCATCATTGGATGACACAAAGATAACAATAAAACCGATAAAGCTAAAAGAAATAAACCAGAAACTCTTCGTTCCACATTAATTTTATAGATTGAGATTAGTAGTAATGGGAAGATGGCACTCGCCAAAATCTCGGGAAGACCTCCACGAATATAGACATTGATGATTCTATAAGGGAAAAAATTCATTATAACTGTCGCAAATAGAGAATGAATGCTAGTGAAGTATCTTCTTAAAAAGTAGAAATATAGCAAATTTCCAACTAAAACTCCCAAAAACATCAGGATATTGTAGGAAGTAGTGACGCTAAAACCAGCAATTATTAATAATGCTCCCAGATAAGCTGGTAGTTGATGAGCAAATAATGGTAAGGGTAGGCCATAATTGGCAAAGTTATTTGACCACGAAACTGGAAACTCCCCTTCTTTTAACGCTTGAGAAAACTGAGCCATAGTTGTCATGTGAATATGGCCATCAAAGGTGATCTGTCTGCCAGAATGAAAAAATAAGTCAGCAACGAAAAGAAATGATACTATAATAACTGCTATGAACGATAAAAAATCAGCGTTTAAAAAACATATTTTAGCCCTGCTTAAGAATGACTCTTTTTTAGTTCTACTGCTCATAGTTTCTATTATAACGATAACTTTTATTTTTCATCCAACAGTTCGTTCGTTTTGGGATGGATATTACCGCCACCAGCAGTTTAATCAACTTTTAAAACAGACAGTTCTTTATGATTACCTTGACCCCCAAGCATATTGGGAGTTTAGAGAGAGATTTAGCCCAGGCTCATTCTCAATAAACTCGGATTACGTTGATTTTTTTCAGACTTATAGAATCGTCAACTTGAACTCTACTGGTTTTTCCGAGATTATTTATTTTAATAGTCATCATTCATCAAGTATCGACAGCATTTCTCAAGAGAATATTGCGATAGACTTTGTTAAGAGCTCTATTGATATTGATATGATCCTCTTTGAGAATGATAACTCAATTATCTATACTCAAAAAAACATACCTGATAAAGTTTATGTCTGGTTCATCAAGCCCATTGATGAGATGAAAAAGGCTAATGGTTTTTTTGATTACACTTCAAGCGAAATGGAGTTATTAAATAACTCCTATTGGGTTAGCCAGATGACACTCAAACTTGCTGATGTTAATCATTACTAAGTTTTTGATAAATCTGAAAAGATAGAAATCCAACCATTAAGGCAAATGTTGCTAAACTGATAGATTCGGCTACTTTTCTCACGTAAGTTTCCCCGGTAAAAGAAACCTCGACCATATTTTTACCAGCGGGAACATTGAGAGCAATAACACCATTATAGTGAGGAGTATCGATGAGAATATCTGATTTTTGATTGTTAATCTCTGCAACCCACCCTGGAAAATATAATCTCTTATGAAGCAATATCAAGTCCTCATCATTATTCAATTCATACAGCAGTTTAGTGCCATTTAACAGTAATACCGATGAATCCATTTGGCTTAGAGGCTGTACGGGAACGATTTCTGGGTCAGTTTCAAAAATAGTAAGATCAGATGCTTTAAGATACAACACTTGATCTGGAAATTCATAGGGCTTATTTGACCAGATTGGCTGATGTTCATCAAAACTGGAGCCAGTAATGACTGATTGGTACCAATCAAAATCATCTCGAGATTTATAGCCTTTGACATGTGCAAATTTAGTTGCAGTAAAAATCGATAAAAGTAGTAGAAAAATTGAGACCATCTTTATAGTTCGTTCTGAGAGATCTTTACTTAATAAATATAAGCAAAAAATAGCCATAAAAGATGTTATCCAAAGAACTCTCCATGGATATTGAATATACTGAATCAAAGAAATGTTAGCCCAAATAACATTGCTGATCGGAGAAATAAACACAATCGATAAAAAAAGACAGAATAAAGACCAATTAATCAGAGCTTTTGACAATTTCTTTTTAAGAATATAGCTGATTGAAAAGACAATAATTGTTAAGATCGGTAAGCCAATCTGAACAACGTTTAAAAAATAGTCACTGTTAAAAATTCCCCCGTTTAAGGAAAAAACTTGTTCAAACTTTAAAAATTGTGTTTGATACTGTTCTAATGAAGAACCAGACTGATACTTGATGTATTTTTGTTCTAAGACTGCCGGAATCCAATACCAAGCAGAAAGTAAAAAACCCATCAATCCTGCTAAAACACCCGCAAGCAATTGTTTTAGATTGATTTTCTTTTGAAAGACATATATCAAGAGATAACTAAAAATTAGCGATAATGACAACAGCATTGACGGAAAATGGCTTAAGATCATGCCTGCAGTTGAAAAAGTAATTATTAGTAAACTATAAAGTTTGCTTTTTTTTGAAGCCTGATGCTCTAGAAAGTTAACAACTCCTAAAAAACAAAAGATAAAAAATGAAATAAAGAAAGACTCGCCTATAGCTCCTCTCCAGAAAACATTTAACAAAATATACGGACTAAAGATAAAAACAAAACCACAAGTTAAGGATAGTAACTCTTTTTTTGAAATTAATCTTCCTAGGAAAAAAATGCCGATAAAACTCAGAAGAACTGAGATCAACATTGATAAGTTTAAGCTTTGCTGAATCGGCAAATTAATAAAATGAAAACCAGCACCAATAAGATAGGGCAAGGGATACATGTAATTAAAGGATGGATAACCATAACCATCATTTAAGTTTGGCGCCCATCGGACTGGAAATTGACCTTGCTTTAATGCTAAGTAATAGTTTGCAGTTCTGGCAGCGTGGAGCTCATAATCATCAGATTCATAAAGCTTATTTTCTAAAAAAGCTCGATAGAAAAAGATCACCAGCAACAAAGAACTGATGATTATGAAAAATCTCACAATCTTTTTATTCATTTGCGGGTTTCTTTTCAAGTAAATGGTAAACAGGAACTCCGTCTAGATAACTGATTGTTTTAACAATAGATAGATCATTGAAATCCCTAATTTCATCCTTACACCTAATCTCAGCAATATAAAGCACTCCTTCATCGATAGAATCAAACCGACAACTGTCTCTATTAAAAGTGTATTTACCAAGAGTGTAGATATCATTGTCCCTATCATGAGGCTGTTTTTGAAGCTGATCAATTGAGATTAAGTCTTCTAAAACAAAATATAAATAGAGTGGCCTTAAATCATTCGTCGTCTGTATGCTTTCATATTCATCTTCAATTAGTTTTACCTCTTTAGCAATTCTAGAGTACGCATCATTACGGTACCAAGGCTGGATCCTCTTTTGTTGAACTGAATATTGAATCCAAAAATGTCCAAAGAAAAAGATATATAAAAATCCAACGAAAAAGAGATAACCGAGCTTAAATCTTATCCTCTCATAAAGAGACATAATTCCAACTGCTACAAAATACAATAAACTCAGCGCCAGTGGAAAGATTCTGATTATGCTTGGAGTCTCATGAGTGGTTAAAGCAGCGGGAATTGGAGAAAAGAGCAAGATCAATATGAAGAGAAGATTTTGCTTGCTTGATTTCTGCTTGAGAGAGAAATACACACCAGTTCCAAGAAAAAGAAACTCAAAAAGATATAAAAGACCATGGTTTGGAATTAAATATCGTTTGGGTTCACCCGAGGAGATAAACAAAAACACTGGATCTAAATGTGATAAATACTGAGCAGCGAACTCTTTAAAGATAGATAATGGCTTGTTGTAATACAAACGCAAAAGGAACTGGGGAAGATCAGCTGAAGCGGAATAAATCTGTTCAATGACACTGGCGAAAATCTTGTCATCACTAAATAATCCAACAGCCATGGCTCTGTCTTTACTATTAATAACAAAAAATGAAAGAAGAAAAGCTAGAGCGGTAATTAGAAGAATTTTTTTATATTGTGGAAGCTTCTCTTTAGAAGTCATAGTCCGAGTAAAAACATAGCTTGTTATCAATAACGGCAAAATTATTTTTGCTGAATGATAAAAATACATTGATAAGACTGTAGATATGAAAAACCAGACAAGCCAGACTTTTTTCCGATCTTTCATAAGTTTGATTAACATTAATATTGAAAAAGATAAAAAAAAGAATGAGCTGATAACCTCTTGTGTTGAACGACTGACAATTATATGCCAGGGGGAAACAGCTAATAAAAAAGCCAGCACAACTCCAACTTTTTCTTGATTAAACTCTTTTAAAATCAAAAATGCTAAGATAATTGAGCCCAGACCCAGAAACACTGAAGGTAATCTCGAAGCAAGTGTCGTTTGTCCGAATATCCAAACACAAGGAGCCTGAAAATATGAGTACAAAGCAGGTTTTGGATCAATAATTGAGCTTAAAGACAAGGGTAAAAAAGCCGAATCTTCATCTTTTCCTGTTTGTAAAATAGCCTTTGTGTTAACCAAGAAAGATGCTTCATCTGCATGCAGTCCATAGGGAACTGTTTCCAACTGAAAAACTCGTAGAAAAAAAGCTAAGAGAATGATGAGAAATAATAATAAATTTTGTTTAAAGATTTTTTTCATTTTTTTTGATGATTAGCAGATTCTTTCTGTGGATGTACTTTTCTAAAAAAAAGATGAAAAAAGCAAGCATTAAGATAAGTTCCATTGGCTCTTCGGATAAAGACTCCCCCACATAACGGCTGATATAAATTCTGTCAAAGTTGTAGAGAAATGCAATTAAAAAGTAGATAGACAAATACCAATCTGGGATAAAGGTGTCAACAATTTTATTAAGAGGTACGAATAGTTTCTTTTTCAAATACTTTTTTGTTATCCAAAGCGAACTACCTAGCAGACCAATCACCATATAGCCTCTATAAACCAATCCAAAAAAAACGTCAATGTTGTGAATCGTTATCTCTTCTTGAAGATTTCTTTGCGCAAGCTCTTGGGGTGTTTGAATCTCTAAGATCCTCTGCCCCCACGAGATTTCCTCACCAGCCACAACAAATAAACCAATAGACAAAACTAAAAAAATAATCGCTAGGATTTTATCATTCTTCTGTAAAAACAAAGATAGTTTCAAGCTAATAAAACTAGATACTGCAATCAGTGCAAACTGTGACCATTCAACTAGAGAGTCTTCTGAAATCATCCAACGATATAACTGTTGGTCTCTAAGATAAATAAAGATTAAAAGAAAAATTATTGGCAAAGGAAAGAAAAAAACAAAGAGTCTCCAGTATTTTGAGTAATACTCTTTTGATTTAGTCATAAGCGTAATACTTATGGCCGTTATTGCCAGGTAAATATATCTCGAGTAATTAACCCCAATTGCGTCAAAAACAAAATTATGTGTATTAAAAAATTCCAACAAAAGTAGAATTGGAGCAGAAATCATTAAAAAAATAGTGAAAAGTTGATGATAATGCCAAAACCTATTAGCTTGAAAACTAAACCAATTTCTATAAATAAAGAGAAATAGAGGTAAGGCAATACAAATTACTCTTTCATCAAATGGCAAAAACTGCATAACTGGTTCTAAAAACGGAATTGAGCTTGCTCCAAGAAATAGATAAGATATCACAACTAAGAATTTAGAAAATTTATTCATCATATTTGCATAAGTAAATTATTCAATCCAAATACCAACGTCATTAAACCAAGTAATATGATCAGTATTCTCTATACCTTCACCATAGACAATATGAGCAGTTTGAGTCCCAGTCACCAAATCAAGGTGCCTGTCTAGATAGTATTTTACTCCAATCTCGGTTCCAAATGGCATATCATAATTAATCTTATTAATTGACAATTCTG
>Ga0123335_1005221_pt1 | contig 15994 bp, 16 predicted proteins | sample BiotimSIPDNA_2_FD_89707 | JGI IMG/M metagenome (GOLD analysis project Ga0123335, IMG submission 89707) | Anaerobic biogas reactor microbial communites from Washington, USA - Biogas_R2 time_0 SIP DNA | ecosystem: Engineered > Bioreactor > Anaerobic > Unclassified | place: Washington, USA...
CACCTTGCCATATACTTTGATCGGCGAAATTCTGCCGAGAGCACGCCTGTACCTGGAAAAATCCAGGCAGGGATTCCGGGGCGTCCGTTGTGTCGATTCAAGATGCATGGTTCAGGTACTCAACGGGAACGGGGGCATGGTCACGGGGCCTGCAGATTCAGAAGCCCGGACTTTATTTCGTTGAGCTGTTCGCTGATGCGGGCGTCAACGTCCCCCGAAGTGGTTTCGATCATCGCCCCGCCCCGTGCAATGGCTCCATCCTCTTCAAAGAAGACATTCCTGAAGCCATCCATACTGTTTATGAAATCGTTTTTTATTTGCACCATATATTGGAAATCGCTTGGATTCAGCCTGACCTTGATGTTTTCCCTCTCGACGATATTGCGAAAGGCCGCTCTTAAGACGTTGAGGATTACGCTCTGGTCGGTGGATATCTCCTTGTGCACAACCATCTCGGCAATTGAAAAGCACAGATCCAGCACCTGCCTTTCCGCGGTTTCAAGGCTTTTTTCCTTGAAGGTTCCGAGCTCTTTTGCAAGGGCCTGCAGGGTGTTTTCCACCCTCAGCATCTCCTTTTTTTGAGCCTCGGACGCCTCCGAAATGGCGGCGGCATATCCCTGCTCGTAGGCGCTCTTCCGGACCTCGTCCATCTGCTGCTTCGCCTGCTGAAGGATGGTCTCTATTTCCCGTTTCCTTGTCTCCTCGGGGGAGCCCCTCTTCTCTTCCCCCGGATCCCTCCCCGTTACACTCAGTGGCATAAAATCCATCGCACCGCCGGTCGGTTGGGAAACATAAGAAACGTCCTGCGACTTGATGATCCTCGTCTGCCTATACATACTCATCCTGCACATCGCCCCTTGAGAGGACGATACGGCCTTCTGCTTCCATCTTCTTCGCGATTTCAATAATCGCCCGCTGGCTCACCTCCGCCTCCGAGACCTTGATGGGAGGCATGATCTCAAGCTCCTCCTTAAGCATCTCCGCCCCTCTCTTCGACATGTTGCGGAACACCTTTTCCCTTAACCCCTCATCAACGAGCTTCAAGGCCTTGCCGATATCCTCGCTGCTGATTTCTCTCAGAATCTCCTGCAATCCGCGATCATCGAGCTGAAGAATATCGTCAAAGGTAAGCATCAGGTTTCGGATGCCGGCAGCCAGTTCCGGATCCGTATCTTCCAGGGCCGTCAGAATGGAATTTTCACTGGCCCGGTTCATCTTGTTCAGGATGTCGGCCATCACACGGACCCCACCGATATCCTGGCTGGTCGTCGCCCCTGAAACAATCTCCTTTTCCAGGGTTTGCGCAATTTCATCGATATACTCCTGGGGGACGCTTTTCAGCGTGGCCATTCGGCGGGTGATTTCAAACTGCATTTCCGGCGTAAAATTTTCCAGAATCTGCGCCGCCTTTTCAGGCTTTAAATGGGCAAGGATCAGCGCAATGGTCTGGGGGTGCTCCGATCGTGTAAAATCCATCAGGACCTTGGGGTCTACGTCCCGGAGCTTTTCCGTGATCGGATTGTCATCGCAGCGGACGCTGGACACTTCACTGAGGATATTCTCGGCTTCAGCTTCCCCGACCGCCTTCATGACGATGTTCCTGGTGAAGTCGTCCCTCACGGAGATAAGCCTCCCCTTTTCCTTCGCAAGGGAACAGAATTCCTTGGAAATGGAAGAGATGGTATCCGATGAGATGGTGCTGACCCGGCTCATGAACTTTCCGAGACGTTTTATTTCCGAGGGCTTTAAATGCTTCATCACTTCGGAAGCGTATTCTTCCTCCAATGATAAAACCAGAATGGCAGCCTTTTCTTCATTCGTTATGCTTCCCATTTGTCACCACCCTGATCTCCCGTTCCACGGAGCCCTCTCGTCCTCTTTTCTTGAATGGATTCCCCGCGTTTCATTTCAGCCAGTTCCGCAGCAGTTCCGCAAAAGCCTTGGAATCCTCCACGGCCAGTCTTCTCGTCCATTCCACTTCGCTCAGTTCCTTCTCATGGGCAGACACCAGATCCAGGGAGGGGGGGCTTCCATTCAATTCAATGACGTCCGCCGGAAGCGCCTGGTTTTCGACGGCCCTCTGGGAAGTCTGTCCGGCCAGGCCCCGGATGAGGGGACGGATGATAAAGAAGAAGGCAAGAATCACGGCGATCAGAAGAAGCAGATATTTGATCAGCGAGGAGTGCTGAACCAGGCCGTCTCCAAGCCAGGAGCCACCGCTGTCGCCTTCTTCCGAATCCAGCTTTTTGAACGGCATATTGGTGACGGCGACCTGATCGCCCCGGGCGGCGTTGAACCCTGCGGAGGTTCGAACGAGGCTCTCGATGGATTCGATCTCCTTTTTGTCCCTGGGCTGATAACTCTCGGCGCCTTCCTTATCCTTGGTGTAGACACCGTCAACCAGAACGGCGATGGAGAGCTTCCTGATCTCGCCAACGGGCATGACCGTTTTGGTGACGGTTTTGTTGATTTCATAATTGATGATCTCATCCAGCCTCTCCTGCCCCGCGCTCGAATTGGCCGCCCCGGAATTGGCCGTTTTCTCGGACTGCTTCTGGGTGCTCCGTACAACCGGAGATTCCGGATCATAGGATTCTTCCGTCTTTTCAGCCACGCGGAAATCAAGGTCAGCGGACACTCGAACTACGGCCTTGCCCCGCCCGACGACATTTTCCAGGAGGGATTGAATTCTGGCGGCCGTGTCCTTTTCAAGATTGCGCTGAAATTCAATCTGTGAACCGGACAGGCCGGAAATCCCCGCCTCTCCTTTCAGCTTGGATAAGATGCTGCCTTTATTATCCACAATAATGACGTCTTCCGCATTCAAGCCCTCCACACTGCTCGCCACCAGATGAACGATTCCATCGATCTGCGAGGCACCGAGTGAGCGGCCCGGCTTCATCTTGAGGGTGACGGAAGCGGTCGCCTTTTTCTCTTCACTGACAAAAAGCGACTCTTTCGGCAGGGCAATATGGACCCGACAGGATTCTATTTCCTCCAATCCCTTGATGGTTCTCGCCAACTCGCCCTGGAGGGCGCGCCGATAATTCATCTGCTGCTCGAATTCCGTAACTCCCAGGTTTTTCTGGTCGAAGATCTCGAAGCCTACCCCGCCGCCCTGCGGCAGACCCGACCCGGCCAGCTCCAGGCGAAGCTCTGAAACCCTCTCTTGAGGAACCAGGATCGTATCTCCCGACGAGGTCACTTCGTAGGGAAGCTTTTTCTCCTTGAGTTTTGTTACAATGGCGGATGCGTCTTCACCGGACAAATGGGAAAACAGGACTTTATATTCGGTGCGGTTCGCCAGGTACACCATCGCCGCTAAAGCGGTGAGCGTGATTCCAGCCGCAATGAGTATGGACCATCTCCTTGCCGGCGCCAGCTCCGTGAAGCTCTGCCGGAACTTCTCAAAGAAACCCAGAAGAGGTTGCATGCCGATAACAACTTACCCTTTCATGTGCCGAAGCAGAAAAACACTCATACCTGCATCCTCATGACTTCCTGGTAGGCATCTATGATTTTGTTTCTGACCTGCATCATGGTCTGGAAGGATATGCTCGCTTTCTCCAGGGCGATCATCGCCTCATGAATGCTGCCCGTATCATGCACCTGCACCTTGGATATCGCCGCATCAGCGTCATGCTGAAGCTTATTGATGTCATGTATGGTATTGCGGAGGACATCGCCAAACGAAGACGCTCCTTCATTCCCTTCTCCCCCGGTCTTCTTCTCCGAAAGAGCGGACGGCGGCATCAGCTTGCCCTGGACCGATAAGTCGTTCATTTCTTCACCTCTTCAACTCAGGCTGCCTTTCTTCCCTTCGCCTCCGGCTACAGATCGAACGGCCGTCGACGCGGTCTCCGGGAAAAGGGTTCATCCCGCATGGCGTTATTTCCCGATGTCCAGTGTTTTAAGGGCCATGTTCTTGGTTGCGTCAAAGGCTGTAACGCAGGCCTCGTAAGCCCTGCTTGCCGTGATCATGTCCGTCATTTCCGTTACGACATTGACGTTGGGCATCTCCACATTGCCCTGTTCATCGGCATCCGGGTGGGATGGATTGTAGACCTTTTTCGCGTCCGCCCGGTCCTGGATTACCTCCTTCAGGGAGACCTCCTGCACGGCGTCCCTCAACTTATCTCCGAAGCTGAATTTTTTGTTCACATTTTCCGAAGAGAACACGGCGATCTTGCGCCTGTACGGCCCTCCCTCGGGCGTGCTGGTTGTAGAGACATTGGCCAGATTGCTCGCTATGACATCCATTTTTGACCTTTGAGCGGCAAACCCGGAACTGCAGATGCGAAACGACGTCAGAAAATCCATTTTATTTCGTCTCCTTCAATACGGTGCTCAACCCCTTGAACTTGCGCGCCAGCATTTCAACGGTCAGGTTGTACATCAGGTGGTTTTCGGCCAGAGAGGTCATTTCGTCATCCATCTTCACCTTGTCTCCCGTTTCCACGACCTTGAAATCCTTGTCCGAAATCTCGTCCTGAAGGGCAGGCAGATGTTTTTTATCCGTCTTCGCGAGGGCCAGGCTGTTCACATCGGCCAGGGCCTTGTCCAGGGTGCTCTTGAAGACGTAATCCTTCGGCCTGTAATCAGGAGAATCCATATTGGCGATGTTGGACATAACCACTTTGTTTCTTGAAGAACGATATCCAAGCATCCCGGACAACATCCCGAAGGTCTTGTTGAATAAAAAATCCATCTTTTCCCCCTCTGTTCAGAGACGATTCAAGCAAGGCATGTACCATCCTGGAGAAAAGGTTCCAGGTTAACGCTACTCCGAACCCTTTAACGAATATTCCTGGAGTTTGTTTCTCATGGTCCTGACACTGATGCCCAATATTTCCGCCGCCTTTGTTTTGTTGCCCTTCACCTTGTCCAGCGTGTTGAAAATGAGTTCCTTTTCCATCTCCCAGATCGTCATGTCCCTGGAAAAGTCGATTTCAGGAATTCCATCGGCAATCTCTTCCCGGAAACGGGACATTTTTTCCCCGGGCGGGTCATCGGACCCGACATCCTCCAGATAAAGATGCTCCGGCAATACCGCATCCCCCTGGCAGACCAGCACCGCCCGTTCAATGACATTTTCCAGTTCCCGGACATTGCCCGGCCAGTCGTAGGCGTTCAGGCGCTTCAACGTGCTGTCGTCCAGCACCGGCAAGGGCCTTCCGTTCAGATTGGCGTATTTCTCCAGGAAATGACGGCCAAGGCATTCAATGTCGCCCCTCCTTTCCCGCAAGGGCGGAATTTTCAGCGGGATGACATTGAGCCGATAATACAGGTCATCCCGAAACGCCCTGTCTTCAACGGCTTTCCGGATGTCTGCATTGGTCGTGGCGATGATCCGCACGTCAATGGGAAAGGGCATCTTTCCACCCACCCGGTCGATTTCCTTCTCCTGGATGACCCGCAGCAGTTTCGCCTGCAGGTGCGGGCTCATTTCGGTCACCTCATCAAGAAGCAGCGTCCCCCCGTTCGCCAGCTCGAACTTTCCGATTTTCCGCTGCATCGCCCCGGTGAACGCCCCTTTTTCATAGCCGAACATTTCACTTTCCAGGAGATTTTCGGGAATGGCGGCGCAATTGACCGCCACAAAGGGCATGTGCTTCCGATCGCTGTGGCGGTAGAGGAACCGGGCGAACAGCTCTTTTCCCGTTCCGCTCTCCCCCTGGATCAGGACGCTGGATTTGCTCTTGGCCACCGTCTTGAGGAATTCAAAGATGCCCAGCATTCTGCCGTCCTGTGTGACGATCTCCCGGTCGGCAGCCGGGATTTTTCGTTCCGCCCGGCCTCCCTTTTCGTCCTTCCCGCCCTGGGTGGCCAGGACGTTCTTGACGACGAACTCGATGTCCTCAAGGGAAAAGGGCTTCATTATGAAATCGGAGGCCCCTTCCTTCATCGCCTCCACCGCGGTGTTAACGGTTCCATAAGCGGTGATGAGGATCACAGGGCTTTCCGGAGAGATCTTTTTGATGCTTTTCAAGACGTCCATGCCGCTCATTCCGGGCATTCTCATATCCGTAATGACCGCTTCGAAGGCACCGGCCCTGAACTTATCCAGGGCTTCGATGCCGTTGGCCGCAGCCTCGACAAGGTATCCGCAGCTTTCCAGGGTTTCGCAGAGAGCCATTCTCATGGAGGTGTCGTCATCAACAACCAGTATGTGCGTTTCTTTCATTCTTTTCCCATCCGGATCGTTCTAAGAGTCCATCCCCTTCGTGACGGAGGCCGCCGCCGCTTCACCCCCCGGACCCCTGGAGCGCATTCCCCGGTCCGTCAGGGGCAGGAGAATGTGCACCGTCGTTCCCTTCCCTTCGGCGCTTTCCACATGGATGTATCCCCGATGCATTTCGATGATGGTGTGGACGATGGCCAGTCCCAGCCCCGATCCCTCTTCCCTGGTCGTAAAGAAGGGATCAAAGATCCTGGGCAGCGCCTCCCCGGCGATGCCGGTTCCGGAATCGACGATCGTGATTTCGATAAAGGGCTCATCCGCCTCCTGCTCCTGGCCGGGGTCCGGGTAGCAGGTTTGAAAGCAGAGGATCCCCCCCCGTTGATCCAGTGACTGCAGCGCATTGAGGATCAGGTTGAAAAACGCCTGTTTCAGCATTTCAACATCCCCTTCAATCCAGGGTTCATCTTCTGAAAAGGCCGTTTTGACCAAGACGTTTTCCCGGTCGATCATGGGCTCGCAAAATCCAAGAAGCTCCTTTAAAAAAAGGTGAAGAGAAATCTGCTGCAAAATCAAATTGCGGTTTTTTGTGAAGAGAAGAAGATTGGATATTTTGTTGTCCATCTTTTTAACGGACGAGATAATCCTTGAAATACGATCCTTTTCCCTGTCCCCCTTTAATTCCTTCAATAAAAGCGAGGCGTACAATTCGATGCTTCCCAGGGGGTTTCGAATTTCATGGGCGATATTGGCCGCCATTTCACCCAGGGCTGCGAATTTTTCGGACCGTTTGGCCATGCTTTCCAGTTTTTCAATGCGGGTGATGTCGCGAAGGATAAAAACGGTTCCCATTTTCCGCCCGCCCGATTTGATCGGCGATCCCGTTACTTCAAGAAGGCGGTCTTTGAAGCTCATGCGGGCGCTTCTTCCCTTCGGGTGGGATTTGTTCAGAAAAATATCCATCCATTCGTTCGAAGGAAGATCCTCGAAGAGGACACGAAGATGTTTCCCAAAAACGCTCTCCTGGGAGTTTCCCAGAAAAGTTTCCGAAGCGGCGTTCAGCACCTGGATTTCATCGTCCAGATTGGTCACAAGGACGCCGTTGGTTAAACTTTCCAGGATATTCTGCAGATAACCCTTCATCTCCTCCTTCTCGGAAAGCGTTCTCAGCAGTTCCTCATTTTTTGCCTCCAATTCACGGTTCAGGCTTTCAAACTTCTTCTCCAGACGCGCAAAGGCCTGCTGGATATGCAGAGTCGCCTGATTGAACCCTTCAAAGGATTTCTGAAGGGAAGAAATATCGTTCATGACCCAACTCCCGCACGTTCAATTCTTCTCTAGATAATCGCGATTGCTCCTGGACCACTCCTGGTCGGCGACCCAGTAATCCGCGACTTTCGGCCAGAAGGCATCGCCGCTTTGCTCCTTCAGCTGGGCAAAGCTTTTTCCCGCCATGGCCCCATCGTTCAGTTTATGGTAGCTCTGCCCCATCCGAAAGAGGGCCCACATCGAGGATTCCCTGTGCCTGATCCCCGGAAAGGCCTGTGAATACATGGCCAGACCGTTCTGATAATCGCCGGTTTCATAATAACAATCCCCCATACCCGCGCAGACATCGGCAACAAACCCCTGGTCGCATTTCTGTGGATCCTCGCGGCACGCGTCCAGAATTTCCCGATACCGGCTGACGGCCGAAGAGCAGAGCCCTTGATGTCTCAAGGCATGGGCATAATTTCTGGAGATCGGAAGAAAATCAGCACGGCCCTTTGCCTTGATCAGTTCTTCATACAGGGGGATCACCCTATCGTACCGGCCTTTCCCGTAGAAATAATCCGCCAGATTCCGCCTCGCCGCATCTGCCGCGTCACCGCCATTCCTTGCAAGCTCCGCCAGCAGGGCTTTCCATTTTTCATCGGTCATTTCCTCCTGGCTGCGGTCGGACTCCAACATGATGAGATCCGAAACGGATGTCTCCATCGCCTGATTGTTCTTTTGCTTCAGGCGGTCCAAAAGGGCCACGGCGTCGGCTTTCAGCCCTGTTTTCCACAGGCTGTCTCCAATCCTGAAGAACATTGCCATCGACTCGGCGGACAGGGGCACCTTGTTGCGTACCCGGTAATAAAGGTCCGCGACGGCGAGAAAATCCCCCCCTGCCCGGGCTTCCTCGATCAGGTGGGTTGCATTCAGAACAAGATAGGCCCTGCTCTCCTGATGCAGACGTCCATGGGGAAAGGCATCGAGAAGCCTGCAGTACAGTTCGAGGGACTCCTTGAAGCGGCCGGACTTACACAAGGCGTACCCTTTTTGATACAAAAGCCACTCCTCCCGATAGCCCCCGGGATATTTTGTCCGCATCCAATCGTAGGTCTCTATGGGATTTTTGAAGTAATCCCGTCCCGCCATGCAGGCGTTGAACTCCGCCTTCGGATCCATGACGCCGATATTCGCCATGAAAAGGATGCCTTCATTCGCCTCCAGGGTATTCGGATAGGACTCCAGAAGCAGGCTGAACACTTTCAATGCCGTCGAAAAGCGGCCGCCGAAATAGTGGGATCTCCCCAAGTTGTACAAGGCGTTCTTTCTCAGATCACCGTCCGGCTGGAGGTTGAAGCACAGAAGAAACAGGTTTGCCGAACCCGTGTAATCCCCCTGAGAAAGCCGGTAGAGCCCAAGATCATGCAGGATATCGGTGGTCAGCCCATCAAAGGAACTCCACTTGTTCAGCGCATTCCGATACCAGGCATCCCCCTCCGGCCTTTGATTCGTCTGCCGCAGGCAATAACCCAGGAGAAAGGACGCCTGGAACGCATAGGACCCATCGGGAGATAACGATAAATATTTCTTCAGCTTATCAATGGCATGGGCGTAGCGTTTTGTCTGATAGAGGATCTTCCCCATCCGAAAGAGCGCTTCCTGCCCGTAAGGAGAATCGGGATATTTCGATAGGACATTCGAATAGGCCTCGTAGGCCTCTTCGTAACCCCCCGTCCGTTCCAGGATGTCCGCCAGCCGGAAATTCGCCACATCATTTCCGCTGCGAGGGTCCGGGTAATGGCGGAGAATATTCCTGTAGGACTCAATGGTCTGCGATCCGTACTTCCCGCTCTCCTTTTCATCGAGAAAATAGAGGCAATCGGCGAGAAGCCGCAGGCTGCTCTCGTACAGGGCGGCGTCGCTTTTCTGACTCGAAAGGAGAGCGTTCAGCATGCCCGCTGCCTGCTGATACCGGTGGGCGTCGAATTCCGTCTTCGCCGCCTCATATTCGGAGCAGACAGGGCTCTGCCCGGCCGGGATCGAAGCCGGAGCGTCGCCCCCCTTGGAACCCGCCGGCGTTTCCGGTTTTCTGCCGTTTTCCGACGGCAGGAGTCTGCTGCTGAAGATGGCCTGCTTCATTCCGGAACCGGCACCTTTGGCTACCCGGGCGCTTTCACCCGCCCTCTGATCCGTGATGGGAACAACAGTCCCCCCGGCCGTTGCGCTTGACGCGCTGTGAGCCGGCTTTACGGCCTTCTGCGGTCGCTTTTTTTCCTTTGCCGGCGGGGACATCCGGTTTTGCGGCCGTTTTTCTTCGGCGAAGACCCGGTACCAGGTCCCCTTTCCAGGGATTTCGACTTTCTTGAAATAGGCCTCGATGCCTTTCGACTTCAGCCTGTCCCTTTCCTGAACGGCGCTCTCCATCTTCTGATAGGACGAAACCTGCCTGACCCGGCTGTTCTGATGTTCCGTTTCCGCCCGGCAGACGCCCTGCCCCCAGGCGGTGAGACTCAAGACCCAGAAGAAGAGAATGGCAATCCGGAGCATCCTGTCGGAGTTCCTCCATGGCAAAGTCATCATTCATCAACCCCAGCCGGAGAGCACGATATGGCCGCTTCTGCGGATGCTTTCGGAACCGCTGCACTGCAGATCACAGATTTCCCCCATCATTCAACGCATTGAAGAACCTCACAGGATCAAAGCAATGGCTATACCAGCTTCACCTGTCCCGGCAACCGCCTTCAGCCGCTGCAGGATGGCTCGGCGAATCCCCCGCGGCGGGCTTGGCGGCCGCCGGGAACCAACCTCGACGAGCCCTCGGACGAACCGACGGAACCGCGGAAATCCTCCAGGACCTCGGCCCCGCATGTTCCGCCATGAAGCCATTCCATTGACGCTCCGGGAAGATTCTCTCCCCGGCAGGCCGGAGATGCCGGCAGGAGAAAAAACGCTTTTCCGCTTCCTGCGGGCCTGGAATCTCACAGGCACCGGAATCCCGATGTCAATTGACTGACACAGAGGGGATTAACAGCGAGAGGATAACATTGACGTTCTTTTCAAGACGTGCTATATAAACGCCCATTCTCGAGGAGAATTTATGAACGATCAATCCCCCTGTCTGCCGGAAGAATCCCCAGAGGTTCCATGCTGAAGAAACGCCTCATTCCAATGATCCTCATCGTCGTCGTGGTTGCCGCCAGTCTGCTTGTCTATTTCGGGCAGCGGCAGAACAGCCGGCGGGAAGCCTACTATTCCGGAACGATTGAAAGTACGGACGCCCAGCTCGCCTTTCAGACCGCTGGCCGGGTTGCCGCCGTACACATCCGGGAAGGAGAAGCCGTCCGGGCGGACCAGGTGCTGGCGGAACTCGATACGGCGGAATGGAACGCCCGCCGCGATCAGGCCAGGGCCGCCGTGGACCGGTCCGAAAATAGCGTGAAGCAATTGGAAGTTCTCCTCAATCTGTACAGAACATCGCTGCCCGAGGACGTTGCGAAAGCGTCGGCCCAGGTGGATAACCTGAAATACACGCTGACCGATGCGGCCAGGAACAATGCACGGTATGCTCAGCTCTTTTCGCGGGGGGTGGTTTCGGAAAAGGAGCGGGATGCCGTAAGGCTTCGCTATGACAACGCCCGGGCCGCCCTGAGGGAAGGCGAGGCCGTGCTTGGAAAGGCCCGCAGTGAAATGCAGAAGATCGAAGCCACCCGGATGGAGCTCCAGGCCGCCCGTTCACAGGCGGAGGCGGCCCGGGCGGCCCTCGACGAAGTGAACATCCAGAGGGCCTACACGACCCTGAGGGCCCCTTTCGATGGAATCCTGCTGAGCCGGAATGTCGAGCCGGGGGAAGTGGTCTCTCCCGGAAGGGAAGTCCTGACCCTGTCCAATCTTGCCACCGTCGATCTGAAGATCTTCGTCAGCGAGACGGAGATCGGAAAGGTCCGGCCGGGGCAAGCCGTCGATGTCAAGGTGGACACCTTTCCGGACCGCATCTTCAAGGGCAAGGTCTCCTACATCTCCCCGGAAGGAGAGTTTACCCCGAAGATCATCCAGACATTCAAGGAGCGGGTCAAACTGGTTTATCTCGTAAAGGTCGCCCTCCCGAACCCCGATTTCGTACTCAAGGCGGGGATGCCTGCTGATGCCTGGCTCCGATAACCCGATCATCCGAGTTGAAAAGGTCTCTCTGCGGTTCGGCGCCGTGACCGCGGTTTCGGAGGCCTCCCTTTCGGTGGCCGCGGGTTCCATGTTCGGCCTGGTGGGATCGGACGGGGCGGGAAAGACCTCCCTGCTGCGGATGATCGCCACCATGATCCAGCCCTCCGCCGGAACCATCACCATCGACGGCCTGGATGTTTCGACCCACCGGCGGCAGGTCCGGGACCGCATCGGTTACATGCCCCAGCGGTTCGGACTCTATCAGGATCTGACCGTTGATGAGAATCTCAAGTTTTTCATGGATATTTACGGGATCAGGGGAACGGAGGCGAAGTTGAGAAGAGAGCGCTACCTGGGCTTTTCCCATCTGCTGCCCTTCGCCCACCGTCCGGCGGGCCAGCTTTCGGGAGGAATGAAGCAGAAACTGGGCCTGGCCTCCGTTCTGGTTCACGAACCGAAAGTGCTGATTCTCGACGAGCCGACCAACGGCGTCGACCCCGTTTCCCGCCGGGAATTCTGGGACATGCTGAGGGTCATGCAGAACGACGGGATGACCATTCTGACCTCGACAGCCTACCTGGATGAAGGCGAGCAGTGCGACCAGGTTGCCATCATGCACCAGGCGCTGATCCTGGAGACCGCCTCGCCGCAAGCCATGCGATCCGGCTTTCCCAGCCTGGAAGAGGCAGTGATTTCCCGGATACAGGAAGTGGATGAGGAGCTCCGGAATGACTCCTTCCAACGATAAGGCCATTGTTGTAAAAAACCTGGAAAAGCGCTTCGGCTCCTTTACAGCGGTTGACCGGATCTCTTTCGAAGTCGAAAGGGGGGAAATTTTCGGTTTTCTCGGCCCGAACGGCTCCGGAAAGTCAACGACCATCCGCATGCTTTGCGGCATTCTCACCCCCACATCGGGAGAGGGCTACGTAGCCGGCCGCGACATCATTTCCCAGCCTGAAACGGTAAAGCAGGCAATCGGCTACATGTCCCAGCGCTTTTCCCTTTACGAGGATCTGACGCCCTATGAGAACATCCGTTTTTATCTCGGCGTCTACAAGGTCGCCCCCGGCAGGTGGAAGGAGCGAATCGCCTGGGTTCTCGAATTGACGCGTCTGCAGGCGGTCCGCGATGTCTTGACCCGAACGCTTCCCCCCGGCTGGCGGCAGCGCCTCTCCCTGGGGTGCGCCCTGCTGCACGATCCGGAGATTCTCTTTCTCGACGAACCGACCGCCGGTGTGGATCCCATTACCCGGCGGCATTTCTGGGATTTTATCCGCCGGCTCGCCGGGGATGGCATCACGGTCTTCATCACCACGCACTACATGGATGAGGCCCGTTACTGCGAAAAGATCGTCATGCTGAACGAGGGGCGGATCGTCGCGGCCGACAGCCCCGAAAACATCATCCAGTCGGCCTGCCCCGGAAAAAAGGAGGCGACGCTGGATGACGCCTTCGTGGCACTGATGGCCGGGCGCGGCGAACAGACGCCGTAAACAGGAATCGGCGATCCCGTACCTGCGCCACGCCGGCGGCTGGAACCGGTCCGGCGCCTGGTTCTGAAGCGTCACAAAACTATGTTCCGGAGGAATTCGATCATGAAAAAGACCTTTTTGATTCTCTATAAACCCGGCCCGGCCTGGATTCCGGGACGCCACATCTTCGACCAGCCTCTCCAGGCCCATGGAGAGTACACCCAGAAGCATTATTTTGAGGGAAAAGTCCGGATGGCGGGTCCATTCCTGGACAGCAGCGGCGGGGCCTCCCTGCTCGAAGTGGAAGGCGGGGAAGCGGAGGCCCGCTCCATAGCTGAAAATGATCCGGCCGTCAAGGCCGGCCTTTTTACGTTTACGGTTTTCCCCTGGCATCTCGTTTCCTGGGAGAACTACGGGAAATAGCGGGCAGCGTCTCCGCAAACAGCGTTTGAAGAGGATTGCCTCATGAAACCCTTCCGGCCGTGTTTCGTCCCGCTTTTCATGGCCGTCGGTTCCATCGGCATTCCGCCTTTTTTCATGAGTCTGGCGGAGGGCATCGAGTCCCGGAACGTCAGGAGAATCATTGCCCAATCCGTCATGATCAACCGCCGCGGACTCTTCACCATCCCGGGCGGCGGAATCGCCGGATAGGAGGAGAGATGAATCCGGCAAAGGTCGAAGCGGTCATCCGCAAGGAATTCTATCACCTCCTCCGTGATGTCCGCAGCCTTTACCTGGCCTTTGCCCTTCCCCTGCTCCTCATCCTCCTGTTCGGCTATGCCCTCAGCCTCGATGTCAACCACATCCGGACGATCGTCGTGGATCACGATGCGACCCCCGCCAGCCGGGACCTGATCCGGAAGCTCGACTCCTCCTCCTATTTTGACGTCGTCGCCCATCCAGGGAGCATCCGGGAGGTCGACAGTTATCTGGACGAGGGGCAGGCCCTCCTGGCCATCGTGATTCCGCCGGACTTTTCTAACAACCTCGCCAGGGATCGCGAGGCACCGCTACAGGTCATTCTTGACGGCAGCGATCCGAATTATGCCAGTATCGCCAGGGGCTACATAAACGCCTTTCTGGAAAACCAGAATCTCCGGCTCCTGGACGACTTTCTCAACCGCCAGGGGAGAGAACCGATCCGCCCCCCCCTTGAGGGGAGGATCCGCGTCTGGTTCAACGAAGACCTGGAGAGCAGGAATTTCATCATCCCCGGAAACATCGCCGTCATCCTCATGATCGTCGGCGCCATGCTGACCTCACTTGTTGTGGCCAGAGAATACGAAAACGGCACCCTGGAAACCATCAAGTCGCTCCCCCTGAACACGGGGGAATTCCTTGCCGGGAAAGCCATTCCCTACTTCATCATCGGCATGATCGACGTCCTGATCGCCGTCCTCATGGGGCAGTTCCTCTTCGGCGTGACCATGAAATCAAGCTTCTGGCTGATGATTCTCGCCTCCGCGCTCTACCTGGCCGTTGCCCTCACCCTCGGGCTCCTGATTTCCATCGTTCTCAAATCGCAGCTCGTCGCCAATCAGGTCGCCGTGCTGGTTACCTACCTGCCCTCCCTGCTGCTGTCGAACTTTGTGTTTCCGATTCTCAACATGCCCAGGCCCCTGCAGCTTCTGGCTCAATTCGTCCCGGCAACCTACTATATCAGGATTTTAAGCGGCGTTTATCTCAAGAACCTCGGATTTGCCCAGCTGTGGTTCTCCTTCCTCGTTCTGCTGATCATGTTCCTGGTTTTGGCCCTTGCGAGTTTCTTCGCGCTGAAGCGGGAGGGAATCTAGAATGAGCTGGCTGCGCATCCGGGAACTGGTCCGGAAAGAATTTATTCAGCTGTTCCGTGACAAGCGTAACCGTCCCCTTCTGATCATTACCCCCATCATTCAGCTTTTGATTTTCGGATACGTGGTCAATTACGACATCAGGAACATCCGGCTGGCCCTCATGGATCAGTCACAGACCGTGGAAAGCCGCCAAGTCGCCGATTCCTTCAGCGGAAACAGAATCTTTCAAATCCGCTACCGGCCGGAAAATGATGCCTCCCTGGAAAAGCTCCTTCTTCAGGGAAAGATCGATCTGGCCGTGAAGATCCCCCCCGATTTCAGTTCGGAAATCCGGAAAGGGCGGACCGCCCGGATTCAGATCCTGGCGGACGGAACCATGAGCAATATGGCCTCCATCCGGATCGCCTACACCATGCTCGTCCTGGACCGGCTGAACCGGCAGCTGATCAGGGAGCTTCACCCGCTGCGGATGGACTACGGCCGCATCGATGCCCGCGTTCGCACCTGGTACAACCCCAATCTGGACAGCCAGAATTTCTACGTTCCCGGCATTGTGGCCTTCGTCGTCATGCTCATCTCCCTCCTCTTTACCTCCATGGCCATCATCAAGGAGAAGGAGGCGGGAACGATTGAGCAGCTGATGGTAACGCCGATTTCACCGGTTGAACTGATTCTCGGCAAGACGATTCCCTACATCGTGATCTCTCTTTCCCAGATGGTCATCGTCACGGCCATTGCCGTCTTCTGGTTCGAGATTCCCCTGGCGGGCAGCATTCTTCTTCTCCTTCTTGCCGCCTGCCTGTTTCTGCTCAGCACGCTGGGAATCGGACTCTTCATTTCCACGATTTCCGGAACGCAGCAGCAGGCCATGATGACGACGTTCTTCGTGATCCTCCCCTTTTTCATGCTCAGCGGCTTCGTTTTCCCCATCGACAACATGCCTGAAGCCGTTCAATGGCTGACCCTGCTCAATCCGCTACGCTATTTTCTGGTCATCATCCGGGGGATTTTTCTCAAGGGGGTGGGGATGGAGATCCTGTGGCCTCAATTTGCCGCCATGGCGGTCCTGGGGCTGGCCGTTTTTGTCGGCGCCGTCGCCCGGTTCCGGAAGCGGCTTGACTGAAACCGGCGCCGATGGA
>Ga0123335_1005224_pt1 | contig 15985 bp, 14 predicted proteins | sample BiotimSIPDNA_2_FD_89707 | JGI IMG/M metagenome (GOLD analysis project Ga0123335, IMG submission 89707) | Anaerobic biogas reactor microbial communites from Washington, USA - Biogas_R2 time_0 SIP DNA | ecosystem: Engineered > Bioreactor > Anaerobic > Unclassified | place: Washington, USA...
ATACCCTTTGCCCGCGTCCAGCAACAGCGTCAGCATTCCAATCCAGCGACTCCTGCGGAACACGTTAGTCGCGCCGATGTTGCCGCTCCCCATCGTCCGGATGTCTCCGCCTTCACTGAAACGCACCAGCAGATAGCCGGAAGGGATGGAACCAAGCAGATACGAGATCAACGGTATCAAGTATTCGATTCTCATAGTATGCCGATCAATCCTGACCCAGAAGCCTTATACTCTTCAGCACACTGTATACAGCTCCTTGCGGTTTCAAGGTGCTCCTGTAGATATTGAAATGATCTGCTCTGAAGCTGAGCTCCTGAGCGGCGCCAATCTTAATACAGTCGAGGAGAGGCTGCAAATTCCTTTTGCCAGTCACCCTTCCCAGCGTCAGATGCGGGTGGAATTCACGTTTTTCTTGGGGGAATCCGAATGAGGCGCAGATGGATTCGACCTTCTGCTGCAAACCCTGGAGCTGTCCCGTGTCACCGCCGATGCCACACCAGATCACCCTCGGATTCCGCTGGTTCGGAAAGCAGCCAAGTCCCTGAAGCCGTACCGTGAAGCAGCGCCCATACCGCAACTCAGCTTCAAGAGCATCGGAGAGCCTTTCGATAGTCTCGGGCTCCGTCTCCCCCAGGAACTTCAGCGTCAGGTGAATAGACGCAATTGAGACCCACCGCACCTCGGCCTTGGTTGCACGCAGTTGCTGCTGCACCTCGTCCAGCATCACGAGGCTTTCATCAGGAAGAGGAATCGCAATAAAGGTTCGCATGGATACAGGATACAGGAGGAGATGCACTCACAGAAGCTTTCGGCGCAGCCAGGACAGCGCCAGGTAAACCGAGCGCTCGCGTATTGAATCACGGTCTCCGGGCATTATCCTGTGTCTGCTCTCGGGGTGGTTGCCGTCGGAAAACCCTATATAAACAAGCCCCACAGGCTTTTCCCGTGATCCCCCACCGGGTCCTGCAATCCCCGTGATGGAAATACCGATGGAACTGTTGAGCGCTTCCCGTACGCCGGAAGCCATCGCTTCGGCCGCCTCGGCGCTGACGGCGCCATGCTTGTGCAGCACCTCCCGCGGCACTCTGCACAGTTTCATCTTAGCCTCATTGCTGTAGCAGATCACTCCTCCCAGGAAATACTCGGAACTGCCGGGGACACGCGTTATCTGCATCCCGAGCATGCCGCCTGTGCACGACTCGGCCACGGCAAGCGTGCGTCCCGACCGCTTCAGAAGTTGCCCGACCACTTCTTCCATGAACTCGCCGCGGGCGGAAAAAATCGAGTCCCCGAGTTCCGCCTGGATCAGACCTGCGAGCTCATCAAGCTTCGAAGTTGTTTCACCGCTCTTTGTCCACCGACAGAGTTTGACCGAGATATGGCGGGTCCCCGCCAGCAGAGTCGTGTTCACATCAGGATACGCGGTATAGATCGGCGCAATCCGTGAGTCGAGTTCCGACTCAGTCAGACCCGTGACATGAAAGCACCTGCTGTCGAGCCGCTCTCCTTCCGCGATGCTGCGGATCTTTGAGAGGACAGTCCGTTCCAGCATCGGCTTGATTTCCCGCGGCGGTCCGGGGAGAAGCACGATATGGCGGCCCTTTTCTTCGATCCACATTCCGGGAGCCGTTCCGAGCGGATTGTCTATCACTTCCGCTCCCTGTATCAGCTCCGCCTGCCGCTCGTTGATTTTGGCCATCCGGAAGCCGCGGGCGGCGAACCTCTCTCGCAGTGTCTGCAGGATACCTTCATCTATCGCCACAGGTCTGCCGAGCACGGTTGCGACGGCCGTGCGTGTGAGGTCGTCTTCAGTCGGTCCCAGGCCTCCGCACAGCAGTATCAGGTCTGATCTTCCGAGCGCTGCCCGCACCGCCCCCGCTATGTCTTCGTGCACATCACCCACAATCGTTTTCAGATGGACCCTGAATCCCGCCTCAGTCAGACGTTCGCTGAGAAACAGGGAATTGGTGTCGAGACAATCCGGCGTCAACAATTCGGAGCCGACCGCGATGATTTCCGCTTTCATTGCCCTCTGCCGCTATTGAAAACAAGATAACTGATAACCTGGAGTATGACGTTTCCATAGATGCCGGCCAGGAGATCGTCTGCCATCACCCCTACCCCCCCTTCCAGAGCTTCCAACTTTCGTATGGGATACGGTTTCCAGATGTCAAACAGACGAAAGGCCGCGAATCCGAGCACAATAGTGAACACGTTGAGAGGGAGAAAAAGATATGTAGTCAGCTGTCCCGCAACTTCATCGATCACGACGTACGAAGGATCATCAACGCCTGTCCTCCGGCCTATTTCAGCGGCTGCCCAGACTCCAGCCAGCGTGATCAGACATATGGTGCTGAGCAGAAGTGCCGGCAGAATACGACAGCCGCCCAGATACAGTGCCAGAACCACCGCCGATGCTGCCATCGACCCGTACGTTCCCGGCGCCCCCGGGACGAAGCCGATGTAGAAAACACTCCCCGCCAGCCTGGAAATACGATCTTTCATTCCTCATCCGTATCTTTCTTCTCCGGCGCATCTCCATCTTCGTCCTCGTCTGTGTTCCTTACCGGGATGCGGTAGGATCCCGAAAGCCAGTTTCCCAAATCGAGCATTTTGCAGCGCTCGCTGCAGAACGGCCGGAACCGATTCTCTCCACTCTCTCTTTCTTTTCCACAGATCGGACATTTCAGAAGCATTTCGTATCCAGGCGGATTATAGAACAAATCGAAGAGAGCTACTTAACGATCTTTCCCAGCAGATCGTGTTGCAGTGTCCGTGTAATTCTGATCGTACGGAATTCGCCCGGGAGTACTTCGCCGATTTCCGAATCGTTGATCAGACAGACTCCGTCTATTTCGGGCGCCTGTGATCTAAGGCGTCCCTGCAACAGCAGGTCACTCTCATGTGACGGACCTTCAATCAGAATCTCAAATTCCTTTCCGACAAGCTGATTGTTTTTCCGCGACGCAATCGCGGATTGCTGCTTCATCAGGATTTCACGACGCCTCTTTGCCGTGCGCGCCGGTACCTTCGGTTCGATCCCACGCGCAATGGTGTCTTCTTCATCAGAGTAGGTGAAGACTCCCAGCCGGTCGAATTCCATCTCTCTGCAAAAATCCTGGAGCGTGGCGAAATCCTCTTTCGTTTCTCCGGGAAAACCTACGATCATCGTCGTCCTGAACGTTACACCCGGGATTCCTCTCCTTATGCGCTCTACGACCCTGGTAAGACTTGACCTCGTTCCTCCGCGCTTCATCGCCTTCAAGACCGCGGCACTGGCGTGCTGCAGCGGCATGTCCACGTACCGGCAGATTTTTTCACTTGAGTTGATGACATCGATGAGCCTGTCGCTGACCAGCTCCGGGTAAACATAGAGGAACCGTATCCATCGAAGGGCATCGACCCTGTCGAGCGCCTGCAGCAGCGCCGCGAGTCCGTCTCTCATCCCCAAGTCTTTTCCATAGCTTGTCGTGTCCTGAGAGATCAGGGTTATTTCCCTGACTCCTTCAGACGCGAGCCGCTCAGCTTCCCGCACAATCGAGTCGATGCTGCGGCTCCTCAGGCGGCCGCGTATTTTGGGAATGACGCAGAACGCGCAAACGTGGTCGCATCCTTCTGAAATCTTTATGTAGGCGGAGTATCTCGGCCCTATCAGGGTGCGCGGCGTGGCGTCGGAATACAGGTACAGATCGGCGTTGCTGCGCCCGAAAGTGTCGGGTGGCGCTATCTGTTCGCCCGAGACGGCCCGCGCGATTTCTTCGACCTGATTTGTACCCAGGATGGCGTCGACTTCGACAAGATCGGACTCTATCTCCTTCGGGTAGCGCTCTGCCAGGCAGCCGGTGACGATCAGTTTTCTGCACGATCCCGATTTCTTCAGCTCTGCGGCCTCCAGTATCGTGTCAATTGATTCCTTCCTGGAGTCTTCAATGAAGCTGCAGGTATTGACCACAAGCACGTCCGCTTCTTCAGGATTTGTGGTCAGGGTATGGCCCTGTGCCTGCAGAAGACCGATCATGACTTCGCTGTCCACGAGATTTTTCGGACAACCCAGGCTGATGAATCCGATTTTTGCCACCCGCTACTCCTCTCCGGCGTACGCCCGCACAGGGATTGAAAATAGTAAGCTCATCGATAAATTGTATCAAGGCCGGGAAGCGCCGGCCGACAGAGACTCTCGCAGCGCGTTGAGGAGCGCTTCGGCTTCGCGAGCGCGCAGACGGATGTCGAACCGGGCGAAGCGGGCTTCGTTGTACATCACGGTCAATGCGAGGAACGCGCTCGCTGCGGGGTGCCCCCGTAGTCCGTGTGCGAACTCCAGAGGGGTCTGGCCCCGGACCAGTCTCATTCCCTTCGATCCAAGCAGCGTGATCGCCTCCTCATAGAAGTCTATGGTGAGGGAGCGCGGATTTTCGCGAACCAGCCTGCGGCGGATGGGTTTTATGATAAGGCGACGCATGGGGCGGATCAGCAGCATTGCGGCCGCGGCAAGCGCCACTATGGTCAACAGGATGATCCACCCCGTCGCGAACGCGCGCGCCCCCGATTGAATTTTGCCGTGAGCTAGCGCCGCAATGCCTCTGATGCGGCTATTGACATTGTCGAGCCGATCCAGGAAAGCGGCAACAGCGCGGCGTTGGCGGGCAGAGTCATAGTTGACGATGTTTTCCCACCACCAGAGGTTTGCCGCATCGCTCAGATCATAAAGCAGCCGGCTTAAGGCACTTCTCGGCGGCCTCGGTTCGGGCGGCGTAGGATCGAATTCGATCCACCCGTAAGGGGGAAAATATGCTTCGATCCAGCTGTGGGCATCATATTGCCGGACTGTCCAGCTCTCCCCGATGCTGTTGTACTCCCCGCGCCGGAATCCGTTCACAAGACGCGAGGGAATTCCGAGTTGTCTCAGCATGATCGCCAGCGCCGAGGCGAAATACTCGCAATGCCCTTTGCGGACGTCGAAAAGAAACATCGCCAGGGGATCGGCGCTTTTCGGGGTTCCGCGCAGTACCAGGCTGTACTCGTACGTCGAGCGGAGATAGCGCTCAAGCGTTAAGGCTTTTTCGTAGCGGTTAGCCGCCTTTTCAGTCACTCGCCGTGCGAGTCGTGCAATCCTCGGATCTACTGAGGGAACCCGGGTATAAACCCGGAGAATATCTTCCGGAATAGGTCTCAGGTCCGACATCTCGGACGCATCTGGAGTGATTGTGTCGGAGATCGCGGTGTATTTCAGCTTATTGAGGGCATGGCCCGACGTGTAAAGGTTCCCCAGGGTGTCGTGGCGGAGCCGTCCCACATCGCGAGACACCGCCAGAACCCGGTGGGACGCGAAGACAGCATCAGTTGAAAGGGCTTCGACGAAGAACGTCTGATTGGTCAGGTTTGCCCGCTGGGTGTAGTTTTCCAGTTTGTAATACCATCCCTGGGTGGGGATGGGATTGCGCGCCTGCTCGCTGCGCGTCCATGCACGTCCGTCATATAAGTCGAACGCCAGGCCACGCCATTTTATGTCATGCGGAAGTTCCTCGAAGGCTTTGTCGGTCTTCACCCGCATGACCACCGCGTCGGACTGTTTGATCGTCCCGATATGCCCGAGTTCAACTCTGTCGGAGAAGCCGCTCGTCATGAGCGTCTTACCGGAAGGCTGCCGGTATGACCCCAGTGTGGCCCTCGGCAAGAGGAAGAACAGCGGAATTGAAATGAACAGGATTAACAGGGTGATTCCTGCACAGGTAACGAGCATCGTTTTCACCGGGAAAGGTGAAAACAGCTCCATTCCGGTGCCGTGCAATTCCCGTGGGACAATTACGGGATGTACCTTTGCCTCTTTCTGGAGTCGGGCATTGCTGCGGCGCATTTCAAAGAGAATCATGCTTGCAACGGCCGAGAAGAGGAACAGGAGGAAGCAGGCAGTGAATACCGGATCGACCGTTCTGGATGCGGCTGCCAGCAGCTGGGTGAAACTGATCACGTAGAGGAGCAGATAATCCCGGTCCTTCGACAGAGTCAGAAGCTTTATGGCAGCGACAAAGAGGATCAGGTGAAAGACGGCATTTTCAAAAGAACGCGAAAGCAGGGTGTAATCGATGATGAACAGCGGGATGCACCCGGGCGCGAGGAATTTCAGGATCCGGCCGGCGACGCTTCGTTCGATTCGGGCACTATCGACGACCCAGCTGAAGATCAGGACCGCCGAAAACAGTATTGCAGAAATCCAGGTGACAATCCCTGCTGCTGTGATGGCAACAAATCCCGACGAGATGAGGCAAAAGGAAACTGCCTTGAACAAGCGTGGAAAGCTCATAGTTCGTCAAAGAAGACCACGTGTGAAGAGCGCAATACGGCCGACGGCACACTCTCCCTGGGGCTTGAGGTTACGATTATCTTGAAGACCTTTTCGGAAAAGAGCTCCTTCAGAAGGCGATCGTTCTTGACGGCAGGGAAGTGTGCTAGGTCCCAACCCGGTCCTGCCGTTTTACGCTTCTCACGCTTGACTACTGCGAGCGATCTGAGTATCCGGTACAGATGATCCAGTCCGATTCCGCGCGGCACGTATTCAGAAGGGGTAAGGAACTCGGTTCCGGTTCCCTCCCTCACGAAATGTGCTGCGATACTGGCGGCGAAAGAAACCGCTTTTTCAAACATTGTATCGAGTTCAGGCGCAGATCCTTGGACATGGGTGTCCAGAATCAGGCAGAATCTGCCTTCTTCCTCCCGGGCATATTCCCTGGCCATCAACTCGCCTGTTTTTGCCGTTGCCTTCCAGTCGATGGTGCGGGCGCTTTCGGCCTCCTGATACTTGCGAATGGAAAACAGGGTTTCCCCCGGGCCGGGATGAGGGCTTTCGATGGTCCCTGGCAGGAAGGGGAGCAGATGTGAAAAAACCGATATGTTCTGCACGATTGGGTAGACGAGTATCTCACCTTCGGCGGCCACCAGCCTGCCCCGCTGGAAGAAGCCGAAGGGGAAGCGGGTCGAGATCCAGAACCCTTCGAGTTTGTACAGGCCCCGTTTCGGGAACGACTGGACCGTCAATTCTGAACGGGTTTCCCGAGGGAGGAGGACGGGGAAATAGGCGGCTTTCCGGAAGATGGCCATCTCGCCGGCAGGGGCGCTCTTGCCGCCCGCGATCCATTGTCTGATGCGGATGAAGGGAGACTCTCTGCGGCTCATCTCCGGGTCCTGCACCCGTATCGAGAACGAAGGAAAGAACCGCTTCAGGTTCATCATCGAAATCTTGATCGAGACTTTCTCTCCCGCGAATACGTTTTCCGGCAACTGCAGCGACAGAGCGATCTGTTTCAGCGCATTGCGCGAGACGATCCCGGAGACGACGATCGAAGAAAGCAGTGCCGCCAGGATTATGAACATGAGATTGTTGCCCGTGCCGGTTGCCGTCATGGAAAGCAAAAAGACAAAGCCAAGGTACACTGCACCTGCGTGGGTGACGCGGAACGAGAAAGGGAACAGCCCGTCCTTGAAAACAGACCTGGGCAGGTGCCGCGGCGCACGGACCGCCGAGTCAGAGAGGGACTTCGATATTCCGAAGTATTTCAGCAAGAATTACCTCTGCTTCCTCGCTGCGCCGGTAGGATGATGAATACTTCGAGCTTACGATAACCCGGTGAGCCAGCACCGGCAGGACCAGCGACTTTATATCATCCGGAATGCAGTAATCCCTTCCTTCAAAACAGGCCAGCGACTGCGCAGCCCGGCGCAGTGAAAGGGAACCACGAGGGCTTACGCCCGTTTGCAGGAATTCGGATCGTCTCGTGGCATCGACGATGGCCATCAGGTAGTCAAGCAGCGACTCGTCGACATGCACACGCGCAGTGAGTTCCTGCATCTCGATTATATCTTCGGCCTGCATCAGAGGCCGGATCCGCTCCACGGCAGGCATGCCGTCCTGTCGTCTCAGGATCTCTTTTTCCGCCTCGTTGTCGGGATAGCCCATCTTGATGCGCAGGAGAAAGCGATCCAGCTGCGATTCAGGGAGCGGATAGGTGCCGTGATGCTCAGCTGGATTCTGGGTAGCGACGACCATGAAAGGTTTCGGAAGGGGATGCGTATGGTTGTCGACGCTTACCCGTCCTTCGCTCATCGCTTCGAGCAAAGCGCTCTGGGTCTTGGGAGTGGTGCGGTTCAGTTCGTCGGCGAGGACCACGTTGGCGAAAATCGGCCCCTGGCGGAATTCGAATGACTGAGTCGACCGGTCATAAATGGAGACACCCAGGATATCTGAAGGGAGCAGATCGCTCGTGAACTGGATCCTGCGGAACGTGCAGTCGAATACGCGTGCCAGCGAGTGAGCCAGAGTCGTCTTCCCGACACCTGGCACGTCTTCAATCAGAAGATGTCCCCCGGAGAGAAGGCAGACCAGTGCCAGTTTGACAGCCTCGGGTTTTCCCCGGACAACTGTTTCGATCGCCTCCTGGAGCAGATGGATCCTGGATTCCAGCTCTACTGCTTTCGTCATGGCCGCCTTTCGCCCCGACAGTATACCACCAATTGTGGACACCCAATTGTTCTTGTCCGCCAATTGTGGACACCCATCGTTCGTGGGGGAATTGTGGACACCCATTGTTCGTGTCGGTGAATTGTAGGGTCAGCGAAGGCTGCTGAAGGCGGGATCGTTCAGGGTTGGAGTCAGAACAGCTGTTTCTGGTTGCTCGGAAGGGAAATGCGGAAATGTTCGAAGGCCTTGCGTGTCGCCATTCTTCCGCGCGGGGTCCTGTCAAGAAAACCTATCTGGATGAGATACGGTTCATAGATGTCTTCGATTGCATCTTCGTCTTCGTTGATGGCGGCCGACAGGGATCCGACGCCCACCGGCCCGCCGTTGTACTTCTCGAGGATCGTGAGCATCAGTCTGCGGTCGATTTCGTCGAACCCGTAGGTGTCGACTTCCATCATCTGCAGCGCGTCCATGGCAATCGGACGGGTGATCTTCCCGTCCCCTTTCACTTCGGCGTAATCGCGAACGCGTCGCAACAGCCTGTTGGCGATGCGTGGTGTCCCGCGGCTGCGCGAGGCGATTTCGATAGCACCGTCGTCATCTATCGCAACCCCAAGGGTCCTGGCCGACTGTGTGATGATCAGACTCAGATCCTGGCTGGTATAGAACTCGAGGCGATGGATAATGCCGAATCGGGCGCGCAGCGGCGCCGTGAGCAGGCCCGCCCGGGTCGTGGCGCCGATCAGGGTGAAACGCGGAAGAGGCATTTTTATGCTTCGGGCTCCAGGGCCTTCTCCAATGATGATGTCGAGGTAGAAGTCCTCCATGGCGGGGTAGAGTATTTCTTCAATTGCGGGATGGAGCCGATGGATCTCGTCAATGAAGAGCACATCGTGCGGCTTCAGATTTGTCAGGATTGCGGCAAGATCTCCCCGTTTCTCTATCACAGGCCCGCTGGTGGTGCGGATGTTGACATTCAGTTCATTCGAGATTATGGCTGCCAGCGTCGTTTTCCCAAGGCCGGGCGGGCCATAGAGGAGGACATGGTCAAGCGCCTCCTGCCGTTTCAGTGCGGCAGCAATGCTGATGGAGATGTTGTCTTTGACCTTCTGCTGTCCTATGTAATGCTGGAGGCTCTGCGGTCGGAGACTCTGCTCAAATGAGATCTCCTCCTTCTGGAATGCCGGATTCATCAGGGGCTGGGGGAAATTACGTTCCATCATCACGTCCGCATCAGCCAGCCAGTCGCTGCAAGGTATTGCGCAGGATCTCTTCAAATGTCCTGTCGCATTGTTCGGAACGAAGCACGACCGATAAAGCCTTTTCGGCGGAAGCCCGCGGGTAACCCAGATTCACCAGCGCCGAGAGCACGTCATCTTCGAGTGGCGTGGAAACTCCCGCTCCCTTCGCCGCCTCGGCATGTTCCGGAAGAAGGAAAGGACTCATCTGGGCTTTCAACTCGAGCACCAGCCTTTCGGCGGTCTTGCGTCCTATGCCCGGAATTGCGGTGAGTCGCGCCAGGTTCCCTTCGGCGATCGACTGTGCAAGCTCTTCCACCTGTGCGCCCGACAGTATCGAAATCGCCAGTTTCGGGCCTATGCCGCTGATCGAGATCAGCTTGAGAAACAGGTCTTTTTCCCGTTGTGTGTGGAAGCCGAACAATATAAGTGCGTCTTCACGTACGTGGGTGTGAATCTTCAGCGTTATCTCACTTCCTTCGCCGGGGAGTTCGTAAAAGCTTGTTAACGGGATTGAGACTTCATACCCGACCCCGTTGACATCCACGAGGAGCGTGTTCGGCTTCTTTTGCAGCAGCCGGCCTCTAATCTGTCCAATCATCGTTCTCACCAGATCCGCAGCCGATCATCTCGGAGTCGCGTCGGGAAGGCCGCCGTCCACTGGAATGGTTGCTCCAGTGGTCGGGGTCTGGCGCGTCGCGAAAAAGAGGACGGCTTTCCCGACATGTCTCGCCGTGATCCGAGCCTTCAGCAGATTGCGGTTTCTGTAATAATCTTCAAGTCCTTCCGGACTCAGTCCTCTGGCAGTCATCCTGTCGGGCCCTATTTCGGACCACAATCCGGACTTGCGCGAGCCGTTGCCGAAAACGGCATCCGGGGCGACCATGTTGACCCGCACCCCGATTTCGGCGAATTCCTGGCTGGCTATGCGCGCCAGTTGGTGCCCTGCCGCCTTGGTTGCGCTGTAGGCGCCGAACCGCGCTCCGGGAGCGAACACGTTCTTGGTTGAAACCATCACGATATCTCCACCGGTTCCCTGAAGCTTGAACAGTCGCGCCGCCTGTGACAGGGCAATGAGGGTTCCTTCCACGTTGATTTTTTCAAGCCTGCGGAACACGTCGAGGGTGATCTCAGGAAGAGAGGAAACATGAGCCACCCCGGCATTGAGTACGATCAGATCGATGCCGCCCCAGTTCCTGACGACAAATCCGAAGGCCTGCTCGACCGAGCCTGGATCGGTGGTGTCCATCGGAGTCCCGACAACACGAGATCCGAATTTCGCCTTCAACTCAGCGACGAGTCCGTCGAGCGCGTCTCCATGCAGATCCGTGACCGCGACATGGCATCCCTGTTCAAGAAGTTCCTGTGCTATGCCCGATCCTATTGCTCCCGCCGCTCCTGTTATTAGTGCGACATGCCGTGCGAGGGGAAGCACTCGGTCTCCCTGCAGTTTCTTCAGCTGCAGGGTGCGGTATTCCATTTCGAACAGGTGGCGCTCGTCGAGCCCCCGATAAGCGCCCATGGCGGCAATCAAGGCTTTGGTCGCCAGGGTATGGGACGCTATGTCTCTGACGATTTCCGCGGCAGCGGCGTCTCGTCCGGTGCAGATGGCTCCGAGTCCCGGCAGGAGAATCACTCTCGGATATGGATCTATTCGTCCCACTCCCGGGGGCATTTCAGAGCCGTATCTGTCGACATAGGAGTTGTAATGCGCCACATATTGCCGGATGGCGTCGGCACACTGGGTGCGCAGCCTTTCGCAGTCATCGAATGCAGGCTTGTCTATCCACAGGTAGAAAGGTTTCGTCCTGATCAGGTGATCTGATGTCAGCGGTGGCGTACATGCAATCTCACGACCCCGGTCGGAATCGACCAGATCAAGCACGTCCCTGTTCACCAGTGGACTCAGGAGAATCCTGTCCCACGGATCGTCAGGATTGGTCGTGGGGGTTGCCAGCAGTCCGCGCAGCATCGGCGCTGTCCTGGTGAGCCTTTCTTCGGCGACCGGCAGCGGAGTCGACACTGAGCAACGCACCGGATTGCGCGCATGCTGCTTAAGGTAGCTTTCTGCGCGGGTGACAATATCGATCGTGGATGAGTAGGAGTCGCGCGCCGCCTCTCCCCAGGTCAGGAGCCCATGATGCATGAGCACCATGGCGGTGGCTGCGGGATTCCTGTCGAAATAATCGGCGACAGCTTTTGCCAGCCGGAATCCGGGTGATGAATATTTCAGAATCGCGACGTCTTCTCCGAGGGCTTCCTTGAGAAGCTTCTCGCCGTTCTCCTGGTTCGACAACGCCAGGATCGCGTCCGGATGCGTGTGGTCTACGAACTTGGCCGGAACAAAGACATGGACGAGTGTCTCAATCGACGGGTCGGCTGCGCAGGCACTCAAGGAGTGGGTGCGGAATTCGCTGACCATATCCTCATCTGACAGTTCAGGCAGGGCGCGAAGCTTTCTTAGGTAAGCCAGATCGAGACTCGTGTAATCCCGCGGTTCAATCGAAGCGAGATTGACACCCGAGGCCTTGACGTAGATCGCTTCGATCCGTTCTCCCAGCCGGTTTACGCAGGCAGTCTTTACCGAACAGTTGCCTCCGCCGTGCAGCACCAGTTTCTGGTCCGCCCCGATTAACGAGGCCGCATACACTTCAGTGGCCAGGTCCTCGCCCCACTGCTCTGCGTATTTCTGGATGAAGTGAGCCGCCCTGTCGTCCGACCAGCGGTTTTCCATACAAATCCGTCCTGACCAATTCGGGGGTGAAGAAGACCTGCCGTGCGGCGGCCTCTTTCCCCACGGTTATTTTGCAAAAGTCTTCTTTTCTGCTGCTTTCAACCCCTGGTAGAACTCGAATGCTTCCGAAGGCTTGATGTTTTCGTGCACTACTTTCCTGACCGCCTGGATCATAGCGGCAGGAGCTTCGGATTGAAAGATATTTCGGCCCATGTCGACTCCCGCGGCGCCCTCATTGACCGCCCTGTACGCCATTTCCAGCGCGTCATACTCAGGGAGTTTCTTGCCGCCGGCCATGACTATCGGAACCGGGCAGGAAGCGGTTACGGTTTCAAACCCTTTGTCCACGTAATAGGTCTTGACGAAATGGGCTCCCAGTTCTGCACAGATCCTGCATGCGAGCCTGAAATAGCGGGCATCACGGGTCATGTTCTTGCCGACCGCTGTCACGCCGAGGACCGGGATGCCGTAGCGGTTCCCGATGTCGACGAGTCGCGTCATATTGTGCACCGATTGAGTCTCGAACTCGCCGCCGATGAACACCTGGACCGCCATGGCCGATACATTGAGCCTGAGAGCGTCTTCGATGTCTACCGCGATCTGTTCATTCGACAATTCTTTCAGTATGCTGGGCCCTCCGCTGGCGCGCAGCACCACTCCTTTTCCGGCGGACGAAGGTATCGTGGTGCGCAGCATTCCGCGCGTGAGCATCAGGGCGTCTGCAAAGGGCACCAGAGGCACAATGTTTATGTCGCAGCGCTCGAGGCCCGAGGTCGGCCCCTGAAAATAGCCGTGATCGATGGCCAGCATCACGGTCTTGCCTGAGGCCGGTGTGAAAATCCTCGACAGCCGGTTCTGCATTCCCCAGTCCAATGCGTTTGATCCTTTGAGGAAAAAGGGAGCATTGCTGACTGGAACATCGACAAAGAATTCTTTGTTCTCGTTCAAACCATCCACATCCGGCATCTGTAATTTCCTTTCCTGTTTCGGGCTATGGGGGCAAGCTTATATCCTATATCAAGCCACTGCCGACGGCGAAGTCAAAGATAGAGGCTTCCGTCAGTTCTTTCAATTGTTTTCAATCAAAAGCCATGTTCCGGTTGTGTATAATACAGTTTTCGCCCTGAACGGGAGCCTTCAGCGAATGATACATTCGGACAAGCTGAAAGAAGAATGCGGGATTTTCGGCATCGTTTCCCACCCTGACGCGGCGCGGATGGCCTACCTTGGCATTTATGCTCTGCAGCATCGCGGACAGGAATCGGCCGGCATCGTCAGTTCCGATCGAAGAAGGCTGCATCTGGAAAAGGGCATGGGCTATGTGGCCGACATCTTCAGCGCTTCCCGGCTCGAACGCCTGCGCGGAACGTCGGCGCTCGGTCACGTCCGCTATTCGACCGCCGGCGAGAGTGCAGCCTGGAATGCTCAACCGATTCTGATAGACTGCTGGCGCGGGCCCATCGCGCTGGCGCATAACGGAAACCTTACCAATGCTGCCAGTCTCCGGCATGAATTGGAGCGGGACGGAGCGATCTTCCATTCGACGAGTGACAGTGAGGTCATTCTGCACCTGATATCGAGGTCGAGGCGGCGCACGCTGCAGGAAGCCTTCGTCGAGGCGTTGCGTACGGTTGAAGGCGCATACTCGCTGGCGCTCATGACTCCTGAGTATATGCTGGTCGCCAGGGACCCGCACGGCTTCCGGCCACTGTCGGTGGGACGGGTTGATGAATCGTATGTCATTGCTTCAGAGACATGCGCTTTCGACCTCATAAATGCGGAATACATCAGGGACGTGCAGCCGGGCGAGATACTCCGGATTGAAGAAGACACGCTCGAGCCGCAGCTGCCGCTGCCGAAAGAGCAGCCTGCATTCTGCATCTTTGAGCACATCTATTTCAGCCGTCCGGACAGCCTGGTGTTCGGCAGAACCGTCAACACGAGCAGGCGCGAGATGGGGAAGCATCTTGCCCGAGAACATGGTGTGGAAGCAGACGTTGTGGTCCCGGTGCCGGACTCCGGGGTGTCGTCGGCCATCGGCTATTCCCAGGAGAGTGGAATTCCGCTCGAATTCGGACTGATTCGCAATCATTACATCGGCCGGACTTTCATTGAGCCGAAGCAGTCGATCCGGAATTTCGGCGTAAAGGTCAAGCTGAATCCAGTGCGGGAAATCCTCCGCGACAAGCGGATAGTTCTGGTCGACGACTCGATTGTGCGGGGGACCACGAGCAAGAAGATCGTGCAGATCGTGCGGTCTGCCGGCGCGAAGGAGATTCATGTCCGGATCACTGCGCCTCCCATTGTATCGCCGTGCTACTACGGAATAGATATCCCCACCCGCCATGAGTTGATCGCTTCGACCAAGTCGGTGGAGGAGATATGCCAGTTTCTGGGGGCGGACTCTCTCGGTTACCTCAGCCTCGATGCCGTGCTCAAGGCGGTTCAGGACAGCCGGAATTACTGCTCGGCGTGTTTCACCGGACGATATCCGAGCAATGCGGGGAATGGGAAGCAACAGGGGCTTTTTGAAATTCCGGAAAGGGACCGGTCAAGTTCTGAATAGGAATCTGGACAGATGGAAAACCGAAAATTGGCCATACTGATTTCCGGCCGCGGATCGAACTTCGTAGCGATTCACAAGGCAATTTGCAGAGGAGATCTGGATGCCGGAATCTGCTGCGTGATCAGCAACATGCCCGATGCTGCGGGGCTGGACTACGCGAGGGCTTCCGGAATCGATGCGATTGTGCTGCAGTCACAGGGGATTGAGCGAGTGCAGTACGACAGTCTGCTGATCGATACGCTGCGTCCCTTCGATCCGACTCTGGTCTGTCTGGCCGGTTTCATGCGCATACTCGGTCCGGAGTTCCTCAGGGCCTTTCCGGGCAGGGTGCTGAATATTCATCCGTCGCTCCTTCCTGCGTTCCCGGGTCTGCATGCTCAGCGGCAGGCGCTGGAGTACGGTGTAAAGATTTCCGGGTGCACCGTACACATTGCCGACGAGGGTGTGGATACGGGGCCGATACTGCTGCAGCGTGCCGTGGAGGTGCTGGACGGCGACAGCGAGGAGACGTTGTCTGCGCGGATCCTGGAGCAGGAGCATCAGATCTACTGGCGGGCGATCGCCCTGATGCTGGAGAGGGTGACGCGGCGGAAGTGATTTCTTTTCACTTTGATCTTTACATCGGCAATCTCCCCGGCTAGAATGATGCACCTTGGTCGTTGAGATTGAGGCCGGTAGTTCCCGTGATCGTGCGGGTTTGCAGAAAGGCAACCTTGACAGGAGCGCGGGGCGGCCGGTATATTTGATTCTCAGGTGAAGGAAGCGGTCCCCGGGAGGAACCGTGGGGGCCGACTGCCCAGATCTTTGAAAACTAGATAGTGCGTGTCCTAAACACTCATTCCAAATAATTAAGCAAGCCTGAATTGATTCAATTCAGGACTCTCTAAGGAAAAAAATTGGAGAGTTTGATCCTGGCTCAGAATCAACGCTGGCGGCGTGCCTAACACATGCAAGTCGAACGAGAAAGTGGGGGCAACCCTGCGAGTACAGTGGCA
>Ga0123335_1005233_pt1 | contig 15970 bp, 12 predicted proteins | sample BiotimSIPDNA_2_FD_89707 | JGI IMG/M metagenome (GOLD analysis project Ga0123335, IMG submission 89707) | Anaerobic biogas reactor microbial communites from Washington, USA - Biogas_R2 time_0 SIP DNA | ecosystem: Engineered > Bioreactor > Anaerobic > Unclassified | place: Washington, USA...
CAGATCATCCAACAACTTTGTTTGTTCTTCTGTGGTAAGTTGTGAGAATATCGATTTTATTTCTTTTTGTTTTTCCATATTCTAATATAATCTTTTATTGCTGTTTTTCATAGAACTAAGCCTTTAAAAATAAAAACCCCCTGAACGGGGGTCTTTAAATTATATTTTGATTTTATCATCCAAAAAACGTTGTTGATACCTGATAAAGATCCATATCAACTGTTTTTAATGTTCCAACTGCTTCCTGAAGATCTGCTGCAACAATTTTTGTTCCCTGGAGAGCTGCCATTTTTCCATAATTTCCGCTGTTAACAAGTTCAGCAGCAAAAACGCCTAAACGCGTTCCAAGAACTCTGTCGAACGCTGTTGGAGAACCGCCTCTCTGTAAATGTCCCAGAACAACGTCTCTTGTTTCAAAACCGGTTCTTTTTTCAATTTCTTTTGCAAGTCTTGCACCAATTCCGCCAAGTTTAACGTGACCGAATGAATCCAATTCCTGATCTTTAAGAAATTCCTCCTCTTTACCTTCAGCTGCAACAATCTTTGCCCCTTCTGCAACAACAACAATACTGAAGTCTTTGCCTTTTGCGTGTCTCTTCTTAATCGATTCAGCAATTTCTTCATATGTGAAAGTTCTTTCAGGAATAAGTATATAATCTGCACCGCCTGCAATTCCTCCGTGAACAGCAATCCATCCTGCGTGTCTTCCCATAACTTCAACAACAATTACTCTGTTGTGCGATTCAGCTGTTGTATGCAGTCTGTCAATAGCTTCCATCACTATGTTAACAGAAGTATCAAATCCGAAAGTGTAATCAGTTGCACTTAAATCGTTATCAATAGTCTTAGGAACTCCAACAACATTAACGCCTTCTTGATAAAGTTTAGCAGCTACTCCCAAAGTATCCTCACCGCCTATTGCAACCAAAGCATCCAGTCCTGCCTTTTTCATATTCTCCTGAACAATCTGCACACCGTTTGGAATTTTAAAAACGTTTGTTCTTGAAGATTTTAAAATTGTACCGCCTCTGTGAAGAATACCTGAAACTGATTGTTCTGATAAAGGTTCAAATATATTTTCAACAATACCTTTCCAGCCGAATTTTATTCCTACCATTTCGTGACCAAACAGAAGAGATTTACGTACAACTCCGCGTATTACGGGATTTAATCCTGGGCAATCGCCGCCACCGGTTAATATACCTATTTTCATTTTTTCTCCAGATTTTGTTATTAAAATAATTTCTGATTCATCTTTTTTTAAATTTAAATAACTTCGTGATTTCTTAAAGAACTTTAAGATTTGCAAACTTTGTAAGAAGATGTTTTGTCCCTGCTTCTTCAAAAGCCACCGATATTTTTTGCTGATCTCCTGTTCCGGCAATCTGAAGCACCTTGCCTTCGCCAAAAATTTCGTGAGTTACACGGCTTCCAACTCTAACAGATTTCTGTTCCTGGTCGTAATCATCATCATAACTTTCCTGGTAATATTCGTTGTTTTCTTTTTCCGAAAGTTTTTTTCTTCCGGCTTTCCTTCCCGAAAGTCCGTATTGTTCATCAAACACGGTCTCGTCCATTTCTTCAAGAAAACGCGATCTGCCTTGATACGCCACTTCACCGAATCTGTATCTTGATCTTGAATAAGTAAGATAAAGCTTGTTTTTAGCTCTTGTACATCCCACATAAAAAAGTCTTCTTTCTTCTTCTGTATTTGCATTGGAATCGAATTTTGTGTTTAAAGGAAAGATATCTTCTTCAAGACCGGTGACAAAAACAACCGGGAACTCAAGACCTTTTGCACTATGGACTGTCATCATCGTAATGGAATTTTCTTCATCAACAAAAGAATCAATACCGGCTATAAGCGAAACTTCGGCAAGAAAATCTTCGATAGCAGCATCAGGCTTTTGAGTAGTAAAATCCCTTATTGCAGAAAGAAGTTCTTGAACGTTATCGTATCTTTGTTTTGATTCTGCGGAGTTTTCTTCTTTGTACATTTTCAGTACTTCAAGTTCATCAATTAAAGTTGACGTAAGCTCGAAGAGCGATAGTTTTCCTCTAAGATCTATATATTTGTCAAGAAGCTGTTTAAACTGTTTTACATTCTTCTGAATTCTCTCTTTTACTTCAATAACCTCAAAAACACGCGCCATTGTAGTAAATAATGTAAGATTCAATTTCCTTGCAAAAGCAATCATTTTTGTTATAGAAGTATTTCCAATTCCTCTTTGAGGAAAATTCATAATTCTTAACAGACTTTCTTCGTCATTCTGATTTACAATTACCCGTAAATATGCAACTATATCTTTTATCTCTTTACGCTTATAGAATTCGACACCGCCTATTATTTTATATGCAATTTTTGCTTTTCTCATCCCATCTTCCAATGCGCGGGACTGGGAGTTAATTCTGTATAAAATTGCTATATCTTTCAGCGAAAGTTTCTTTTTTGTAATCTCATCTTTAATTCTGCGTGAAATCTGAAAGGCTTCATCTTTTTCGTCGCTGCACCTTATATACGAAACTTTATCACCTTCTTCGTTGTCTGTCCACAAAGTTTTGGTTAATTGTTCCTGATTATTTTTTATAACAGAATCTGCTGCGCGCAATATTATTTTTGTTGAACGGTAATTTTGTTCGAGTCTGAAAACTTTGCATTTGGTAAAATCGTTTTCAAAACTGAGCATGTTTTTAATATCCGCACCGCGCCATCCATAAATACTCTGAGCATCATCGCCAACTACGCAAAGTTTTGTTTTCCCAAAAACCAACATTTTAAGAATTTCATATTGCGCTTTGTTGGTATCCTGAAACTCATCAACCAAAATATATTTAAACTGTTTGCGGTATTTTGAAAGAACTTTTTCGTTTGAATTGAACAATTCAATCGGCTTCAATAAAAGGTCATCAAAGTCCATCGAATTATTTAATTTAAGTCTTTTAGTGTATTCTTTATAAATTTCACCGATTTTTCTTTCTACAGCGTTAGATGCTATGTTAGCAATATATTCTTCGGCAGAAATCATATGGTTTTTGCAAAAACTTATTTTATGATGAATATTGTTTGGATTATAGTTATCAAATGAAATATTCATCTGTTCAAGAATATTATTAACCAGTGAAACAGAATCTTCTTTATCGTAAATCGAGAAGTTATGTTCGTAATTTAATTTTTTCGCCTCAACTCTTAAAATTCTTGCAAAAATAGAATGGAATGTACCCATCCAGATTTTTTCAGCTTTTTCCCCGGCAAGTTTTTTTATGCGCGATTTCATTTCGTTGGCAGCCTTGTTGGTGAAGGTAAGAGCTAATATTGATTCCGGTTCGTATTCTTCTTCTTTAATTATGTAAGCTACTTTCGAAGTTAATACCCTGGTTTTTCCGGTACCTGCACCGGCAATAATTATGTGATGCCCAAGATTGTATTCTACTGCTTCTTTTTGAACTGGATTTAAGGATTTGAGTATTGACATATACCACACAGCTTAAATTTTGAAAGTACAAAATTAAGCAAATTTAATCGTATTTTCAATCTTTCAATTTTAAATAATTCTTATAAGACATATATGTATTATTGCAATATCAAATAAGCAGATGACCTTTTTCCATAATTATTTCTTCATCAAAGAACACATCTGGATATTTAACAACTCCATCGAGATGTATCGGCACATCAATATTACCGCCCATCGATTTATTGTTGCCTAAAGCTATATGAATAGTACCTAAAACTTTTTCATCTTCAAGAAGAACACCGCTTAATTTTGCAGCATAATTTGTCCCGATTCCAAATTCTGCTATATTTTTCCCATCCGCCCCGAATTGAGATAGGATTTTTTTTAATTTCCCTGCAGCTTTTCCTCCAGAAATTTTAACGGCATATCCGTTTTTAACTATAATTTTTATCGGTTCATCATTAATTTTCCCTATTCCTGCCATTGAACCGTCAACAACAAAAATTCCGTTGGCGCTGCCTTCTACGGGCGCACAGAATGTTTCGCCGGTAGGCAGATTTCCGCTTTCACCTTTAACGAGAAAAAGTCCCTTGCTTGCATAAATGCCTCTGCCTTCAATTTTCATTTCAATATCAGTTCCCTTTTCAGTTACAACTCTAACTTTCTTAACATTTTCCATAATTGATTTTAATTTAAGAGTAAGTTCCGATATTTTGGAATAATCCGCATTTAATCCGCGTATCATCACTTCTTTTGTTATTCCCGGGAAAGTAGCAATTCTTGCTCCTGCAGCAGAGGCTTCTCTCCGTGCTTTTGTATGAGTTAGCGACTTAGAGGTGGGACATAGAACAATATCGAAATATTTCATCATCTCAGCAATATATATAGGCGGTTCTTCGCCATTGGTCTTTCCCGATTTCATTTCAATATATAAAGTCTCGAATCCGAGTTTTAAAGCATTTTTATATAACGAATAACCTATCTCATTTTTCTGTTCATCTGTAATTACAAGAATTTTTTCGCCTTTTTTTGCGCCCATACAATCTTTTATAGCAATTATCGAGGCTTTATCAAGTTTGTTTCCTTTCATAATCATTCTCACAATATTTAAAAGTTTACAATATTTTTATATTTTTGTAAAAATAGCAATATTAAGTTGAAAGCAAAAGTGGTTTTATATAAATCGGTAAAAATACACTTATTTCAAAAAATTAACTCTTTACAATTTGCAGGAAATATTTTATTTTCACACTGTGTTTAACTAATTATTAACTACTTGCATGATGCGGCTCCGGTCGGGAGCCGTTGTCATTTTAAAGGTGATAAATGGCTGAAGGAATTTTAAGCGTAGTTGCTACCCCAATCGGGAATATGGGCGACATTACTCAAAGAGCATTGGAAACTTTGAATTCATCCGACCTGATTTTATGCGAAGATACGCGCGTTACAAAAGTGCTTCTTGACCGTTACAACATTAAAAAGCAAATGATAAGTTTAAATGCTCAAAGCGAAGGGCGAAAAGTTGAACACATTATTTCCGAGATAAAAACGGGTAAACGCTGCGCACTTGTTTCCGATGCCGGCACTCCCTGTATTTCAGATCCGGGAACAATTTTAATATCCGAAGCACGAAAAGCCGAAATACAAATTGAAGGGATTCCGGGAGCTAACGCTGCAATTTTAGCTTTAAGTATTTCCGGAATACCCGTCGATTCTTTCGTGTTCGATGGTTTCCTTCCTCAGAAAAAAGGACGCCAGAAAAAGTTAAAACAGCTTGCAGAGGAAGAAAGAACCGTAGTTTTTTATGAATCTGTTTACCGCATAGTAAAACTGCTTGAAGAATTAAAAGAATATATGCCTGAAAGATATATACTTGTTTTCCGCGAGTTAACTAAAAAGTTTGAGGAAGTCTGGCGCGGAACGCCTGAAGAAATTCTTGAAACAATTGATGAGAAAAAAATTAAAGGAGAGTTTGTAGTTGTACTCTCCCCTTTAAAATGGAAAATTAAATAATTGTAATTCTTCTATAAAATGCTTAGCAATTGACTAAAAACAACAACCAAAACTAAAGCTAAAGGGTAAACAGAAGCATAGGCAATCTGCGGCGCATTAGATTCCGATATTGTATCCATAGCACTTAATGCCGGTGTGCTGGTCATCCCTCCTGTAAGTGCCCCAAGAAGAGTTAAAAAGTTTATCTTAAATTTATAATGCCCTATAATAATGGCAACAATCATTGGAACAATAGTTATTACAGCTCCAATCCCAAATAAATAAAAGCCGTTTTTGTTGAAAGTTTTAACTATATTATGTCCCGCTTCAGTTCCTACTGAAGCAAGAAAAAACAACAAACCGAGTTGTCTTATAAACTGATTTGGCTGACCAGAAATATTCCAAATTATTGGTCCTGTCTTACCTACTTTACTTAAAACTAAGGAGGATAATAAAACTCCTCCTGTAATTCCTAATTTAAAGTTAAGATAAGGAATAGGAATCATCACCAATCCAATTAAAACTCCTAAAATAATTCCTATTGATGAAGAAAAAAACGGAAAGCTTTCCAGAACTTTCTTATTATCGCCAAACAATTCAAGAATTCCGCGAAGATCATTTTCGGAACAGGCAACTGTAACTCTATCGCCGAACTGAAATTTTGTTTTTGCTGTAGGAGTTATATCAATGCCGCTCCTTCTTATGCAGGTTGCAGTTGCATTATAATTTGAGAATAAACCTATTTCAGCTAACGATTTATTTACAATTTCTTTTTCGGTAACAAGAATACTTTTAACAATAAATTTTTTATCTAACGGAATTTTTTCCGCTGTTTCGGTACCGATTAGTAATTCAAGTTTCTTTAAATCTTCCTCTTTACCAACAGCTTTAATAATATCCCCCTGATAAAGTTTTATTGTTGTTGTGGGAGTTACTGTAATATCGTTATGAAAAACCCGCGAAATGTTTGTTTTAGTCATTGTACGTACATTTAGTTCTTCTATCGATTTACCGAATATTTTAGGATTTTCAACAACATAATTTTTATGAATAACTTTCGGAAAATCGGTTGTAATTTCTGTATTGTACTTTATTTCCTCTTCTCTAAGATTTATTCTGAATAATTTAGGGGCAATTTTAACAAACAGGATTACTCCCAAAACACCAAAAGGATAAGCAATACCGTAACCTATTGATGCAATGGGAGAATTTGTGCTTTCAATTGCAGCGGCTAAACCGGGAGTGCTTGTTAATGCGCCTGCAAAAAGACCAACAGAAAGGTTTTGATCCACTTTAAAAAAAAATGTTAATGAATAAGTTACAACAGCTCCCGAAAATATTATTATTGCAGTAAGAATAAGCAAAGTGGCTCCTTGTTTTTTAAACGAGGAAAAAAAACCTGGACCTGCCTGAATACCAACCGAATAGATAAAAAATACTAACCCGATTTGCTGTAAAACCAATGGTAGTTTAACCCCGAAATGCCCGAAAATTAACGCTATAAAAATTACTGCGGAAGATTCCAGAGAAATTCCCTTAAACGATATACTCCCCATCAATAATCCTAATGCCAGGATAAGGAATAACATTAAGCTTACATTATTAATTAAATCCATATTTAACTCTTTTTTATTGAATATTGAAATCTATTAAATGCTTATATGCTTTATATTTTTGAATTTTTATTGTTTTTTTTATAAGAGCGCTAATTCCATCCATATCTTCTTTAGTATGAAATTCATTCATTACTGTAGTTCTGAATTGTACATTAATCGAGGATTTATCTAGTATTTTTATGGATTCTATAATTTTATTAATATTAATATCAACTCCGCAAATGATTTTGTACTTTGCCGGAATATGTTTAATATCCATCGCTATAAAATCAACTAAATTTTCAGATAACAATTTGTCAAGCATTTCAGGATTGCTTCCATTTGTATCAAGTTTAACTTTGTAACCTATCTTTTTTATTTTTATAATAAATTCAGGCAAATCGTGATGTAAAGTCGGTTCTCCTCCCGATATTACAACAGCGTCAATTTGGTTTTTCCTTTTTTCAAGATATTCAAATATATCGTGTAAAAGAATAATTGGCTGAAAAAATTCAGGATAAACCAATTGCGGATTATGACAATAGATACATCTAAAATTACAGCCTTGAGTAAAAAGTACTGTTGATATATTGCCGGGATAGTCTATTAATGATATCTTTTGAATACCCGCAATTTTCATATAGTAAAAGTTACTCTTTGCTTAAATTCAGCTTTCTTTCCAACATTCCATTGCTGGACAGGGCGCAGATAGCCAACAATTCGCGAATACACTTCACATTCGCTTCCACAATACGGACAAGTCGGCTGTTCACCATCCAAATATCCGTGGTCAGGGCAAATGCTGAAAGTAGGAGTTATTGAGAAATATGGTAAATTATATGATGATGCGACTTTTTTAATAAGAGCTTTTAAAGCTTCTGTATCTTCAATTCGTTCACCAATAAACAAATGCTGAACAGTTCCGCCTGTATATTTAGTTTGCAAACTATCTTGCAAATCCAACAATTCGAATAAGTCATCGGTATAATTAACAGGCAATTGTGATGAATTAGAGTAATATGGCGCGTTTCCGTTTTGGTAGTCCGATTCGTTTGCACAAATGATCTTCTGGAATTTTTTCTTATCAATCAACGCCAGTCTTAAAGATGTTCCTTCGGCGGGAGTTGCCTCGAGGTTGTAAATATTTCCGGTTTCAGTTTGAAATTCAATTAACTTTTCCCGCATAAAATCAAGAATTCTTTCTGCAAAAGATTTTCCTTCTTCGCTTCCTATACTATCGCCGAATAAATTTACGCAGGCTTCGTTCATCCCCACAATTCCAATGGTAGAAAAATGATTTTTCCAAAATGAACCGGTCTTGTTTTTAATATCGCGCAAATAGTATTTCATATAAGGATAAAGATCGTTATCGGTATATTTTTCAAGAATTTTTCTTTTAAGTTCAAGACTTTCTTTGGCTGATTTCATCAAAACCCCGAGCTTTGAAATAAATTCTTCTTCGCTTGCCGAAGTATAACCAAGACGCGGTAAATTTATTGTGACTACACCGATTGAACCGGTTAGAGGCGCAGCCCCGAATAATCCGCCGCTCTTTTTATTAAGTTCTCTATTGTCAATTCTAAGCCGGCAGCACATACTTCTTGCGTCTTCCGGTTTCATATCGGAATTGATAAAGTTTGCAAAATAAGGAATGCCGTATTTTGCAGTAATATCCCATAAACCTTTCAGGTTTTCATTATTCCAGTCAAAATCCGTACTTAAATTATATGTTGGAATCGGGAATGTGAAAACACGTCCTTTCGCATCTCCGTCATTCAATACTTCTAAAAAAGCTTTATTAAACAAATCCATTTCTGTTTGGAATCCGGCATAAGTTTCGGACTGCATCTCGCCGCCGATTATTACAGCTTTATCGGCATAATAAGAAGGAACTGTTAAATCCAAAGTAACATTTGTAAATGGAGTTTGAAAGCCCACGCGTGTTGGAACATTAATATTAAATAAAAATTCCTGCAACGCCTGTTTAACTTCTTTATAAGTTAATTTATCTGTACGAATAAAAGGGGCAAGCAAAGTATCAAAATTAGAAAAAGCCTGAGCTCCGGCTGCTTCTCCTTGTAAAGTATAAAAGAAATTAACAATCTGTCCCAAAGCGCTTCTAAAATGTTTTGCCGGGGCTGATTCAATTTTCCCCGATGCACCTCTGAAACCGTTTACTAATAAATCGTATAAATCCCATCCAACACAATAAACACTTAACAAACCAAGGTCGTGGATGTGATAATCGCCGTTACTATGATAATTTTTAATTTCTACAGGGTACAGTTTATTTAACCAATAGTTTTTGCTTAATTCCGAAGATATATAGTTGTTAAGTCCTTGCAACGAAAAGCTCATATTGCTGTTTTCTTTTACCTGCCAATCCTGCTCATTTAAATAACTGTCAATAAGTTTAACATTCGATTGTAAAGACATTTCGCGAAGTTTATTATGCTGATCGCGATATAAAATATATGCTTTGGCAGTTTTCCGAAACGGCGAATTCAGCAATATTTCTTCAACGCAATCCTGTATTTCTTCAACTGTAGGATTTTTTTCTCTGTACAATTGATGAATCAGATTAACTGTTTTAAGAGCCAAAATCCGGGCAATATCGCTATTAAATTCGCCCGTGGAAGTTCCGGCTTTTTTTATTGCATTACAAATTTTTTCGGAATCGAAGGATACAACTTCCCCGTTTCTTTTGGTTACTTCTTTTATCATTAAAACAGTTTCTTCCATAAAACCTCCATTAGTTTTAATTGTTGTTCCCAATAATTTCCCAAATATATTTGGAAAGAAATTCTTTCCTTACATTTTCTTTAAGTGATTTGTACTTTCCCTTTATTTCCAATAAACAGTCAGGACAAATACAATCGTCATAAACATTTCTGATGATATCCAATTCCTCACTGCTTAAATTAATGGAAAAACATTTACACTCAGTAATGCTATCCTGATAACATTCGAACTGTTTATTGCATCTCGGACAATATTTTGTAATACTATGCATTTTTAAATTCTATATTTTCTTGCACCTTTAACCGCATTTTTTTTGCCGCTTCAATCATGTTTTGCAGAGATATTTCTGTTTCTTCCCATTTTCTTGTTTTCAAACCGCAATCGGGGTTTACCCAAATGTTTTTTATTGGAATTACTTTAATGGCTTTTTCAAGCAAATCAACAATTTCATTTACGCTGGGAACCCTCGGCGAATGAATATCATAAACGCCCGGACCAATTTCATTCGGATACTTGAAATCTGCAAAAATATCCAATAATTCCATTTGCGAACGCGATGTTTCAATAGTAATTACATCGGCATCCAATTCGGCAATTGATTGAATTATGTCGTTAAATTCGCAATAGCACATGTGAGTGTGAATTTGAGTTTCGTCTTTAACTCCGCTTGAAGCAATTTTGAATGCCTTTATTGCCCATTTTAAGTATTCTTCCCTATCAGATTTTCTAACGGGTAATCCTTCTCTTAAAGCCGGTTCATCAATTTGAATAATTGAAATTCCTTCATTTTCAAGGTCTGCAACTTCATCTCTAATTGCAAAAGCTATCTGGGTTGCCGTTTCGGAACGCGGTTGATCGTTACGAACAAAAGACCATTGAAGAATTGTAATCGGTCCGGTCAACATTCCTTTTACCGGTTTTTCTGTTAAACTCCGGGCATATAAAATCCATTCGGATGTCATATTTTTTCTTCTCGAAACATCGCCATAAATAATCGGCGGTTTAACACATCTGCTTCCATAGCTTTGTATCCATCCGTTTTTGGTAAAAGTAAACCCATCTAATTGTTCGCCGAAATATTCAACCATATCGTTTCTTTCAAATTCACCATGAACAAATACATCAATGCCGGTTTCTTCCTGCCATTTAATCACTTTTTCAATTTCATTGCAGATTGCTTGTTCATAGTGTTCCTTTGATATATCTGTTTTTTTATATGATAATCGCAATTTACGGATTTCGCTTGTTTGCGGAAACGACCCGATAGTTGTTGTTGGAAATAATGGGAGTTTTAATTTCTTCTTCTGAATTTTTTGTCTTTCGGAAAAAGGACTGATTCTGTTAAAATTTTCATTTTTTGAAGTAAGTATTCTTCTTTGAACTTCCTTATTTGTTTTAAGAACAAGAAACTCGCCGGAATGGATTTTTTGCTGGTTCAAACTCAAAATATCGGTTCTTCCATCAATAATTTGTACAAGATCATTAATTTCGGATAATTTTTCTTTTGCAAACGAAAGACTTTCTTTTATTAACGGATTAAGTCCTGTTTCGGATTCCAAACTGTATGGAACATGCATTAATGAACAAGACGGAGCTATCATTATTCTTCTTTTTCCTATGTTTGCAATAGCTTCTTTTATCAACCCGACTGATTGAAGATAATCATTTTTCCAAACATTTCTGCCGTCAATTAAACCCATTGATAAATACCTTTCCGAAGGCAGCCTTTCCAGAATATAATCTAGTTGTTCAGGAGCCCTTGCCAAATCAAGATGAATTGCATTGATCGGCAAGGAAAGGATAAATGCAGCATTTTCTTTCAAACCTTCAAAATAGGATGTAAGTAATATTTTTATTCCCGGAATTTTTACCTTCAATTCCGTATAAAAGTATTTAAATGCTTCAATCTCATTATCCATTAAATCTGTTGAAAGAAAAGGTTCGTCAAATTGAATCCACTGTGCGCCTTGTTTGTAAATCGTTTCAAGTAATTCAAAATAAACCGGCATAAGTTTATTTAGTAATTCAATCCGGTGAAATCCGTTTTCCTTTTCTTTTCCCAGTAACAGATAAGAAATGGGTCCTAAAATACAAGGTTTTGCTTTGAAACCTACCATGTCTTGAGCTTCAAGAAATTCGTCGATAATTTTTGTTGATTGCAGTTGAAAAGTCTGATTTTTGGTAAATTCCGGAACGATATAATGATAATTTGTATCGAACCATTTGGTCATTTCCATTGCCGGAATATCAATCCCGGCTTTCTGATAACCGCGCGCCATAGCAAAATACAAATCGATTTCGGAGTTTTTCAATTCTTGATTTTTTAAATATCTTTCAGGAATATTTCCTACTGTTAACGACATATCCAGAACATGATCGTAAAAACTAAAATTACAGCAAGGAATTAGGTCGATGTTTTCTTTCAGTTGGATTTCATAATTTTCATTTCTGACCAGCTTACCTGCTGCTATAAGTTCATCGTTTGAAATTTGACCTGACCAGTATTTTTCGCAGGCTTTTTTAATTTCCCTATTTTGCCCGATGCGGGGCATTCCAAGATTGTTTTTGAGCATACGCATTAAACCTTATATTTGTTAAAAAATGGTTTTGGTATGCTTTCGAGTGAATTATAAAGAAGTGTAAATTGAGGATGCCAATATGTTGCATCTGCAATCAAAGCTTCAATTCCCGAAAGCTTAATAATTAAAAATAATGGCAGGTCTCCTGACTTTTCCTTACAAAATACGCCTTCCCATTTAACAAAACAGTGGCATTTGTATTTAGCAGTATTCCGTTATTAAACGGAACCGGAATTACAGTTGCGGGTACAGTTCCAGAATTTTGAACTTTTTATTCAATCACTGGATTCCCTTTTCATTCTTTAAAAGAAACCAATTACTTATACTCCAAACTAAAACTAATAAATTGTAAAAATCAAATAGTAAATTTTAAAATTCTTTTTCTTGTGCAGAAATAACCGGAATTATATTATTCATTATCATAATTAATTAGCGACTTTACATCATATCCTTGCAATTTTTCTCTTCCATTCAAAAACGATAATTCAATTAAAAAAGACACCTGAACAATGCGTGCTCCCAGCTTTTCAACAAGTTTGCAGGCAGCCTGCATAGTGCCGCCGGTAGCTAATAAATCATCATGAAGCAAGACATTATCCCCCGGCAAAATTGCATCTTTATGTATTTCAATTTCATCAGTTCCATATTCCAGAATATATGATTCGGATATTTTTGCAGCAGGTAATTTTCCTGGTTTTCTTACTGGCACAAACCCTGCTCCCAACTTTACCGCCAATGCTCCGCCTAAAATAAAGCCTCTCGATTCTATTCCAACTACTTTGGTTATCCCTTTGTTTTTAGCTAAGTTACAAAGTTCTTCTAAGACATCATTTAGCCCATTTTTGTCTTTTAGCAATGTTGTAATATCTTTAAAGTCAATTCCCTTCTTTGGGAAATCCGGTACGCTGCGGATTAGGTTTTTTAGTTCTTGGTTCATATTAAGTCCATATCAATAATTAAATATTTTTCGTTTGTTGCGCAAAATAATCAATATTGAATTCAAAAAAAATATTAATGTCTTTAGCAAAGGGAAAGCCTGAATAGTTATGAAGTGTAATTTTTATTTATAATCTTTCCCTATTATCTTCAAATCTTTATCCAGTAAAAACATTGTGGGTGTTGCATAAATATAATAATATTCCACAACCGGACTGTTCCACCCGTTTAAGTCGCAAAGATTTACCCAGTCAGTCAGGTTATTTATTTTGATAAAGTTTAACCAGTCTTCTTTGTTTTCGTCCATCGATACTGCTATTACTTTTGTGGTACTCTTTTGCTTTTCGTAGTACTTCTTAATTTCGGGCAGCAATTCGCCGCAATGCGGACATTTACTTGAATAGAAAATTAAAAGTATTTTATCTGCTTTAATTGTGTTTAATTTTACCTGGTTTCCCGATACATCCGGTAAAGAAAATAAAGGAATTTCATTTCCAATCTTAAACAATCTTGCCTGCTTTATCCTTCTGTCTATAGATAATTCAAGTTCGCTATCGAGGCATACATCATCTTTAATTACGTAATTATCCAGTATGTAATCTATAATTTTATCAAACCCGAACTTGCGGAAACCGTCAACTAAATATTCAGTAAGGTGCTGATAAACAAGCGGATTGACTTTAGCTTTACTCAAAATTGTATCAACTGCTGCCGTAAATTCCTTTTCAAGCTGGTCTTTGGTCAATTGCGGGTTGCGGAAATAAATCAGGTACTCGATGCTTTTATTTGCAAACACATCAGAGTTTTTAAGGTCTGTATCATCAAAATCAACATTATTTAGCGAAATGGCTTTTAAGTAATTCAGTTGCGCATTTACTGGAATTGATTGATCTATAACCGGCAATTGAGCTGATTTAATATATCTGGCAATAAATGATTTTGGATTTTGCTGCGAAGTTACATTTACAAATTCGAGATATTCCTTTTGTATTTCGTTTAGTCTGCGACCGGTTATTTGATAGTATTCATCATCTTTTGGGAACCTGGCAATTATCAGGTTGAGAAGTTCAGATTTCTCTTTATAAGCTTTATTAAGTTTTAAGAAAGCATAATATAGCCTGTTGCTTTCCGATTTTCTAACTTCCAAGCTTCCAGCTAAATTATTTGCATCGGCTGTTATTTCAATATCTTCATCATCATAAATAAAATCCAACTGCTTATTATTTTCAATTTTTAACCTGTAAAAACCAGCAAGTTTATTTGGGAATGTATATCTACATTTACCGGAATTATCAAAACGAAGAGTATCTGCCAGTTCATTTTTCTCCCCGCTTAATGAATAAAGGGCTGCGGTGTTGATGTTGCTGTTTTTTATTTCAACTATAAGCTTCTGCGAATAGCTGTCGGTTATTGTAATAATTAAAAGTAATAATATAAATCTCACCGTAAGTTTTCCTTTTAATAAAAAGCCGCTGAAAATTCCAGCGGCAAATTATAAATTCTACATTATAAATTCAAAATTGTTTTTTAATCCTTGAGGCAGCGTACACTAAAACCGTAAACCTTGGTGAAATTGATGAAGTTAACAGAATCACTATCGCTGCCCAGGCCCAGGCGGCCAGCGTCACTGCCATTCTCAGTGGAACTCCAAAAGCGAGTGAAGCTATTTAAACCGCCGAAACTACCACTACTGCCGCTCCTGTAGCCCGCAAGCAGACCTGAGAAGCCGCTTGTGTTTGTGCCTACCCCACTTACAATTCCCTGTCCAATTGCTTTTAGTGCATTACAGCTTTCACCAACTGTGCTGATTAAAGTTTGTAATTCCGTATAAGTTGGTATATGCCAGCCGGTTGGACAAATACCTTGTGAACCTTCAGTTGTACCGTATTGCATCGCTTCTGTCCATTCGTATAAACCTCCATAAATTGCGCAATTGGCTGCATCATTATTATGGCAGTATTTTTCTATAGTTCCGTTATCTGTTTGCAGGTAACCGCCTGCTGTACTGTTTATCATTGTACCAACATCAAGGTTTTCCTTTAACCAGCATTGATCACCAATTTGAATTGTATTATAGCTTTTACCTTCGTATTCTACTGTTGGCGTTCCTGGGCAAGGGCTTCCGCCAGCCATTTCATCATTTGCAATTATCTTTATTTTGCAATTATCCCCGCTTTCACCCGGGTGTTCAGTTAAAAAGTTCCAAACTATATGTTTGTTTGTGCCTGTTTCAATTCCTCCTCCTACATCTCCTGTTACGTTGGTGATAGCAAAATTATAAGTAACGCCATTATCTGCAGATGCCTGCACAATTATAGTAACAATGTTTTGCTCGGCATCAGTTACATCATAATAGATATCAACCATCCCTGAAGTTGAAATGTTGTTAACAAAAGTTACATTTTCAACAACCGGGTTTGTGTTTTGTGCAGTTATTACCGTTACAGTTAACAGTAGTAAAACCAAATAAGTATATATTGCTTCAATTTTCATTTTTTCTCCTTTAAAATTTTTCACCAATTAAGCTATAATTATTTCCTGTCATTTGATACTATTTACGTTTAGGAAAATTTTCCGGTTAGTTGATTTATTTAATTTTGTCTTTTTCAAAATAAAATTATTTCTTTTCATTTTCACTATTTAGTTCTGGGTGATATTGATATACCAAATC
>Ga0123335_1005234_pt1 | contig 15964 bp, 12 predicted proteins | sample BiotimSIPDNA_2_FD_89707 | JGI IMG/M metagenome (GOLD analysis project Ga0123335, IMG submission 89707) | Anaerobic biogas reactor microbial communites from Washington, USA - Biogas_R2 time_0 SIP DNA | ecosystem: Engineered > Bioreactor > Anaerobic > Unclassified | place: Washington, USA...
AAAAAGCAATTTGGAAAAGCAATATGTCGCGGTTCAACAACATATGTCAGACCTCTTTAAGACTCTGGGAATTGCCGCATGAACTCATAATTAATTGTCAGCAAAATGGCCTTAAGCGCCTAACCGCAATTGAGGTAATTCTGGGGGATGCACCGTCTGGTCGGTCATAAAAACTTTCACATGAGTAGTGTATAACAATAACATTTTCAGGATGTTCGCAAATAGATTCTAACTTCTTTCTTGCTCTGCGTCGCTGTTCAATTCGTGTGGACAATTTCTACATTCCTCTCAGTTTGACGACATCAGATAAAGTGACGCAAGGATTTCCTTTACACGCTTACCTTGACTTTATATGAAACGTTTCTTCGCGGCTGTTTTAGCATGAGCGTTTACTCTATTGTAAGCTTCGGAATATACAACGAAAAAAGATTTAAATGCATTCAAAGTGCACTTTTAGCAAAATCTGAATGGTTTTTTTCGGCCAGACTTTTCTTATTTGAGTTAAAAAGGTGCTTCACAAACCTCTTCAATCTGTATGTTAATATCAACAGACCTGGGATTGCTGAAATCGATGGTTTTAATTTTACAGTCTACCTCTATCCCTATGAGTGTGCCAATTGCTTTCGCTACCGATCTTGCCAATTCCTCTGGGGTAACCTTGCTCAATGCATCCAATTCATTGTTCATAGTACAATCCTTTTTTTAATTTCTATACCTGTAAATTTCTGAAACTATTTAGTTCATTCTCATATCCTCTACAATCAACATATAATTATGAATATCTTGCTACTAAGAGCTTCAAAGAATTATATCAAGAAAACAATACTAGCCATAAGTAACATTTTGCTTAGATTTTTCTTTACGCACTAGATAAATTTCTCTAAAGTCTCACCGCGCCTATCCTCTCCTACCTCGCCGCCCCGCGTTACTGCCTCTTCGCTTCCTGACATTCCGCACATGCTCGCGGCGCGTGGCGAATATGGGTGCGAGGCGCACCGCCTCCAGTCGTTCCAGCAACGCCTGGACTTCCGCTTCCGTGAACACGGGTTCTTAAATAGGGGGTAGGGAGTAGGGGGTAGGGGGCAAGACTCCCGTTTGGGAATGCCCTCCCTTTAAATTCTATTTCGGTTTGCCCCGTTACACCGCAGTCTCCGTAATAACCTTAAGAGACGAGATGTCCGCAAAATCCTTGGCGTTATGCGTCACCAAGGGGATGCCATGACGGACAGCACACGCGGCGATCCAGGCATCATTGAAGCTGATGGGCCGTCCGATACGTTCCCGTTCCGCGACCAGTCGTGCGTAGCAGCGGGCTATTTCATGGTCATAGGGGAGCACCACGAAATTTCGCAATGTTGTTTCCAATTGCTTCCGATTCTTTTCCCCCCAGCGCCCCTTTTCCGCGCCATAATAGAGTTCTCCGACGGTGATGAATGAAATGGCCAGCAAGTGTCCTTCAAGATGTTTGACATAAGCCCGCGCCAAGGGATGGTCCTTCATCACGTAGGAAACGATGTTGGTATCCACCAGCAGTTTCGCGTTGCTCATACAGGCGCCCCTGAATGGCGCAAGGCATCAATAGCATCCTCGAAGCCATCGTCCAATTCACCGGGCCAGGTGCCAAAGAGCGCCCGAACATTCGTCATGGGCGTAACCTGTTGCGCCTCGGCCAATGCTTCCAGGGTGGGACTTTCCCAGAAGCTGTATTCGACCGGTGTGCCTTGGGGCAACAACTCGGCGGCTTCATTTTCCCGTTCCTCCAATCGCTCAATATCATGAATTTTAATCGATGTAACCTTTCCGGTGACCGGGTCCTCCTTCGCTTCCCCCACAATACGGACGTAGTCCAACATATCCTCCAATACTTCGTCCTTCTGTTCGTTATCAAACAGGCACAGTACCGGTTCGCCGACTGCGGGATGGATACGGCATCGCGTTCCGTGTTCCTTGAAGTCCGCCATCAGCAGGCGGCCCTCAAGGGTTCGGATATTGGTTTGCGGTCCCTGAATGCGCTCCTGTATTCGCGTGAATCCCGCTGGTGTAAAGGCGGCTTTCAACGGCGTTTCCCGATGACTCAGGGTAAATTCAATCCGGTTGATCCCCTTGGAGAAAAGTATGCCTGCATCCCGCCAGGCCATCAGGACGCCGGCGTCGCAACCCTGGGGGAGTGTATCTGCCGGTTCCTGAATCGAGACCAAAGCCTCAAGGGTTTTCTCGATGATTTCCAGCCCCCGATCCATTCCCGGAAGGGATTCCTGTATCTTGCCACGCTCGAAACCGAGCACCGCGGCCGGACTTCCCTGGGCCAGGGAAACAAGGTCGAGGGAAACCTGCGTTTTGATGTTTTGGGGTTGGGGTCCCCTGTGTATGCTGTCAATATCTCCGCTCAGCACCCGACCGGTTCTTTGAACCGCCTTGGTAAGGTGCGTCAAAAATTTTAACAGATGTGCCACCGGAATCCTGGCGGGACCTACTGCATCGCCCTCAAATCGTATTTTCAATAACGGTTCTGTATTCTTCATTTTCGTGCCTCCTGTACAGGATGTTTCCGGGCACATCCTATTCGCTATGGAGTACAAGTATATCGCCTGTGTATCACTGGATTCATTATAGAGTAACGGAGATTACACGGACAAATAAGGGGCAAGGGGTAGGGAGTAGGGAAACCCTCCCGTAGCATCGTCCACCCCGGGAACTTGAGGTGCCAAATTGGCGCCTTAGGAGGGGGGGCCAAAAGGCGCAGCAACAGGGACCTATAACTTTACGGGGCGTGGGGGCGGTATGTTATCCCATAAACACTTGTTATTGGCGCCTATTTATGGTACACTCCAATGGACATCACATTTGATAAAATACACGTAACATATTCATACTAAAGCGATTATAAGGGACATTTATGCGGACATATACGAAGACACATCCTTGGATAACATTTAAGGCGAATCTCTCTCATGCCCATCCGAAATTGTGGTTGATGCTGGGGGAATGCCAATCGAAATGCGAGCATTTATCCAAGGCGCCACTGCGTCCCGAGACCGCCCGGGAATTGCACCAGGTCTATCTGGCGAAAGGCGTGCAGGCCACCACGGCCATTGAGGGTAATACGCTCACGGAAGAACAGGTTTTACAGCATATTCGCGGGGAATTACAGTTGCCGCCCTCCACGGAATACATGCGGCAGGAAATCGACAATATAATCCGGGCATGCAACGAAACAATGGGCCATGTTGTTGCCGGCACACCGCCCCCGCTTTCCATCGAACGGATTAAAGAACTGAACGAATATGTACTGCACCATCTCAAGGTCAGCGAAGACGTGCAGCCTGGCCAATTGCGCACCCATTCCGTTGTTGTAGGCAATGCCTACCGGGGCGCTCCGGCGGAAGACTGCCCCTATCTGCATGACCAGTTGTGTGCATGGCTCAATGGTGACGATTTCAAGCCATCCGATTCCATGGAACAGTATGGCATGGTATTCGCGCTTCTGCGCGCCATTGTAGCCCATCTGTATTTGGCCTGGATACATCCCTTCGGGGATGGTAACGGCCGCACCGCACGGCTTATTGAATTCGAGATTCTCAATAGCGCCGGTTTCCCCTCGCCGGTGACGAACCTGTTAAGTAATCATTACAATCAGACACGGTCTGAATACTATAGACAACTGGACCTGGCCAGCAAGTCCGGGGGAGAGATTCTCCCTTTTATTGAGTATGCGGTCCAGGGGTTTCTTGATGGTCTGCGTGATTATGTCGAAAGAGTATGGAAGCAACACTATGATGTGGTATGGCGCAGTTATGTACATGAAAAATTCCGCCATCTCTCCGGTGAAGCCCATAAACGGCGCCGCACCCTCGTTCTTGACCTGTCACGCACCGGCACGGCCAAGACAAAGAACGAGATTGCCGAACTTAGCCCTATGCTCGCAAAAGCTTACGCCCAAAAGACAAGCAAAACGCTGGGGCGTGATTTAAACGAATTAATCGCGATGCATTTGATCCGCAAAGAGGGCGACCGATACCGGGCACGAACGGAAGAGATTCTCACTTATCTGCCTGTCCGTGCAGTGAATACAATCTGACGGAACAACAGGTGGAGTGAAGGGGTTGGCTAAAACACGATCACATCCACCCGTTTGGCCTGATCGCCGCCGGGGCGGAACAGGATGATGTCCTCGGCGGGATTGTCGTTCAGTTTTTCGGCGCGGGCATTGCCGAAACTGGGCATGGTGAATTTCTTCCAGGGCTTGGAGGTGATAAAGCGCTGGGGGTCGCCGGTATAGACCGCGAGGGTGTCGCCGGCACTGCCGTAAACGGCATCCATGCGCCCGTCACCGTTGAAATCGCCGAAGGCATAAGCGACGCGGGCGCGCCCTTCGGGGGCGTCCATGGTCATGTTGGTGCTGTAGTCCGCCTTCTCGCGGAACTGTTTTCCGTCGAAGAGATGGGCCTCGGCGCGGGCGGAAATCTTGCCCCGCACGAAAAAGTTGACGATGTTCCCCACGCCGAAGGGGATGCGAATGAATACGAGGTCGAGCAGTTTGTCGCCGTCAACATCCATGACGACGGGGCTGGACACGGCGCCGGTGCAGGGGAACACGGCGTCGGGCGTTTCGGCGTATACAAAGGGCTCCTTCGCCAGGTAGACATGGGTCTCGGCGTACATGCGCACGGTGCCGCGCATCTGGGTGATGACCAGGTCGGGGAAGTTGTCGCCATTGATGTCCTTCATGGACGCGGAGGCCTCCCACTTCTCTTCCAGGTGCAGGGGCAGCCGGACGCGCTTGTGCAGGGACCAGTCTTCGCCGTAGGCGAAATCAGCGTACTCGTCGCTGAGAAAGGCGAGGCCCAGGGCCTGCTGTCCCGCCACGGGGAAGGTCTGGATGTCGGGCAGGCGATGCGTGATATAGAGGCTTTCGCCGGAACGCAGCTCGCTGACCACGTCACAGGGCACGGTGGCGATCTCCCTGTCCAGGGTGCGTATTTGCACGCCCCGTGCCGTGGGCAGCAGCCATTCGTCGACCCCGTCGCCGTCCAGATCCTTTGCGCCGAATTTGGCGAAGGCGGGTTCGCGGCTGCCGGAGGGATAGAGCGAAGGGCATTCCACGGTGGCCAGCGGGGCGAAACCCGTCCCGTCGAAGTGATACACGGCGGCGCCCGTGCCGGAGGTGGCCACGACTTCGACGGGCGGCGCGCTGTCCACTTCCGCAAGGAACAGGGCGCCGGTCTCTTCGGACAGGACAAGACGACAGGAGGGTGTTTCGGGATAGGCGCCGCCTTTGCCTGCCAGGAAAACGCACAGTTCCTTTTTCAGGGGAAAGGCCGTTTCGTCGTTGGTCAGCAGGAGCACGTCCTTGATGCCGTCCTGATTCAAGTCTACCGCTGTGGCGTCCCAGACATTCGTTTCCGTTTCGAGGGTGTATACCTGCGGGTCGGGGGCAGCGAGAAAAGCCAGTAGAACGATCCAGTTCATGGCGGTGTTTCCTTATTTTTGGCAGTAGGCCGTTCTTTCTATAATGCCATGGCGGGTGGGAAAGTTTCATTCACCACAGAGACACAGAGGACACAGAGAAATACTTAGAAGATATGCACCACAGAGACACAGAGGACACAGAGAAATACTTAGAAGATATGCACCACAGAGTCACAGAGGGCACAGAGAAAGAATTCCGGGGGCACGTTTCTCAATTACCCTCGAAGCCATAATCACCGCAGCCATGAAAGCAATGTGTAATTGGGAACATGTCCCGAATGGCACTAATTTAAGCCCACAAAGGAGGGACAGACCCAAAAAAAGAATCTTGTTGTTGGTGAAGATAAGGGCTTGAGTACTTTTTGGGGGGTCAGTCCCTCTTTTGCTAACCCCTATACCCTAAACCCTAACCCCTGCCATGGTGCGCGCATCGGGTGCGTCTATACATGTATGAAAGTGAGAACAATGGTCGTCCGTTGCGGGCTGAAAAAGGACAGGTCGTTTTTGGGAACCATCCCCGGTTCATGCTATACTTTTCATGGTTCAGGATTATCACGTTTCAATAACACAACCTTTCAGGTGCAAATACTATATCTATGTGGGAACGGTTTACAGAACGAGCGAAACACGTGGTGGGCGCGGCGCGTGAAGAGGCGGTGCGCCTGAGCAGCGAATATGTCCGGACGGAACACATCCTGCTGGGGCTGTGCAAGGAGCCCGAGGGCATTGCCACGCGTGCCCTGGAGAACCTGGGCGTCGACATTGACACGCTGGTTTCGGAGATTGAACAACAGGTGCAGCCGGGCAACGCCTCGGTCACCAGCGAGGATATCACCTTTACGCCGCGGGCGAAAAAAGTGTTGGAGCTGGCGGTGGAAGAGGCGCGGCGCTTCAACCATAATTATATCGGCACGGAGCACATTCTGCTCGGCCTGCTCAAGGAGGGCGAGGGCATCGCGGCGAAGGTGCTGCAGGACATGAAGGTGGACGTGAACCGGCTCCAGGTGGAGGTCATGCGTCTTTTGGGCGACCAGAGTCGTCCGGGGGCGGGTGAAGCCCACGCGGGGCGGAAATCGCAGACGCCGGCGCTGGACGCGTTCGGCCGCGACCTGACCCAGATGGCGCGGGAGAACAAACTGGACCCGGTCATCGGGCGTCAGTCCGAGATCGAGCGGGTCATCCAGGTGCTGAGCCGGCGCACCAAGAACAACCCGGTGCTGATCGGCGAGGCGGGCGTGGGCAAAACGGCCATCGTGGAAGGCCTTGCCCAGGCCATCATCAACGGTGACGTGCCGGACCTGCTGCTGAACCGGCGGGTGCTGACACTCGATCTGGCCGGCGTGGTGGCGGGCACCAAATACCGGGGCCAGTTCGAAGAACGGCTCAAATCGGTCATGAAGGAAATCCGCCGGGCGGACAACATCATTTTGTTCATAGATGAGTTGCACACGATCGTGGGCGCGGGCGCGGCGGAAGGGGCCGTGGACGCAGCGAACATGCTCAAGCCCGCCCTTTCGCGGGGCGAGTTGCAGTGCATCGGCGCGACGACCATGGACGAGTACCGCAAGCATATTGAAAAGGATTCCGCCCTCGCGCGCCGCTTCCAGACCATTATCGTCAACGCGCCGACCGTGGAGCAGACCATCGATATTATCAAGGGCCTGCGCGACAAATACGAGGCCCATCACCGGGTCAAGTTTTCCGATGAGGCCGTCGTGGCAGCCGCCAGGCTGTCGAACCAGTACATTGCCGACCGCTTCCTTCCGGACAAGGCGGTGGACGTCATTGACGAGGCGGGCAGCCGTGCCCGGCTGCTGATCACGACGCGCCCACCGTCGCTCAAGCAGCTGGACCATGAAATTGAAGAGGCCACGAAGGAAAAAGAGGCGGCGATACGAAGCCAGGAATACGAGAAGGCTGCGGCGTTGCGTGATCGCGAGCGCACGCTGATTGCCAAACTCGAAGAGGCCAAGCGCGAATGGGAGCGCAAGCGCGACTCCTCGGAAACGGTTGTCTCCGAGGATGACATTGCCTATATCGTGTCCAAGTGGACCGGTGTGCCCCTGACCAAACTGGAAGAAAAAGAATCGTCACGGCTGCTGCGGATGCGGGATGAACTGCATAATGTCGTCATAGGTCAGGAACAGGCCATCAGCGCCATCACCCGGGCCATACAGCGGTCCCGTTCCGGACTGCGCGACCACAACCGTCCCGTGGGCTCTTTCCTGCTGCTGGGCCCGACGGGTGTGGGTAAAACCCTGCTCGCCAAGGCGCTGGCGGAATTCCTGTTCGGCAACCAGGAAGCGTTGATTACGATAGATATGTCCGAGTACATGGAAAAATTCGCCGTGTCGCGCCTTGCCGGCGCGCCTCCCGGCTATATCGGGTACGACCAGGGCGGCCAGTTGACCGAGCAGGTGCGGCGCCGGCCTTATTCGGTGGTGCTTTTCGATGAGATTGAAAAGGCCCACCCGGACGTGTTCAACACGCTGTTGCAGGTGCTGGAAGAAGGACATCTCACGGACAACACGGGCCGCAAGGTCGATTTCCGGAACACGGTGGTCATGATGACCTCGAACGTGGGTGCGCGCCGCATCGGCAAAAACACCTCGCTGGGCTTCTACCGTGACGATGAAGGCGAGAATTATGAGCGCATGCGGGAACGCGTGACCGAGGAGGCGAAGAAACTTTTTAACCCGGAATTTATGAACCGGATCGACGAAATACTGGTCTTCCACCGGTTAACCCAGGCCGAGTTACTGAAAATAGTTGAAATCCAGGTGCAAGAAGTGGTAGATAGAGTATCGGAAAAGAACATTAAACTGGAACTTACCGAGCAAGCCAAAGGGTTCCTGGTACGTGTTGGGAGTAACGAGGAGTACGGCGCGCGTCCATTACGGCGGGCGGTTCAGCAATACGTCGAGGATCCCCTTGCTGAAATATTGTTAAAAGGCGATTTGGGCACAGATACAACCATCACCGTGCACCCTTCGGACATCGGCGACAGGCTGATGTTCACCATGGGCGCACCGACAGCGGAAGGTTTACTCACTTGAAAAAGACGCATCTGAACGGCTGGTACATCCCGGCCATGATCGGGCTGGCGTTGGTGTGGGCCGCGGTTCCGGCAATTGCCCAGGGAAATCCCGCGACTGTCCGGGAGATAAAAATTGAGGGCCTCGAGCGCGTCAGCGATGCGGTTGCGCGTGCCCAGATTGAGACGCAACCCGGAAGCGCGTATGACGCGGGCGCCACCGCCCGCGACATCAAGCGCCTGTATGAAACGGGTTATTTTGAAACGGTGGACTCGAAAGTCGAGGAATCGGGCGGGGAAGTCGTGGTCACCTACGCGGTGACCGAAAAGCGCCTGGTCGACGAGGTGCGCATCATCGGCAACAAGAAAATCAAAACGCGCAATGTCCGCGCCGTGCTTAAAATGCGGGAAGGCGATTCCTTCCAGCCGGATCTTTTCGAAGAAGAGCGTGAAGCCGTTCTTGCGCTGTACCAGGGCAAGGGATTCGCCAACACCTCCGTGGAAGTGAATGCGGAGAACATTGGCGCATCGCGGGTCCGCCTGGTCTATGACATCACGGAAGGGGCCAAGGCGCGCATTCGCAGCATCAAATTCGAAGGAAACGATCAGGTAAACGACCGCACACTGCGCAAGACGATGAAAACGAAGCGCGCTCGCTGGTTTATGGGCGGCCGCTACGAGGAGGAGAAATTCGAGGCCGACCTGAACACGGTGGTGGATGAATACGGGAACCGCGGTTATTTGGAAGCGGACATCGCCGCCACCGACATGGCCTACTCGAAGAACGGCAAGCGCATCGATGTCACCATCCACCTGGAAGAGGGACAGCAATACACGATGGAATCGCTGGATATCGCGAACAACGCGGTGTTCGATGACGATGAAATCACCGAAACCATTGAAGTGCTGCCCGGCGAGGTGCACAACAAAGGCCAGGTAGCCGCCGACGCCGCCCTGATTGAACAGGGCTATCAGGATAGCGGTTATGTGGACGCCGTCGTCACCCCGCAGATAACCCTTGACCGGGAAAAGAAGACCACCCATGCCCTGTACAACGTAAGCGAGGGCGACTTGAAATACGTGCGGGAAATCCGCGTCACCGGTAACGACGTGACCAAGGACGAGGTCATACGCCGCCAGATGCTGTTGATTCCCGGCGAGCGATATGACGGCGCCGCGGTAACCGAAAGTGAAAACCGGATCAAGAATACCCGTTTCTTCGACAAAACCCGGATTACCTTCGCCGAAACGGATGATGAACTGTTCACCGATTTGCTGGTCAACGTGGAAGAAGGCAAAACGGGCACCTTTAATTTCGGCGCCGGGTACAGCACGGAAGACCGCCTGGGCGTCTATTCCGAAGTGCGCCTGAACAACTTCGACATATTCAATTGGCCGAAATTTTCCGGCGGCGGCCAGCAGCTCCGCTTGCGCGTGCAAGTGGGTGAACGCCGGAATGAATACAACCTCAGTTTTACGGAACCCGAATTCCTGGGACGCCCGATATCCTTCGGTTTCGACGTGTTCGACGAATCCTATGATGTCCGCGGCGCGGCCCGGTATCGTGAAGATGCCCGGGGCGGCCAGATCCGCTTCGGCAAGGCCTTATCGCCCTATGTGACCGTGCAGACCGCGCTGCGCTACCAGGAGACCGACCTGAGCGACCTCGAATGGTATTACCACCCGGTGCTCCGTAAACAGGCCGGCGAATCCACCACCATCGCCCACAGCTGGTCGATAGAACGCAATACCCTCGATTCCAGGTTTGACCCGAACCATGGCGCCGTGCATATCCTTTCCGGTGAAATCGCCGGGCTGGGCGGCGACCACGATTTCTGGCGCATCGAGCATGATTCGAGCTGGTTCCGCGCCCTGGGCGAGAAGGAGAAATGGGTCTTGTCCCTGCGCGCGCGCCATGGCGTGATGGACACCTACGGCAATTCGGATTACGTGCCGCTCCAGGAACGCTTCTACGCCGGTGGCACGGCCACCGTGCGCGGCTACCGCAACCGGGACATCGGCCCGAAAGTGCGCGAATATTGGTTCTGGGGTGACCGCTTCGCGATTGGCGGCAACGCCCGTGTCGTATACAATCTTGAAGCGAAATACCGGGTAACGGACATGTTCCGCGTGTATGCCTTCGCCGATGCCGGCGGGGTGTGGGAAGATGTGGGCGACTTTGACCTGGGTGAAATCAACTACAGCGTCGGCACAGGTATCGGATTTAATGTGCCCATGCTGGGGCCCATCCGGATCGACTACGGATTCCCGCTCAATCCGGACCGTCACCAGAGCAGTTCTGGACGGCTTCATATGTCGACGGGTTTCCGGTTCTAGTTTTCCGGGAAGCGAAATACAATCCGAATGCCTTTTGTTTCTTATTAAATACGATGGCGGCATGTTCCCATGGGCGCTATAATCCCGTGTGAATTGCATCCTTTCCGCATGACGTGATATACTGTCCGCAACAGTTTCTTAGAAGGGTAAACACGCACGCCGTATGATTTCGCGTGTTTTTGTTTGCTTTCGCCGACAACCCAACAGCGCTTCAGCGCAACGAGTGAAGGGACTTCGCAGTGAATAACCAAGTTCGTTTTTCCAGATCCTTTTTGATCCTGACTTTGGCCGCAACGCTGACCTTCTCCGCCGCTTTCACGAAGGCGGCCTTTGCCCAGGCGAATGAATCCGGCAGCCAGTACCGGATCGCGGTGGTCGACATGTCGCTGTTGATGTCGGAATACAACAAGCGCAAAACGAAATATGATGAATTGCAGAAAGAGGTGGACCGTCTCCAGCAGGAAATCGATGCCATGTCCCAGCGCATCGAGAAGGCCAAGGAAGAATACGAAGCCAAGAAAGACGCCATGTCGGATGATGAGCGTTTCGACAAGCGTTCCCAGATAGAGTCGGATTTTGTACAATACAGAAGCGAACTTGAACGGCGTCAACGTCTGATCGACACCCAGGAAGAGCGCGTTTTGAAGGAAGTCGTCACGGACATCGAGGCCGTCATCGCCCAGATCGCGGAGAAGGACGGGTACCACCTGATCCTGAACGCGACCAAGGGGACGCGCGCCAGCGTGGTGTACAACAGTCCCACCATCGACATCACCTCACGGGTGCTTCAAGACCTGAACAAGTAATCCCTGCACCGTTGGGCTGCTATTGCAGCGTTCATCAGGCTGCCTGTATCACGAACCGCCATGTTCGGAACATGCCGCCGTGGGCAACACCAGGAGCGCTGTAACAACATCAGGAGAACGACCTGGTTATGGAAATTAAGGTCGGTCAAATAGCCCAACTGGTGGGCGGCATCGTGGAAGGTGATCCGGAAATTTCCATCCATGGTGTCAACGGCCTCTCTGAAGCGGGTGAAGGCGAATTGACATTCGCGCGAAGCCCGCGCTACTACGATCAACTGCGGGCGTCCAAAGCGTCCGCCGCCTTGGCGCCGTCTTCCGTGGCCGACGCGCCCATGACAATTATCCGCGTCGAACAACCTGATATCGCCTTCCTGATCGTGCTGCAACAGTTCGCGCCGCCGCCGTCGCATCCTGTGACGGGCATCCACCCTTCGGCATGCATCAGCCCGGCCTCAAAAATTGGAAACGATGCCGCCATAGGCGCCCATGTCTGCATAGACGCGGAAGCCGTTGTCGGCGACCGGGTGGTGGTCTATCCCGGGGTTTATATCGGCGCCCGCTGCCGTATCGGCGCGGACACGGTGTTATATCCCAACGTGGTGATTCGGGAAGACACCGTGCTGGGCGCCCGGTGTATTCTTCATGCGGGCGCCTGCATCGGCAGCGATGGGTTCGGATTTGCCGAATTCGGCGGCCGATGGTGCAAGATCCCCCAGACGGGTAATGTGCTCATCGGCGATGATGTGGAAATCGGCAGCAATACCACCGTGGACCGCGCGACTTTCGGCACGACCCGAATCGGGACGGGCACGAAAATTGACAATCTCGTTCAAATAGGGCACAATGTTCAGGTAGGTGAACATTGTGCGATTGCCGGGAAAGCCGGCGTGGCCGGCAGCGCCCGCATAGCGGATCACGTGCGCATAGGCGCGGATGCGGGGATTGCCGGACATATATCGATAGGCGAGGGCGCGACCATAGGCGCCCGCGCAGGAGTAACACGCACCATAGCGGCAAACAAGACCGTTTCGGGGTTTCCCGCCATAGATCATGCGTTTCAGCGCCGGGTATTGGTAGCACAACAAAAAGCGCCTGACATGCTCCGCCGGTTAAACGATCTGGAGCGGCAAGTACAGGCATTGAAAGACGCACAAGGCAATGAAACAACGGACAATCGCTGAAGAAGTATCCTATAACGGGGTCGGCCTGCACACCGGCAGCCTGACCACCGTGACCTTCAAACCCGCCCCGGCCGACTCGGGCATCGTGTTTTATCGGACCGACCTGGATCCCGCCCCCGCGATTCCCGCCCACGTGGACAACGTGGTCGATGTGTCCCGGGGTACCACCATCGGCATCGGCACCGCCAAGATACACACGATCGAGCACGCCATGGCGAGCCTGGCCGGACTGGGCATAGACAACCTGATCATTGAGGTGGACGCGGACGAAATACCCGTGGGCGACGGGAGCGCCCTGCCGGTCATGAACACCCTTCTCAGGGCCGGCGTGGTGGAGTTGGACGCGGAGAAGCAGTACATCCACGTTGATCACCCGGTGTATTACCGCAAGGACGACGTCACTCTGAGCATACTGCCCTCCGATGAACTGCGCATCACCATGACGATCGCCTATGACCACCCCACGGTGGGCACGCAGTACGCGTCGTTCACGATCACGGAAGACACCTTCAAAACGGACTTGGCGCCCGCGCGCACCTTCTGTTTTTTGCGGGAGGTGAAAATGCTGCAGGAGGCGGGGCTGATCCGCGGCGGCAGTCTGGAAAGCGCCGTGGTCATCGGCGATGACGGCATCCTGAATGACACGTTGCGCTTCCCCGACGAGTTTGTCCGCCACAAGATCCTCGACCTGCTGGGCGACACCTACCTGCTCGGGGCCCCGCTGAAGGGGCATATCATCGGCGCCAAATGCGGCCATGAAAAGAATGTGAACTTTTCCAAACAAATCCAGAAGGTATACGCACGGTCCTATCCCGAAAACGAAGTACGCCCCTACAAGCACAAGGTGAGGCGTACGCCCCCGGCCCTTGACGTAAACAAGATCATGAAGATCCTGCCCCACCGCTACCCCTTCCTGCTGGTGGACCGGATTCTATCCTTTGAACCGTTGAAATCGGTGACAGGCATCAAGAATGTCACCGTAAACGAACCCTTTTTCCAGGGGCATTGGCCCAACATCCCCGTGATGCCCGGCGTGCTGATCATCGAGGCCATGGCCCAGGTCGCCGCCGTGCTGGTATTCGGCGACAACGGGGAACCCAATGGCCGCCTGGCTTTCCTGATGGGGGTGGAAAAGGCGCGGTTCCGCGACACCGTGGTGCCGGGCGACCAGCTGGTACTGAAGGCGGAAATGGTCCATTACCGTCATAATGCGTGTAAAATCAGGGCCTTTGCCCTTGTGGACGATGCCGTCGCCGCGGAGGCCGTGATGTCTTTCGGCCTGATGCACCTCGAATAACCCCCGTTCGGGAAGGGAAACACCGTGTCTTCAATTCTCTTGTACAGCGCTGATTTTTGCGGGGACTGCCGCGCCTTGCGCGCATGGATGGACCGCGAGGGCATCGTTTACGAACTGCGCGACATCCGCAAACACCCGGAATACGCCGCGGAACTGGCGGAGAAGACCGGCAAGGAAGGCGTCCCCTACCTGGTTATCGACGGCGCGTGGGTCCGGGGCTATGATCTGGGCAAGCCGTTTTCGGAAACCTTCGCGCGCGCCCTTTTCAACCGCTAGAACGCTTCACGATCGAAATGCTGTATATCCGCACGGAAAATGGTTTTCCCCATCTGCTGAACTAACCGTATCGGGGACACGGTCAATTGCGCACAGGCGTTTCTCTTGAGTTCTGGCTTTGCTCGCACATTCCCCCTCCCAACAAAAAATATAGGCTAAACGAAAACGGGGACTGGTAACGGTACGCTCCAAGGAACTGGACATAATGCACTTCACCCCGATACAGTGTACCGGTACCGCTTTCGTGGTACATGCAAAGAGATTTAATGGGTGACTGTCCCCTGTTATTTCCAATTACTAGTATAAGCCAGAGTTAGCAATATGTCAACCATGCAAAAAGCCAGTCGACTGAACCAAAACGGGGACTGGTAACGGTGCGCTCCAATAGTCCAACGCCTGTTACTCTTCACCCCGGCATAGCGCAACGGTACCTGCTCCCGCTTCCGTGGTACGTGCAAAGAGATATTATAGGTGACTGTCCCCAATTACCACCCAATTACCATTACCATCAATCATTGTGGCTTATTTCGTGGTCTGTCCCTGAATTACCCCAGAATAATCTCAAATAATAATTAACCCAAAGTATTCCTGAAATAAACAGCATAACTGTTTCAAACAATAAAATCATAATTGAAAAATTTTCATCATATATTATATAACGCCTAAATATCTCTAACGAAAAAGATATAATGGCGAATATACATGCGAGACATCCAATTATTATATTTTTTCTGTCGTTTTTTAAACACATATTTGTAAACATGGCGCACTATTTTCCTTTGCATGCAAGCCCACATCCGATTATAATTGCCATGCCTGACACGGTACAAGCAGCGCATTGAGCTTGAGCAATAGCACATGCACCACACAAAATAGGGATGCTCGCACAGCCCAATAAACAGGCAAGTGCTACAGCGCAAATACCCGTGCAGCCTACAAAAATTGGAGTTGGACTAGACGCTTGAATACAACAGTCAAAACATTCGCTCCATGACTTCCCATATTTATCAATTCTTATTATCGGATTCCCCTCCACATAGGCATACATATTCGGCCCATCCACCATGCCCATGGGATCTAGCTTGGTCCATCGTGCCATGCTGGGGCTGTAGTTGCGGTAGGGGGCGCGGTACTGCTGCAGAGCAAGGTCAAATTCATGGAGCGCATAAACGCGCGGCATGTTCAGGTACCCCGAATAACTGTAGAAATTGCCGTAGGGATCGTATTCATTCGCCCGAGCGAGGTTTTTATTGGGAAAGCGCCATTGCCGCACCGTGGCCAGGTGGTCGTGGTAGGCATAGACGGGCGTGCCGGAGGCCAGGGTACCGAAGGTCTGCGCCAGGATGGCCCCCACCTGCGCGCCGGGTTCGAAAACATTGCTCACCGCCGTGGCGCCGCTGACCTCTTCATTGACCGCGTTCCAGCCCCGGTCATAGCGGTAGGTGCGCGTTTCCGACGCTGTGGTCCGCGTACGCAGTTTCCCGTCCCCACCGTAGTCGAAGGTAACAGTTGACTCGTTCGGGAAATTCGATGTCGCCTGGTACAGCCGTCCGCCGTAGCGGTA
>Ga0123335_1005235_pt1 | contig 15964 bp, 16 predicted proteins | sample BiotimSIPDNA_2_FD_89707 | JGI IMG/M metagenome (GOLD analysis project Ga0123335, IMG submission 89707) | Anaerobic biogas reactor microbial communites from Washington, USA - Biogas_R2 time_0 SIP DNA | ecosystem: Engineered > Bioreactor > Anaerobic > Unclassified | place: Washington, USA...
CGTGGTGGTTCAGGCCAGAATCGAACTGGCGACACATGGATTTTCAGTCCATTGCTCTACCGACTGAGCTACCGAACCATAATGGCGGTCCCGACGGGAATTGAACCCGCGATCTCCAGTGTGACAGACTGGCATGTTAACCACTACACCACAGGACCATTGGTTGCGGGGGAAAGATTTGAACTTTCGACCTTTGGGTTATGAGCCCAACGAGCTACCAGACTGCTCCACCCCGCGATATAAAATTAGTGCTACCCTATCATAACAAACCATTCATGGTTTGTCAATAACGAGACCCCGGAGAAACAACGGAGTCTAGTTCGTAAAACTTAAAATTGGTACCCGAGGCCGGACTTGAACCGGCACGTCATCACTGACATTGGATTTTAAGTCCAACGCGTCTACCGATTTCGCCACTCGGGCAAAAATGGTGACCCGCAGGCGATTCGAACGCCTGACCCTTTGATTAAAAGTCAAATGCTCTACCGGCTGAGCTAGCGGGTCGCAAGAGCTCACGGAGGAGCTTTTTTTGAGAATGGTGCCGAAAATAGGACTTGAACCCACAACCTACTGATTACGATTCAGTTGCTCTACCAATTGAGCTATTTCGGCAGTTGTGGCGGAGAAAGAGGGATTCGAACCCCCGCGGCGCTTGCGCGCCCTGTCGGTTTTCAAGACCGATCCCTTCAACCGGGCTTGGGTATTTCTCCCCCAACTCTTTTTTAAAATGGTGGACCCAGTAGGACTCGAACCTACGACCGATCGGTTATGAGCCGATAGCTCTAACCAACTGAGCTATGGGTCCATTTATTGGTAGCGGCGGAGAGACTTGAACTCTCAACCTTACGGGTATGAACCGTACGCTCTAGCCAGTTGAGCTACACCGCCGTTATCATTTATCATGGTGGAGTATAGCGGGATCGAACCGCTGACCTCCTGCTTGCAAGGCAGGCGCTCTCCCAGCTGAGCTAATACCCCATAAAAATGGTGGGCCTAAATGGACTTGAACCATCGACCTCACGCTTATCAGGCGTGCGCTCTAACCACCTGAGCTATAGGCCCAAAACGCACTTTACAGTGCGAAACATATTTTACTATTTACCGCCATGTTTGTCAATTATTATTTACCCAAAGTTTCCTCTCGTCGCGACATTATCACATAAAAGAGCTGGGTTTCAGACCTGATGTTTGTATTACTTCTTTAAAGGGTATTTTATATTATTTTTTTTCAGTTTCTCCCTAATGATTGTTTCGGGGTCATATCCCAGATCAGACACCATCGCTAAGGCATAGATCAAGACATCAGCCAATTCTTCTTTGATGTTTTCTTGATCAGGCGGCGTATCTGCCCATTGGAAATTTTCTAAAAGCTCCGCTGCCTCGATGATGATCGATTTGGCCAATGAATCCGGTGTATCCCGTTCTTTCCAGCCGCGTTCATCGCGGTACTGAATGATCGTTTCCAGCAATTTTTTCATCGTGTCCCTCCAAGACTTTCTTGATTCTTCTTTTTAAAGTCGGCCGATCGATCAATACGATCCGCCCACATCCCAGACATTTGATTTTACAGTCGGTTCCAAATCGGACGATCTCCCAGCGGTTTTCACCGCAGGGATGTCCTTTCTTTAAGATAACGACATCCCCAAGTTTGATATTGATTTGTTCCATATCATGACTCTTTTCGTTGGTTCAACCAGGCTTTGAATCGTTCGATGGAATCCAAATCATCGAACGTAAAGACCAGTTGGTTGTGTTTGACATCAACACGGCTATTGAGAGGTGGATCGTTGAACCAATTGCTTTTGATCCAGTGCAACTCGTTTGTCAATAATGGATCGTTTTCTTTACGCTTGATTTGTTTTTTCTTTTTTTCTTTTTTGACGATTTGTTCGATATCCCGAACCGTGAGTTGATGTTCAATGATCAGTGATGTGATCGCCTTGATCCGGTTGATGTCTTTCAACTTGGATAACGCCCGGGCATGTCCCATCGATAGATTGCCTTGGTTCACTTCGTCAATCACCGATGCCGGAAGCGATAAAATCCCCAATGTATTGGACACATACGACCGACTCTTCCCTATTTTTTCCGCAAGTTCCAAATGCGTGAGATGCAATGTCTCGATCGCAAATTGATAAGCTTGCGCTTCTTCCACGATCGTCAAATCTTCGCGTTGGATGTTTTCTAAGAGTGCGAGTTCGGCCAAATATTGATTGTTGTAATCGCGAACGATCGCCGGCACTGTGGAAAAACCGGCTAGCTGGGACGCTTTGCAGCGACGTTCGCCGGTCACGAGCATGTACCCGTCGGCGATTTTTTTTACAATCACCGGCTGCAACACGCCATTGGTCTTGATCGATTCGGCCAACTCGGCGAGCGCTGTTTCATCGAAGTGTTTCCGTGGCTGAAACGGATTCGGACGGATCTTCTCCAACGAAATCTCGATCACTTCTTCTTTTTCCAGATCGCGAATTTCGTTTTCTGACATTAAATCATTCAACCCGCGTTTGATCAATGCTTGTTTAACCATTACGGGAAATCACCTCTTTTGCTAGTTGCTGATAGCTGATCGAAGATTTGCTTTTCGGTGAGAATTCCGTGACCGGAACGCCATAAAACGTGGCGTTCGAACAGCTGATGTTTCTCGGAATGATCGTTTGAAATACTTTTTCTCCAAAATAGGTTTTGACTTCATTCACCACTTGAAATCCGGCGGATGTTCTGGTATCAAGCATTGTGAGCAATACGCCAAAAATCGTCAGTGTTTCCATGTTGACCTTTTTCTTGGCTTGTACCAGCCGAATCGTATTCAAAAGCTGTGTTAATCCGTCCATCGCCAGAAATTCGCACTGGACGGGAACAATGACCCCGTCCGAAGCGACCATGGCGTTGGTCGTGACATACCCCAAGGAAGGCGGGCAGTCGATCAAAATGTAATCATAATCTTCCTTGACCAGTTTTAACTGCGTATGCAGGATAAAATCCCGATTGGTATTCAATATGATTTTTTCTTCGATTCCCTCGACTGTCGTTTTGGCCGGCAACACGTGAATCAACGGGTTGTCGGTCAAGCGGATCACATCGGGAATCGCCGCTTCTTCCGTCAAACAATCAAAAACGCTTTTATCAAAACTGCCGCGATGGATCCCCATGCATGTCGTTGCGTTGGCTTGATAATCCAAATCAATGAGCAAGATCCGCTTGCCTAAAAGGGCCAGGCTACTGGCCAGATTGATGGCGGTTGTGGTTTTTCCCACCCCGCCTTTCTGATTGGCAATGGATAGTACGATGCTCATATATTTTTCTCCCATAAATGGTTATTTTTTCGCTAAATACTCCCGGAACAACTCTTCATTGTCACGAAAGAACGCCATCTGCGTCGGCGTTAAAAACTCCTCCGCATCCGCTCCCGTCAACAGTTCTTCCACTTCTTCCAAGCTCAGCACCCGCTTCATCTGATCCCACTCGTCCGGACCGGCGACTTCGTGAATCAGATATTGATATAAGTTGGCGATGGCGATGACTTGTTCATCGCTATGATTCGTGAGATCATTCAAGCGGTAGTGATAGCGATTGGGCTCATAGGGGACTGCCGGCCGAAAGCGGCAGTAAAAATTCGTGATGAGCGAAAAAAGTTCGGTTCGAGCATTTAAAAGATACTTGTGCAGGCGGGTCGCTGTTTTCTTCAACTGCCCGCTGATCTCGTCACTGTCCAGGATCTTCTCCAAATCGCGTTCATGCAAATACAGATACAATTCAAACAATGTTTGAAACTCTTTTCCCGAATCGCGGATTTGTTTTTCTACGAAGACGAACAATTCGCTGACCACTTTTTGATAAGCCAAGTCTTCTTGGATAGCCGATACTCTGGCTTCTTTTCGGATCTCATCCAAAAACCAATAGATGTCTTCTTGGTATTTGTCAATCACTTGATTCATCTTCACCCAATCATAATTCATATCGGTGTAGAGCTTTTCGTTATAAAGGATCTGAACGAGGAAAACAAAGTAAAACACCACCAAAATCACGATATGGATGATGATCACCCCCGGGATGTCCGGGGTATTGATCAGACTTGCTTGATGCGTAAGGATATAGTAGATGCCAAGCCCCGCCACCGCGGTAGCATAAAGCAAGTATGCATACAGTTCTTGATAAAAGACAATCACGGATAAGGAAATGAAAAAGAAGAGATAAGCATAGAACTCGTTCGTCCCGTTCGTATAAAGCAACGCGAGTCCGATCGTGTAGAGAATGCTGATCTGGATCGATGGAACGATCCGGTTCAAGGACACAAAAAGCGTGATGAGCGCATAAGAAACAAGAAACACGACGAGAAACAAGATTTTCATTCCAGCGGAATAATCGAGAAAGAAAATGGAAAACGGTATCGTAATTGCGGTCATAAGCCCAAGAAAAATCAACACCAAGATCGCTTTGATTTTTCTCACTTCACTCATCGGCAAGAATTCGGCATCGCGGATGCGACGGAAAAAGCTCTTCATCATCGATCCCGCCTTTTCAACCAATCATCCACAATCGACGCGAACACATCGGTGTTCTTCTGATAGATCTGGAATACCCGAGGATCGATCGTGTAGCTGTAATCGGTCGAAGTCAATATCGACCGAATGTCCGCTTCTTCCAATTCCGGCATTCCTGGCATCCCGCGTTTCAACGCGGCATAAAACAAGACAAACGCCAAGATCTTGATATCCAAGGAGTCTTTTTGGTGATTGAAACTCTTAAAATGCGTTTCCGAGAATATTTCCCGTTTTTTTACTTCTACGTTGAACGTGTGGCTCATCTTGAGAGCGGATTTTCGTAATTTTCCATTTCCACCGATTCGGAGTTGCTCGAGCCGTTCCCAATCGCTTTTCCCGTATTGTGGATGATTTTGGAGCATCGCGGGAGTCAACTCGCCTTTTTCCAATTTCTTTAATATGCTCACTTTTTCCTGAAACAAATTCTCAATCCCGATCTTCCGGCAGAAGGCTTCCAAGAACTGGCTCGTCCGCTCGTAATAGCGATCGGTATCGACCGCCGTTTTCGTGACTTCTTTTTCTAAGTCGATCAACAAATCCAAATTGCGGAATTCTGTTTCTTTGGACATGGCTATCTGGCTGTAAAAGAATTGCTTCTGTTTGATGATGATATACGACGTGATCGTCAGAATCAAAATGAATGCGATGAAAAAAAGTGTCAAACCGGCATTGTTTTCCGCCGATGGGTTTTCCATAAACAAATACTCTGGATATCCTTTGACGATCATGATCGCAAAAAACAACAAAAACAAATTCGAGATAAACATGATCCGCATGTCTTGAAAAAACGCGCAGATCGCATAAGCGATAAAAAGCACGATGACCGCCGCGGGTGATGCAAACACAAACAAGATTCCCAGCGCTAAGGAATAGACTCCCAAAGTGGTCAAATATTTGTTCAACTGGTAAAACCGGTTGTTTTCACTTCCGTAAGCCAAATTGCCGATATTGAAGAGAATCACAAAAAGAAACCCAAACATCAGAATCAGGGTTTGTCTTAAAGGGAAATCCGCAATCAGCATATAGATGAACACCATGATCATCATGACGGTCAATAGCCCGATCACAAAATGGTTTTTAGTTCGTAGATGCTGAATTTCCAAATCTTCCCGATAATCTTCAATTTCCGGAAACATATAGGACCGTTTGCGGTTCAAGCTTGACCTCCTAAAGCGGGTGTTTCTTGATTTTTCCGAATGCCCGCGGATATTCCAGGGGCGTTTGTTTGGTCTTATGAATGACAATGAGCGCGTGTGTCAACTCGGGTTCGATAGTGACCAGTTGCACCTGTTTGACGTTTCCGCCCAACTTTTCGATCGCAGAAATTGCCGTTGTCAACTCCGCTTCATAATGCGCGCTTTTCATCGCGATAAAGTAACCGCCGATTTTTACGTAAGGCAAACAAAGCTCTGAAAGCAGATTTAGTTTGGCAACGGCTCGGGATACCACCAAATCATAGCTCGCTTTTGTTTTCATCTCTTCGATGCGTCCGTGAACAAACGTTAGTCCCGACAGTTCCAAGCGCTCTGAGAGCCGTTTTAAAAATTCGATCTTTTTCATTGTCGCATCGATCAATGTCAGCTTCAGTTCCGGGAAAACAATCTTGAGCGGAATGGCGGGAAACCCTGCACCAGAGCCCACATCCAGGACTTGTTGGTTGGAAAAAGGATAAACCTTCGAGAGCGTGAGCGAATCAAGAAAGTGTTTGGTATAGATCGCTTCCGGATCCAAGATCGTTGTCAGATTCAACACTTGGCTTTCCTGAATCAGATAGTTCCGATACTTTTCAAACGCTTGAGATATCTCCGGCGTTAAAGTTATTCCGAGAGAGGACAAACTCTCGATAAAACGCTCATTCATGGCATCACCTTGGACTTATTTTACCACAATCACTCTTGATTGGGAAACAGGGATTCAAAAACCCAAAACTATTTCGAACGTCGTTGTTTCAAGGCAATGAGCAACATTTGAATATCTGCTGGATTCACGCCACTGATCCGGGCCGCTTGCCCGATCGAAGCGGGACGGATCCTCGCAAGTTTCTGCCTCGCCTCGAGTGCCAAATTGTTCAGAGCATGATAATCGATATCCTCGGGAATTTGAATGGCTTCATTCTTTTGGAAGTGTTCCGCTTCTTTGATCGCTTTGGCAATATATCCTTGATACTTGATTTCAATCTCGATTTCTTCCATCACCTCATCGGCAATGTGATTCAATTCTAAAAATAGCTGTTTTGCGATATGAGCTGTGAAGTCCGGCCGTTTAAACAACTCGGCCAAGGTCATTTTATTTCTTAAGGGAGCGAGTCCCTTCTGGATAAATTGCTCATTGATGACATCCGTTGGCGTGATGAAAGTTTGGTTCAATTGTTCGTAACATTCTTGTATCGTTGCTTTTTTTTCCAAAAAGCGTTGATACATCCCCTTATCCAAGAGTCCGATATCATGACCGATTTCCATCAGCCTGGAATCCGCATTGTCATGCCGAAGCAAAAGTCGAAACTCTGCTCTGGATGTTAACATCCGATACGGCTCCTTGGTTTCTTTCGTCACCAAATCGTCGATCAGCACTCCGATGTACGCTTGATCGCGCCTTAAGACCAACGGCGGTTTTTGTTCGATTTTTCTGGAGGCGTTGATCCCGGCAATCAGTCCTTGAGCGGCAGCTTCTTCATAGCCGCTGGTCCCATTGACTTGACCGGCGAAATACAAATTGCGAACGACTAACGATTCCAAAGACGGTTTGAGCATGGTCGCATGGATGGCATCGTATTCGATCGCATAGGCATATTTGGTTATTATTGCCTTTTCCAACCCGGGCAAAGAGGCGACCATCTGATCTTGGACAGCCTTTGGCATCGACGTCGAAAAACCTTGGAGATAGACTTCGTCCAAAGAGGCGCTTTCGGGTTCAATGAAGAGTTGGTGCCGCGGCTTGTCCGAAAAACGGACAAGTTTATCCTCGATGGACGGGCAATAGCGCGGACCAACTCCCTCAACGAGTCCGCTGTATAACGCAGACTCCAGCAGGTGTTCTTGGATGATTTCATGCGTTTTTGGGACGGTATGGATCAAATAACACGGCCATTCTTCATCGAGTACACGGAGATAGTCGGGATCATGGCTGAAGCGATGAATGAACCCATCCCCGGGCGATAACGTCATCTTGGAAAAGTCGATGGAATCGCGTTTCAGCCGTTGTGGTGTTCCGGTTTTCAATCGGAACGTGGGAATCCCCAACTCGCGCAGATGTGCCGATAAACCGATCGACGGCCTTTCGTTTTCCGGACCGGAGGGCGTTTTCGTATTTCCAATCAAGATGGCACCTTCCATGAAGGTGCCGGTCGTGATGATGACCGTTTGACCCATCAGAGCTTCTCCGGATTCCAAAATCACTCCGGTGACTGTTTGATTATCCACCATCAATCGGTTGACAAAGGCTTCGCGACATTCCAAATTCTGTTGGTTTTTAAGCGTCTTTAACATTGTTTGCGAGTAAAGCACTTTATCGGATTGCGCTCGAAGCGCCCGGACCGCCGGGCCTTTGGAACTATTCAACATTTTCATTTGCAGTGCGGTTTGATCGGTGTTCTTTCCCATTTCACCGCCCAATGCGTCTATTTCCCGAACCAAGGTCCCCTTCGCCGGACCGCCAATCGAAGGATTACAGGGCATGGAAGCCACTTTGTTTAAGTTGCCGGTCACGAGCAAGGTCCGATGATGGAGTCTCGCAGCCGCCAACGCCGCTTCACACCCGGCATGGCCGCCTCCGACCACAATACAATCAAACATGGCTTCACCCCCTTTTAAAAATAGTCTTAAAAAGAATCTCTCTTCGGGCATCCCCATCCACATAGCTACCCTACTTAAGGCTGCTTCCGTCAAGACCTGACCTAATTCGTGGATACCTATTGAATGGAGATGCCCCGAGAGAGATTCTTGCGACCTTATTATATCATATCGATGGTTTTATTCAATGACTTTTGTTGGCGGATCTTTTTGAAAAAATCCTTCAACAGTCGACTGGATTCTTCTTCCAAAACACCCGCTACGACTTGGACATGATGATTGAATGGGGCATCAAACAAGTTGATAATCGATTGGTGTGCTCCGAATTTCGGTTCTCGAGAACCATAAACCAGCCGCTTGATTCTTGCCTGGATCATCGCTCCGGAGCACATTGCACACGGTTCGAGCGTGACATAAAGGCAACACTCATCCAGCCGCCAACAGCCAATTTTTTTGACGGCTTTCTGGATGGCGATCATTTCTGCATGGCCAAACAAACTATTGGATTTCTCCCGAACATTATGTCCTCTCGCGATGATCTTATCGTCTTTGACAATAACGCATCCCACCGGGACATCGCCTGTTGCCAGCGATTTTCCAGCCTCTTTTAAAGCTTCTTTCATGAAGCGATGATCCGGATTATTCTTTATCAGATCGATCATAGGACTTTGGCTTTCCCGGCACTTCATGACAGTGGCGGCACCGGGCTTCATAAGAATCCTGTGCCCCCACTAAGATAATCGGATCATTCACATTTGCCGGCCGATTGTTGATGATTCGTTGTGTTCTCGTAGCTGGTGCCTGGCATTTGACACAAATCGCCGTCAGTTTGATCACATCTTCTGCCAAAGCCAAGAGCCTTGGCATGAACGAAAATGGTTCTCCCCGGAAATTGCGATCAAGTCCAGAAACGATGACTCGAAGCCCTTTGTCCGCCAGATATTCGCAAATATCACAAGCCTCTTCATCAAGAAACTGGATTTCATCGATTGCGACCACTTCTGTTTCTTCGGTCACATAATCCATGATTTCCCGAGCTTTCGTGATACAAATGGATTTCGTTCGGGTATTGTTGTGTGACACCACTTCGTCAAAGGTATAGCGGGTATCAATCGTCGGTTTAAAGACGATGATATGTTTCTTGGCATATTCCAAACGCCGGACCCGACGAATCAATTCTTCGGTTTTTCCAGCAAACATCGGACCGGTGATCACTTCGATCCAACCTTCGCGTTTTGTCTGATTCATGGCGGTCACACTCCTTTAGGGTTTCTAAAAACATTATACTCAAGCCAAATAAAAAAAGCCAGTGTTCCTGGCTCTTTTTTATCGGTTATTTCTTGTCGTTCTCGTCGATGCCGTAACGCTTGTTGAATTTGTCGATCCGGCCAGCGGCAGCAATAAACTTCTGTTTGCCTGTATAGAAAGGGTGACAGTTCGAACAGGTATCGACTCTGACTTCCTTCGACGTTGATCCGGTTTCAAAAGTATTTCCGCAAGTACTGCACGTGACAGTGATTTTATTATATTTCGGATGGATGTCCTTTTTCATCGTTCTTTTCTCCTTCTGCCATGATTTGATTTCTCATAGTAAGTTTTCCACGCATGGGTAATTATATCAAACAAGATCGGAAATTGCAAGCAAAATCATGTTGGGTTTTTCTCACCGTCCAGAGTGCGAAATCTCGCACTTTGAAAGCGTGAAAACGTGGTATAATGAAAGTAAATTACCGAGGAGGATATCGGATGAAAAACACCTTGACACCGGCGCTATCCTATCACCGGAAACATCGCGGAAAACTGCGCATCACCCCTATTGGTCGGCTGAATGACCGACAAAAGCTTGCTTTGGCTTACACTCCCGGAGTCGCCGAGCCTTGTTTGGCGATCCATCAACATCCCGAACTGGCTTATGATTATACGTTAAAAGGGAGGATCGTGGCAATCGTCACTGACGGCAGCGCGGTCTTGGGTCTTGGCAATATTGGTCCCGAAGCTGCGCTTCCGGTCATGGAAGGCAAAGCGGCGCTGCTTTATGAGTTTGCCAAAATCGAAGCCTTTCCTTTGTGTTTGTCCACCCAAGATCCCCAGGAGATCATCGAGACGATCATTCGACTCTCTCCCACGTTTGCCGCGATCATGCTGGAAGACATCAGTGCCCCAAATTGTGTCTTGATTGAACGAAAACTCCAAGAGTTATGTGACATTCCTGTATTTCACGATGATCAGCACGGTACGGCCATTGTCGTCAGCGCGGCAGTGAAAAACGCTTGTCGCTACTTAAAAAAAGACTTATCCAAGATCAAAATCGTCGTAAGCGGCACCGGTGCCGCTGGCAGCAACGTCTGCCGAATGTTAAGTCTCTTGGGTGCGAAACACCTCTATGCCTATCACAAGGAAGGTGTCATATCCTTCGACAATTGCGCAAACGCCGACTTTGTCGTTAAAGAGCTTTTGATGCAAAATATCGTTCAAAGTCCTGCCTCCTCAGTATCCACGTTGACCGATCTTCTAGAAGGCGCCGATCTCTTTATCGGCCTCAGCGCACCAAACCTTGTGACGGAAGCGATGGTCAAGCGGATGGCCAAAGATCCCATCCTCTTCGCCCTCGCAAATCCCACGCCGGAAATCATGCCGGAGAGCGCGAAAAAAGCCGGTGCGGCAATTATCGGCACCGGACGCAGTGATTATCCCAATCAAATCAACAATGTATTGGTGTTTCCCGGATTGATGAAAGGCGTTCTCGCTTCAAAAGCGAAAGCGGTGACTCTAAAAATGAAACTTTCAGCGGTAGAGGCGCTTTCCGGCCTGGTGAAGGATTCGGAACTTTCCGCTGACTATCTTCTTCCCGATATCTTTGACTCGCGGGTTGTCGATGCAATCGCCAATGCCGTTATGAAGGCCGCATAAAGTTTTATTTGCTAACTGGATCGTTCTTTAAAGCAATTGCATTTCTTTGAATTCTTGATACAGCCGGGCAATCGGCATCCCGACGATGGTAAAATAATCTCCCTGGATTGTTTCGACAAAGCGGGACCCAACGCCTTGAATGGCATAAGCTCCAGCTTTATCGAGCGGTTCGCCGGTTGCGACATATTCCTCTATTTCTTTGTCGCTCATCGGATAAAATGTCACCAATGTTTTTGTAAAAAACGATTTCGATTTCGCTTGCGTCATAATCGCCACTCCAGTGACGACCGCATGGGTTTTACCCGCCAACTCCTTGAGCATTCGCCTTGCCTCTTGGGCATCTTTGGGTTTTCCATAAATCTTACCATCCGTATAGACCAACGTATCAAAGCCCAGCACCACCTTGTCTTTATGGTGGCGAAACACCGCCAGGGCTTTTTGGAAAGCCAATTCGGTGACCGCTTCTTCCGGGTTTAATTCCGGATCAACGTTTTCTTCGATATTTGCGGTGATGATCTCATACTCCCAGCCGATGAGTTCCATAAGTTCTTTGCGACGGGGTGAATTGCTGGCAAGGATAAATTTAGACATAGCAGCCTCCTGTATGATATCATTATATCATAGCATCACTGATCCTTGCCTGTAAAATCGGTGAGAAATACCGCACAAAACAATCACATCTTCTTGATACACTTTATCTGTTTTCACGTTGAAATTGCCGTTTAGGAAAGCGGGTGACTGAATCCATGCCCTTTTTAAATGAAACGCTCTTCCACCCAGGAGATACTTTGGTGGTGGCCGTCAGCGGTGGAATCGATTCCATGGTGCTCCTCGACGCTTTGGTGGCCATCAAAGATCGTTTTCGTTTGACCCTCATCGTCGCTCATGTGAATCATCACACCCGAAAGGAAAACTTGAAAGAAGCGGAATTGGTTCAAGCAGTCGCCAAGCAGAACCAATTGCCTTGTGAAATCTTGGATTATCAACATACCGACAACACTAATTTCCAACAAGCCGCCCGATATGCCCGCTATGACTTTTTTATTCAACTTGCCTCAAAGTATCACGCCAATAAACTCGTGCTGGCTCACCAAGCCGATGATCAGGCGGAAACCGTTCTGATGCGGTTGGTCAGAGGCGGCACCCTGAGTGCCATTGCTGGCATGCGCAGTCAATCCGACATGCGCGGGCTGAAAGTGATCCGTCCACTATTGAATGTTTCCCGAAAACAAATCGAAGCCTACCAAAAAGCAAAACAGGTCCCTTATCTGGAAGATGATTCCAATTGGCAGGATCACTATACCCGAAACCGGTTTCGCCATCAGCTCTTACCCTTATGCTTCAAAGAAAATCCGCTGTTTTTGGAAAAAACAACTCAATTTACCGAATCCATGCAAGAGTTGACTCAGTACATCCGCAAGGAGGCCAAGACCCTTCATGACCTCCTTGTCTCCTATCACGAAGATGGCGCTACGTTGGCAATTGACAAAATCAAACCCCTGGAGACGGTGATTTTAAGAGAGTTATTCACCTTGATTATCAATACTCTCTCGAAAGATACGATTGAAGTCTCGTATCGGCAACTCCAGGAGCTCGTCTCCTGCTGCCACAATAAAAAGCCTCAAATGGAGATCGATATCGATCAATCCCTGGTGGTCATCAAACATTATCACACACTGGACTTTGTTCGGGAAAAACCAACCTATTCGCAATATGAGCACCAGTTGACGGGATTTACAAAAATCACACTTCCGCACGGTGCCACCTTTCAGGTCAGTGAAAATATCAGCAATTCCCGTGGAAAACCCTATGAATTATGGTATAATGATTTAGATTCCATCTTTCCGCTTTTGGTGAGAAATCGTCGTCCGGGAGATCGAATTCATTTCGCTTATGGCTCCAAGAAACTCAAAACCTTCTTCATCGAAAAAAAAGTCCCACAATCCGAACGGGAAACCATTCCCCTGGTGTTTTCCAAAAACGGGGATCTGCTTTGGATTCCCGGTTACTATCGAAAACGGACTACACCCGGCAATCATTTCGTCCGGATGGAATATTGGAAAGGAAACAACCATGTTGGAAAATGACATTGAAAGAATCCTCGTGAGCGAACCGGAAATCAAAGCGATCTGTCAGCGCTTAGGTGAGGAAATCACCCACGATTATCGCAATAAAAAGCCGCTCATCATCGGTCTCTTGAAAGGCTGTCTCCCGTTCATGGGCGAACTCATCAAACATATCGACCTCTACTGTGAAATCGATTTGATGGGTGTCACCAGTTATCACGGCGGTGTTGCCTCGACGGGAGATGTCAAAATCACAAAAGATCTGGATGCTTCCGTCTTGAACCGCGATGTCTTGATTGCGGAAGATATCGTCGATACCGCTAAAACCATCGATGTCATCCGCAAACTCTTGCTTTACCGCGGAGCGAAGTCCGTGGAAGTCATCACACTCCTTGATAAACCGAGTGGACGAATCGTACCGTTTGAACCCAAGTATATCGGTGTGACCATTCCGAAGGAATTCGTGGTCGGATTCGGTTTGGATTATGATGAATATTATCGCAACTTACCTTATGTAGGCGTCTTGAAACCTTCCGTCTACAAGAAATGATTTGAGGAAAACAAATGGCTGAAAAACAAACCCAAAAACAGAAAAGTCCTTTTACCAATCGCACATCACATTTTTTGATGATCGCGCTTTTGGTTTTACTCGCGATCTCGATCATCTTCAGTTTTGGCAAAGGCAATGCCCCACGGGAACTGACCAATAGCCAGTTTATCAACGTGTTAGACTTAAACGGTGTCAAAACCGTCGACATTGCGCCACTCTCCGGCGATGCGAATTACCGGGGCTACAAAGTCACCGGACTGCTCCTAAGCGATGAGGAGTATGTCACTTACTTAGCCAACGATACCGAGTTTGATGCGGTCTATGCCATCATTACCCGGTTGAACACCGACGCCAGTGCAACCAATGACGTCGTCTATAACTATGAACGTGCCGCGACTTATAACTGGATCAACATCCTCTTCCCCATCATATTGGTGGCTGGCATTGTCATCATGCTCGTGTTCATGATGCGGGGAGGCACCAACGCCAACAAGCAAGCATTTGACTTCGGTAAAAGCCGGGCTCGCTTGAGCAAAGGCCAAAAAACCACGTTTCAGGACGTGGCCGGTGCTGATGAGGAAAAAGAGGAACTTCGAGAAATCATTGACTTCCTGAAAAATCCGAAAAAATATATTGAACTCGGCGCAAGAATCCCCAAAGGCGTATTGCTCGTCGGTCCTCCGGGAACCGGAAAGACGTTGATCGCAAGAGCGGTCGCCGGCGAAGCCAGCGTCCCCTTCTACTTTGTCAGTGGTTCCGACTTTCTGGAAATGTTTGTCGGTGTCGGCGCCAGCCGCGTCCGCGATATGTTCCGGGTCGCCAAACAAAACGCGCCCTGTATTCTCTTTATCGATGAAATTGATGCGGTCGGCAGACAGCGTGGAACCGGTCTTGGTGGCGGTCATGACGAACGGGAACAAACCTTGAACCAACTCTTGGTCGAAATGGACGGTTTTGGCCACAACTCCGGCGTCATCGTTCTAGCAGCGACGAACCGGGTCGATATTCTCGATCCCGCGTTGATGCGTCCGGGACGTTTCGACCGGCAAATCTATGTCTCGCGCCCGGATATCAAAGGCCGTGTCGAGATCCTGAAAGTCCATTCCCGCAAGAAAAAAATCAATCCCGCCATCTCTTTCGAAGAAATCGGTCGGCGAACTCCCGGTTTCACCGGTGCCGATCTTGAAAACTTGATGAACGAAGCCGCGCTGTTGGCGGCGAGAGAAAACAAGCGGCAAATCGAGCTCTATCACATCGATGAAGCGGTCGATCGCGTCATGATGGGTCCTGCGAAGAAATCGCGCGTGTTTTCGAAGAAAGAACGAAAAATCATCGCCTTTCACGAAGCTGGCCATGCGGTCATCGGCTTAAAACTTGAAAACGCCAGTATCGTTCACAAAGTCACCATCATTCCCCGTGGTCAAGCCGGTGGGTACAACTTGATGTTGCCGGAGGAAGAACAGGCATTTGTTCAAACCAAACAAAGTTTATTGGAGTTGATCACCGGTCTCTTGGGAGGACGGGTGGCTGAAGAATTCACCTTCAATGAGATTTCGACCGGCGCGCACAACGACTTGCAACGGGCCACACAAATCGCCAGAGCCATGATCACAGAATATGGCATGTCGGAAAATCTTGGACCGGTCACGTACGAACACGACACCGGCGCTGTCTTCCTTGGTCGCGATTACGGAAAGGACAAAAACTTCTCGGAAGCGATCGCCACAGAAATCGACAAAGAAATACGGGGAATCATCCACTCTTGTTATGAGAGTGCCATGAAACTCATCTCCGAACACAAAGAGTTGCTCAACAAAATCGCCCATTATCTCTTGGAAGTCGAAACCTTGACCCGCGAAGACATCGATGAGATTGTCAAAACCGGACGATTGTCCCGCTGGGATGATATCCTGGTGTCCAATACAACTGGCTCACCCGAAGAAAAAACACCGGCCCCTGAGAGCGACCAACCCGCCGAATCAGCGGATGGATCCGCATCAACGAAGAAACCGGCAAAAGAATCGGCATAAACATTTGGGGGGATACGACAAAGTATCCCCGCTTTTTTGGAGGACTTATGCGACTCGATAAATTTTTAAAAGTCTC
>Ga0123335_1005237_pt1 | contig 15961 bp, 13 predicted proteins | sample BiotimSIPDNA_2_FD_89707 | JGI IMG/M metagenome (GOLD analysis project Ga0123335, IMG submission 89707) | Anaerobic biogas reactor microbial communites from Washington, USA - Biogas_R2 time_0 SIP DNA | ecosystem: Engineered > Bioreactor > Anaerobic > Unclassified | place: Washington, USA...
TGGTTGAGTAGTTCTCAGGGTTATCTCAACTTTTTTTTCTTGCAGAGTTCTAAACACAGCCGTTACGCCTGGTTCAATATCCGCGCTGGCGGCGGGCTGGTAATCTAAAACAACTAAAACCTTATCCCCTGGTTTAAGGTTTTCAAGCGATTGCTTAAAAGCCGCCGCTGCCAAAGCGGGAACAGCCGGCCGCGGCCACACCGCATCACCGATTAACACCGCGCCAATCACACCGATCAGCATTAACAGCGCCAGAATGATCTGCGCGGCCCCCCCCCGCGCCGGCGGATTAATGCGCGGCGTAAAGCTCGCCTTGCCTTCCTGATTAATCAGCTGTTTCAATAAATTAGCGCGTTCATACTGGCTTTTTAACAGCAGAAGGTCAGGTTGCAGATCTTCAGTTTCTTTCTTCTCACTGACTGCTTCACATTCAGATTCCGCGGGTTCCGACTCGGCCACCTCAGCAGTTTCTTCTGGTTTAACCGATATGTCCGGCTCAATTCGATCTCCCGCCGCTGATTCTTCATCAAGTTCAGCGATCTGGTGTTCCACCGGCGGTTCCTCCGCCTCAGCCAAATCGGATTCATCACTATCCGCGGTTTCTTCAATTTCGGAGTGGTCGCTGGCAGGTTTGCCAGGTTCCTGATATTCGCCGCGGCGCAATTTCTCGAGGTCTTCTTCACTCCACCCAGAATCCAGCCTTTGGGCTCCTCATCCGCTTCATCAGCCTTCAAAGGCACTTCTTCGGTGGGCCGTTCCTCCGGCTTGGGGTGCAACTCCCTCACGCGCTGCAGCCAATCAGGCACGCCTTCCTCATTCAAGCCGCTCGACCGAACCGCCTTAGCCTTCAACATTGCTTCACGGCGAGCCGATTCCTGCAACCGCGCGATCCACGCGTCGAATTCCTGAGACACTCGGTCGCGATCGGTCTTCCCGGTTTCAATGGCGCCCGTTTTTCTAATCGGATCACCGGATGGATATTCAACCTTGGCGCGCTCACGCACACGGCTCAGCCACTCGGGCACGGCAGGCGAAACAGTCTTTTGTTCTTCCTCGCCAATCGGCCTGGTATCTCCTTCTTTGGGTTCTCCAAAAATCCCGCCAAGATCAGGTTGCTGCAAATCCCGCAGCAACTCTGGCAGGCCTTCCTCTTCGCCAGGCGGAACCAAAGGCACTTCGCCGGAATCATTCTGGCCTTCAAAGCTAAAGAATTCTTCCAGTTCCAGTCCGCAATGCACACAACGCGATGCGGTAGGAAGGTTTTTATTGCCGCAGTGGGGACAGTCACGCAATTCTTCAGTCATTGCCCACGCCCTCACCTGTCAACGCCTTTAGCGCCACAATCAGCGCGCCAAAGCTCATTCCGATCAACAAGCCACGCGCGCCAATTAACGGCAGCATCTGCAAAGTTTTGATAATCGCATTCACTGGCGGCGAATTCAACACCTGCAAAAACCCCAAATCAATTACCAGAAAGACCAGCGCGCTCACCCCAAAAGCCACAGTCAGCGGGCTCCAGCCGCGTGTCCGATAAAACTGCACGCCAGCGCCTGCCATTACCACTGCCGCCAACCCCAACAGACTGACCTCCAAGGGTTTCTGGATGCTTGATATCCACAAGCGATACTCAGGGTCATCCACACCCATGACCAGACCACCGCCCAGACTGAGCAGAAAAACAATGACAAATACCAGGCTGTAAAATGAGCTGCGGTTTCCTCTGGCGATTTTGCGCCACTGTGCCAAAAACAAATGAGCGATCGCCACCAGCAGCGCCATCGCGCCGACGATAATTGCCCAGTCCAGCACGATATTAAGATATCCTCCCAAACTGACCGGCCAAATCAATCCAGCTAAAACAAAGAAACTGGTCAGTGTAGCAACGAACAGAGGGATGATCCGTTTCAAGGTATCACTCCGGTTAGTTTTAACACCGCGCCGATCAGCAAGGCCAACACAGTCAAAGCCCTCAAAATATCCAACGCCCTCAACTGCAGCCCCGCCTTCGACTGTAGTTTAAAGGCAGTCTGAGCGGCATAGTAATCTTCGCCCTGCGTACTGAGCGGAGCGGAAATTAGAAATGCGCTTTGAGCCGTCAGCGTGTCGCTGATCGCCGCCAGAGGCAAGTTTTTTCGACCCGCCAGATTGGCGGCCAGCGACGCGATCGGGGAATGATTACCGATCAGAATAACCGCCGCGTTCGAGGGCTGATTCACCTCCGGAAGCAGTCCTGCCGCACCGGCGGCAGCGCTCAAGCCGCCCAACTGTGCCTGTTCAGTCTTAAAGAGTTCCACTGCCACCGCGTCTTGATAAACGCCACGCAAGACCATCTGGCTGAGCAGCGCCAGCGACCCTTCACCCGTTATAGCCTGGGCGGGTTGGTCATTAAAAACTGCCCTGGCGCTCGTCTCACGCCATATACCCAGCCCTGCCAGCGCGTTCACCGAAGCCGCCTGAGGCGTCAGGCCATCCCCGAGCCCAAAAAGCAGCCGTTTGCCCTTTTCCGCCGCCTCATGCTGAAAGGCTTCAACCGCGCTGACCGCCTCAATCGCTCTCATCTCTGAACGCACTTTGCTGCGGCTGACGAGCCAGCTGACAAATAAAGCCAGAATGGTCAAAATGGCAATAGCAACAGCGATAATGTCATTAAACGACAGCGCAATCATGTTTTTTTACGGATGCAAGATTCTTGCGAAAAATAAAATTCAGGTTGAAGCTGCTGAAAAAACCTGGAATTACCAAACAATCAGGTTGTTTTCCCATGTCAAAAGTATAGCATAAAGCTATACACAATAACTTCGAGTGATTAACAAAACAGGCTGACTCAAAGCAAGTCAGCCTGTTTTAAACTTGTCCCGCAAATTTTAACCGTGAATTGCCTGGCCTTCTGCCGCCTCAGCCGCTTCCATCAACACCTCCGACAGGGTCGGGTGCGCATGAATATTCCGGGCGATTTCCCGCGAGGTGAGTTCATTGCCCTGCGCCAGCGTCAGTTCGGGCAAGAGTTCCGAAGCTTCAGGACCAACGATCACCGCCCCCAGGATCTCGCCATATTTGGCGTCAGTGATGATCTTGGCGAAGCCAACGGCTTCGTTCAAGCCCAATGCCTTACCATTCGCCTGGAAGTTGAACCGCCCCACTTTGATCTCTTTTCCGGCTTCATGCGCCTCCTCCTCTGTATAGCCAAACCCGGCCACCTGAGGGGAGGTATAAGTCGCGCTCGGCACCATCTTAAAGTCGATTGGTTTCACTGCTTCGCCAGCGATTGCCTCGGCGCAGAGCAAGCCCATCGCTGAAGCCGCGTGGGCGAGTAACATCTTGCCTGTCACATCGCCAATCGCCCAAATTCCATCTACGTTGGTACGCATGTGATCATCAACGACCACAAAGCCGCGGCGGTCCAACTCAACTCCCAACTTGTCCAGTCCGAGCTCAGCGGTATTGGGCTTAAAACCAACAGATACCAGCGCGATGTCCGCCTCCAAGATCTGCTGCTCCCCTTTCTCGTTTTCCAAGGTCACTTTCGTGCCAGTTTCCGTCTTTTCAATTGACTTCACCTTAGTGCCAACAGAGAACTTCACGCCACGCTTGGTAAAGGCTTTCTGCAATTCCGCGGCTGCTTCAGCGTCCTGATTCGGCAGCAAATGCGGCAGCATTTCGACAATGCGTACGTCAACGCCGTATCCAGACCAAACTGTCGCAAATTCAACCCCAATCGCGCCTCCGCCGATGATCACCGCACTGTTAGGCAGTTTCTCGAGCAGGATCGCCTGCGAGTAATCCAACACTTTTTCCCCGTCTGGCTCCATTCCCGGAATCACCATGGCGTGCGCCCCTGTCGCGATGACCACATCTTTCGCCTTGACGGTTTCCGCCCCACCATCATTCAGCGTCACCTCCAGCGTGTCTTTGCCGCTGAATTTGGCGTCGCCCATCAGCACCTCAATATTGTTTTTCTTCATCAGAAAAGCAACGCCCTTGGATAAGCGCGTTGAAACCTGTCGGCTGCGCTTAAAGGCCGCACCATAATCAAGCTCGAGTTTCTCAAATGAAATGCCGTATTCCGAAGCGTGCCTGCTCATCGTAAATGCCAGATCGGCGTTGCGCAATAAGGCTTTGCTCGGGATGCAGCCGACATTAAGACAGACGCCCCCCAGCCATTTTCGTTCAATGATCGCGACCTTTTTGCCTGATTGCGCGGCTCGAATCGCGCAAACATAACCGCCTGGACCTGCTCCAACAACAACGACATCAAATTCTTTCATCATTAACTCCTTTTAAGTACCCAGATTATAACCCAAGGGCATTCCTGATTCTCGACAACCGCAGATTCCAGATAAGTTTCCGCTCCATAAATCGTCATGCGAGTAGTGAAGCCGGCCTTTCCTCCCACTATAATGTCAAAAATACTGGCTGACGCTGTTTGTAATAAGCGTAATATTTAAATCCAGCTTCGATCAGGATTTCTCGCGCCAGCTCGAAATTGAGCCCGATCCGCCGAGAAGTATGAGCATCGCTACCAATCGTGATAATCTCACCGCCCAATTGGCGATATAGTTTAATCAACTCAGGGTGCGGATTCGGAAACTTCAAGCCTCGCGCGATGCCCGCCATATTAATCTCAACCCCCTTACCATCAGCGATAATCCTGCGTAAAGCCGTTTCAAAAATATCCCGATAATCCATTGGGTTATATCTTTCGTCGCGTGTCCTGCCATATCGCACCACATAATCGAGGTGTCCATAGACATCATAAGTCTTTATCGCCGCAGTATTATCAACAAGCGTCCTGAAATAAGCCTCATAGCCCTCCTCGTCGCTGAGCTCATCAAAATAACCCGGATTGTGAGGGTCTTTCCCCTGCACTAAATGCGAAGACCCAATCACCAGGTCAAAAGGCTCACCACCCAAAAAAGCATTAATGCGCTCCGCGTGGCGAGGTTCCAGCCCCACCTCCACCCCAAACAGAAGTTCAATCTTATCTTGATATTGCTCGCGCATGGTTTCAAAGTGTTCACGATAAGCCACCTTATCCAGCTGAAATAGCTCGACGCCCAAAGCCGATGGATAATCAAAATCCTGGTGTTCGGTGAATGTAATCCACTTCAATCCTGTTTTGATTGCCTTCTCGATCATGCTTTTCATGCTTGCCACCGAATCTGTTGAAAAGCTGCTGTGTAAGTGTAAATCTGTTTGAATCATCATTTCTGCCTTGTCACAATATCGGAATTGATTATAGAGTATGAAGCCGGCCAACACGAAGTTTTAGCATAACGCTGAGCATGTCACTCTAAAACAATCATTTCCTTCATCCCGATTAATTCTTTGTGGTCAAATTGAGCCATCACGACCCACGGCATCACATTCTTGATGTTCATAAAGTCTTCAAACCTAAATTTCGGGTCGTAATGATTGATCATCATCGAAAGCGCCGTGCCGTGCGTGCCGATTACCAGTGTTTTTCCAGCTTGGGCTTCAAGTAATCGCTCCAGCGCGGCAACAGCGCGATTTTGTACCTGCCGCATGGCCTCTTCACCGCTCTTGCAATGATTAAAATCTTCCCACAGCCATTTCAAATGATCGTTGAAATTCGCTATCCAGCCAAAATTCTGACGTTCCCGAAAATCCTCGACAGGTTGAATGTCCAGCCCTTTCAGCGCTGCCAGATCACTTAACGTCTGCCACGCGCGCAGATAAGGGCTGGAATAGATATGATCAATGCTGATTGGTCTGAACCATTCTGCCAGCCGAGCGCTGTCCGCCAACCCTTTTGCGGTTAAAGGTCGGACGCGGTCTTCCCGCACCCGCATGTCGCTTTCTGCGTGTCTTACGAAATAAACTGTCGTCAGCGCCAAATCAGTCAAATCTACAGGCCTTCATCAATAATATCCTGATAAAAAGCCTTCTCGTGGGCATCATCACTTGCTCTGATCGTGCCGACCGGCGCGACATACACCATAAACTCTTCTTCACCATCCAGGTCAAACAACTTGTTGGCATTGCTGTCTTCAAAAGCGCCAATCGCGCAGGTCCCCAAGCCCAACCCGGCGCAGGCGATATACAAATTTTGACACATATGACCCGCATCTATCAAACAAATGCGATGCGCGAAAACACCGTAGCGCCATTCCGCCCGATAAGGCACGAACGACCAATAGAAGATCACATTCGCCTTCGCCGCCCAGGATTGCCCTTGCAGAGTTTCATTAACGAGGCCTTTATAATCCTCATACTCACCCAGCCATTCCAGCTGATGCTCGAACGGCAGATAATGATATTTGCCAGGTTTCAGACCTTCCACATCCCGAACCAGCAGATAGGTCTCAAACGGATGCCTCGCCCCGCCAGATGGCACAGTGCGCAGAGTGGCATAAGACTTGCCTCGAATGCCTTTAACGCCCTGAATCGCCCACAACAAAAAAGAGAGTTGTTTCAAATTCACCACTTCCTGTGAGTAATACCGCGAGCTCTTGCGCTGTGTCAGCGCTTTGATGAGATCATTCTGCAGGTCGAGGGTTTCAAAATCGCGCGGGAGAACAATCGGCGTCTGGCCCGGGCGCATAGGCGCTTTGACCAACGGGGGTTGAGGCTTCTTGAGGTCCTGATCCGACTCAAATGCCGCCCTCTCGTCATTCCAGATTGCTTTCATAAAATAACGACCTTTGTCTATCCATTCTTGCTGAACTTTTGGGTCAAGCATTTCAGCCTCCTTCTCTTCCACATCAGATGATACGCCTGTGTTTATGTTTTTTACACTGGCATCTTCATTATAATAGAAGGGCTTCAATCTTAGGCCTGTGAGGCTTTTCTGCCCATTTCTTGCATGCGCCTGAGTTCGCGGTTAAACTTAAGCAGACGTCACTTATGGATCAAAACGTTCAAACCAACTGGGAAAGCGCCCTTAAAACATTTGTCAGGCATTGCAACGCTCTGGCTGTTCTCATCCTGGACGGCGCGACTCGCTACGCCTGGACGCAGCCCAGCCAGCAGCTCCCGCTCGATAAAGCTGAGTCCCTCCTGAAGGATCTTTCTGCCAATAAAAGCTCCTTCCGCGCCGCCCGTCTCGATGAAAAAGCCTGTCTGATCTTTCTGGCCAGCCAAACCGATGGCAGTCGTGCCGCCTTCGTTTATCCACTTTCCTGTCGGCTCAAAACTGCGCAAACAGAGGCTGAAAGCTTCCTGAAATCCGCTCGGCTTGCTTCCTCAGTCAGCCTTGATTCGCTCGTTGCCCGCGAGCTGCCAGCCTACACTCACGCCTCCGGCAGCCAGACCTGGCAGGAAGAGTTCATGTCTCTGTTCTCAGACTCCGCCCAAGCCGATCATGCGCTGACTGTGTCTGAGCAAGCAGATCAGTCCGATACCCAACCGATTCAAATCAACACAGACTCAACCCAGCCAGTCAACTTAGAGACCAAGCCACCTGCTCCGGCCAACCTGACCAATCAGGATTTCTGGGTAAAAATTGTTTAGTCTTATCAGAGGTCTATATGCCTAAAATTCTATACCTGCTTGATGGCCATGCCATTGCTTACCGCGCCTACTTCGCCCTGACTGCCGGCGGTTCCACCCGCTGGGCAACTTCCAGCGGCGAACCCACCGCAGGCGTCTATGGCTTCGCGTCCATGCTCTTTCGGATTTTCGAACAGGAACAGCCAGATTTTCTCGCCGTCTCGTTTGACAAAGGAAGAACTTTCAGGCATGACCTCTTCCCCGACTATAAAGGCACCCGTGCCAAAATGCCCGATGATTTGCGATCCCAGATCGAGCGAATTCGCGAAATGGTCGATTGTTTTAACATTCCCCGCATTGAGGTGGATAATTTCGAAGCCGATGATGTCATTGGCAGTTTAGCCGTTAAGGCTGAGCACGACGGTTTAGGGGTAAAGATTGTTACCGGCGACCGTGATTTGCTTCAACTGGTTACCAACCGCATCATTGTTTCGCTTCCCAACGCCAAAACCAGCACCAACGAAGATTATTTTCCCGAAGATGTCGTCAGACGAATGGGCGTGAAGCCTGAACAGGTGGTTGACTATAAGGCGCTGGTAGGCGACCCCTCAGACAATATCCCCGGGGTCAGAGGTATCGGCGATAAAACCGCTGCTTCATTAATCAACACCTACCAGACCCTAGACAATATCTACGCGCACGTAGATGAGATCAAGGGAGCGGTGCAGACAAAGCTTAAAGAAGGCCGCGAAGCGGCTTATCTCTCACAGGATCTTGCGCGCATTCGCACAGACCTCAATGTCGAGATCAACCTCGACCAGGCCCGCGTTGACCATTTTAACCCCGCCGCGGTTGAGTCACTCTTCCGTGAGCTCGAATTCCGCACGCTTACTCAACGACTGCACACTTTGGTCAAGAAACTGAACCCCTCGATGGCTGTTGAACCAGTCGTGAAACAGGCAGGGTTATTCGGCGAAGACCCCGCGGAATCTGGCGAGGGCGCCAAAAGCTCGGTTGCCCCTGAGAGCGATTTTGAAACGATCATTGTCGATAATAGCGAAAAACTAAGCGGGGCGATAAAAGAGCTCAGCGCCGCTAAAATGCTCGCCTTTGACACAGAAACTACTTCTACCGACCCCATGAACACCGCGCTGGTGGGCATCTCTCTGGCTGCTTCGCCCGACAAAGGGTTCTACGTTCCGGTCGGCCACCAAACTGGCACCCAGCTGCCTCTCAACGAAGTCATCACCGCGCTGCGGTCGCTTTTCACTTCGCCAAAAATCGCTAAAGTTGGCCATAACGCCAAATTTGATATGGTCGTCCTCGAACAACACGGCGTTAGCGTGACACCGCTGACCTTCGACACCATGATCGCTGAGTGGCTGGTCAACCCCGACTCGCGCAATCTCGGCCTGAAGACCTTAGCCTGGGTCAGATTAGGCGTTGAAATGACACGCATTGACGCCCTGATCGGCAGCGGCAAAAACCAGATCACCATGGCTGAAGTGCCAATTGCCTCCGCGGCGCCTTACGCGGCATCTGATGCGGTCATGACCCTTCGCCTGGTTGACCCGCTGATGGCTGAGTTGGAAACCCACCACGCAGCTCATCTCATGGACGATCTTGAAATCAAGTTGGTGCCTGTTCTGGCAAAGATGGAAGAAAATGGTATCTTGCTTGACAGAGATCTTTTCAGACACTTCTCAAAAGAGCTCACCGACCAAATCGTCCAACTCGAAGACTCAATCTACAGGTTGGCAGGGAATTACTTCAACATCGGTTCCACCCAACAGCTTTCGGACGTGCTCTTCAAACGACTCAGTCTCGAACCTCCCGCCGGCTCCAGAAGAACCAGCAGCGGCAAGCTCTCAACAGCAGCCGGCGTGCTTGAAGACATGCGCGGTAAACATGAGATTATTGACTTAATCCTCGAGTGGCGTGAACTGACCAAACTTAAATCTACCTATGTCGACGCCCTGCCCAACCAAATTAACCCCAAAGACGGGCGCGTGCACACCTCTTTTAACCAAACCGGCACGGTAACCGGGCGCGTCGCCTCCCAAAACCCGAACCTTCAAAACATCCCCACCCGCACTGAACAGGGCAAAAAAGTGCGCAATGGGTTTATTGCTCCGCCAGGCCACCAATTGGTAGCCATCGACTATTCTCAGATTGAGCTGCGCATCCTCGCTCACATCGGTCAGGATAAAGCCATGCTCGAAGCTTTTCACAATGGCCAGGACATTCATGCCACCACGGCAGCCGCCATCCTCGACATACCGCTCGAAAAAGTCACCAAAACTCAGCGTCGCCACGCTAAAGCGATCAATTTTGGCCTAATGTATGGCATGAGCCCTTACGGATTAACCCGCACCACCGACCTGACCCTCGCTGAAGCGGAAAACTTCGTCAAGACTTATTTCGAAGAATTCCCAGCCATAAAAACATGGCTCGACCAGACGCGTAAATTAGCCGCCGACCAGGGCTATGTCGAAACATTGCTCGGCCGAAGGCGCTACTTCCCCAACCTAAAAAGCGGTACCAATTATATGATGAAACAGCGTGAAGAGCGCGAAGCTATCAACGCTCCCATCCAAGGCACCGCAGCGGACATCATTAAACTGGCCATGATCCGGCTGCCTGAAGCGTTAAATAAAGCAAACCTGCGCGCAAAGATGCTTTTGCAGGTGCATGACGAGTTGATTTTTGAAGTGCCTGGGGCAGAGGTTAAAGAAACTATCCGTATTGCTAAGAGCGTCATGGAAAACGCTTTAAAGCTCAGCGTTCCCCTCACCACCGAAGCCCGGGTAGGCATAAACTGGGGCGAACTGGAACCGGTGGATGATTCTTTCGAATTGAATCCGAACGCCTGATTGTCCAACCAGCCGAAGTAAATATCACGCGATGATCGGCACGGCGTTGCGGTTCAATTGCTCCTTTATCTGCAACACCTGTCGTCTGACTTTGTCATCCGATTCGATCATATCCGCTACTTTATCGCAGGCATACATCACTGTGGTGTGATCGCGCCCACCTAATTCCTGCCCAATTTTCGGCAGTGAGATACCGCCCTCTTCACGCATCAGATACATTGCCACCTGGCGCGGAAGCACAACATCTTTCGATCGATCCTTGCTCGCCATACGTTCCAGGGTAACCCCAAAATACTTCGAGACTACGCTCAAAATATCATCAGTAGACATGTCCGATCGCTGCGGCAAAAAGTCAGCCAGCGCGTATTCGGCCAATTCAAAAGTCAAAGGTTGACCCGATAAGTCAGCATAAGCTAAAACCCTGTTCCAGGCGCCTTCAAGTTCACGAATATTCGCCTGAATCTGGCGCGCAATCAGCTCCATGACTTCCACAGGAACCAGCCGTCTGGCTTTTTCGGCCTTGCTGCGCAAGATCGCCAATCTGGTTTCAAAGTCTGGGGGCTGTATGTCCACCGTCAGACCCCACTCAAACCGTGAACGCAACCGCTCCTCGAGCGTGCTCATCGCTTTCGGTGCCCGATCAGACGTCATCACGATTTGTTTTTCCTGCCCGTGCAGGGTATTGAAAGTGTGAAAGAACTCCTCCTGGGTGGCTTCCTTGCCGGCAATAAATTGGATATCATCAATCAGCAGCACGTCCACTTGTCGGTATTTTTCCCTGAAAGCAGCCTGAGTCTTCGTGCGGATTGAATTGACGAGATCATTAGTGAACTCTTCAGAAGACACATACAACACAGTTTTACCCTGCTGAATCACCGCGTTGCCAATCGCGTGCAACAAGTGGGTCTTCCCCATGCCCACACCTGAATAGAGAAAGAGCGGATTATAGGCCGAAGCTGGATGTTCCGCCACAGCCAAACAGGCTGCATGCGCGAGGCGGTTGGTAGGTCCAACTACAAAATTATCGAAACGATATCGCGAGTTGAGATGAGTCTCGAACACATTTTCATCGACAGTCACCGTTGGTTTCTGCATGGTCACTGTCTCAATCGGTTGTTCAGCTACGGGCGGAGCCCAAACCCTGAACTCAACATCAATCGGCCGAACCAACATACCGCTTAGTTTATTGACCACGGTGGCCTTCAGACGGCTGTCTAACCAGTCACAAGCAAAAGCGTTGCCAGCACCAAGATGAAAAACACCTTCTTCAGCGTCAAATTCAATAAAATGAGTATCTTTCACCCAAGTGTCGTATGCCGCTTTGGATAATTCCATCTGTAATTGGCCAACCACAGCTTGCCAGGCTTGTGCTGCATTCATAATGCGATCTCCCTAAATATTCCGATTGCAGATGTACAGACACAGTTAAGACAGACGATAATAAAAGGCGTCGACGATTACTTTCATCGACCCGCTCAACAACTGCTCTCACCTGTCTCGCAAATCGGTAACCCGATTCTAACACCCCCCTTCTTTAGCTTCAAGCGAAAATGGGCTTAAGAATCTAAAACTTGACGATTCTTTAAGGTTAGCTGAATCTTAAAAAGTCTGAATCACTTCAAAAATATTAATTTATTAATTTCAGCTAATCCGCGGCCCTATTTGGCAGTAGAAACAAAGTTTATTAACCCCAATATATGGGGGAGGCACGATGTTTTTCTGACATGAACACTTTACATGGAGGTATATGCGCATGAGTTAAATCGCTGGTACCGCGTCAAAAAAAAGATAGTGATTCACGTTCTGGAATCAGCACCGAAATCATTACAGCACTAACGTCTTAGCGACGCTCAGGCCTCCAGCATCATTCCGGCAGCCCTTCGGCCGATTTCCACCGCGTAGTTAGTGCCCCGATCCCATGGGTAAACCTGGCTCATGCTGGCAAAGTACAACCCTCTAATCGGCGTCTGGATCGCCGGAATATTCCTGCTATGATTGACCAGTGGAATAGGCTGGGCATATGCCGTCTTGCTCACCCAGATCTTTTTCACCCAGTTTCGCTCGAATTTGGGATTAATGCGTGTCAAGTGAGGCAGAAATTCATCGGCCAATTCGTCGTCCGTCTTATTAAAGTTGGGATGATCTACTTCAAGGTAGTCGCCTATGTAGATAATATGGTCACCGCCAAAGTATTCCGGTTTCAAAAAGTTGGTATGCTCCACCAGCGAAAGAAAAGGAAATCCGGCTTGCTTGGGAATATTGTACCAATAGTATCCCTCTGGCGAGAGTTTGTGATCGAGCGCGACCGTCATCACCACTGCGCCCATGCTCTTAAGCTCCATCAGGCCTTTCAGGTAGTCCTCCGGCAACACTGGCGCCATGCGCGCCAGTGTTCCAGGCGACAGTGTCACCAGCACCTGGTCAAACACCTCAGATAATCCATCAGCCAAACCAATCGCGAACCACCCATCTGGTTCAGCCTCTATTTTCCCGACTCGCGCGTTGAACCTCAGGTCCACGCCAAGCTCACGCAATTTATCCGCGAACTTGTCCGCGAAAGCTTGAAACCCGCCCTTAAACGTCCCTAACTGGGTCGTGCGTGAATGCAAGCGCGCCCACAGCCAGGCCATATTAACTTTGCCAGCCCATTTTTCTCCAAACTTTCCCATCAGCATCGGCTGCCACATGCTTTCAAAAACACGGTCGCCCGCCCATTTGCGCATCCACGCTTCGGTAGTCGTTTCTTCCAGAGGTTTCCAATTATTTGTCAACCTCAAATACATTCCCACCAACCCAAAGCGGATCTTATTAACCCCCCAGCCCAAACCAGGGTAAAGCAGCGCGGCCAGAATTGAGTCAAATGGGAAAAATTTATCCTTATGATACATCACGCTTACCGGCGTCGGAAAGATTACCTCATCCTGCCAGCCCAGCTCACGAATTAGCCCCAGCATATGCTTATCCGAGGCAAACCAGTGGTGATAAAACCTTTCCACTGACCAGTCCCAATTTGGCTCCTTAAAGCCCCCTGCCAAACCGCCCGCGTGGTCAGCCGCTTCAAAGATTGTCACTTTTTGACCAGCTCGCACCAGATCCCAGGCCGCTGAGAGGCCGCCAATTCCCGCTCCGACAATGGCAATATTCTTAGGCGCTTTGGTCATAACGTCTCCTTGGGTTCAGATTTTTCAGTCAGTTCAGCAGCCTGATAGTCAGCTTGCATCCCCTGCAGATCTGATGTCAGTGAAAAGCCTTCCTTAAAGAAGTAGAAAGCCCCCAATAATGTGATCGGCAGCCATAAAGCCACCCTCAATAAGAGCGTGAAGCTGAGCGCGAGGTTGCTGCCCGCTCCAAAGAGCTCCAACATGGTCTTACTGGCGGCGTCAAAAGTGCCCAATCCGCCTGGCGCGGCCGGCACCAGCAACACCAGGTTCACCACCCCATTCACCAGCATCAAGCTGACAAAACTCAGCTCTATGCCCAACGCCTTCGCCACACCCCAATACAGGCCTGTTTCCAAAGTCCAGATCAGCATCGTCAACAAAAGCACCTTCAAACTTTCCACAGGGGACTTTAAGCTGGACAATCCATCCATAAACTTCGCCAGAATGCGCTTGACCGCCAGCCTGATTTTTTCGGGCAGCAGGTGATCAATGAACCATCCAAAGAATCTTTCCGTCCGCGCCGGCAGCAAGACCATCCCCAAAAACACCAGAAGAATCAGCGCAAACACCACGCCGCCCAGCACAGCCCCGCGCTGGATGCCTGCCAATATTCCCTCAGTTGTATTCAGTCTGGCTAACTGACCGATATTAAGCAGCACAAAACCTAAAATGACGATCGCGTCAAACAAACGCTCAACCACGATCGTAGCCAGACAGGCCGAAATATCAACATCGTCCTTTTGTTTGAGCAATAACGAACGCAACACCTCACCCGCTCTCGCCGGATAGACATTATTCCCCATATAGCCAATCGCCACCACTGGAAAAAGCCGCATCACCGGCAGTCGTTTCACCGGATTCAATAAGACCTGCCAGCGCATCGCCCTCAGCCACACACCCGCAAAGTAGAACCCCAGGCCAACCACCACCCAGCCCCACTGCGCGGTTTTCAGCGCTTGCCAAACCTGAAGAAAATCGACCTTTCGAAAGGCGAGATACAGAAAAACGACACTGATCACCGCCCCCAGCCAGACATGCCATTTCTTAATTTTCATGGAGAGATTGTACCATCAGCTAACTTAGCTGCCATACCTGCAAACCGACTTTGTCAGAACGGAAGCGATCATTCAACCGTAACAAAGGGGAAAAGCCAATTCGCCGCGATCGTGATCGTGGCGAATGATAAAGGAAATTTCGAATTTAATCGCCATCTTATGGTAGTTCCAACCCCAACTCAACGACTAAAGGGGGCATATCCTGAAACCAGCGTCTCAACTCAATATGTTCCTTAATTCTTGTGGTATCAGTGGAATCCTGCCATGACCTTTCGCGAATTTGTTGAGGAAAAATCTGTGGGTCAAGCCCCAAACTGCCACCAAACTGCTCTTTTTCTTTACAGATTACTTCCGATATCTTCTCATCCTGCTCAATTTTTAATCGACAGTACGGCATCCAGAATTCGCGTTGTTGACGGTCTAAGGGTTCGCAATCTGGTTGCAGGTAGACAAAACCATCCAGCTGTCCCAAATAATCCCATTCACAAAAAATATCTTCATCCGTACCATACCAGACCTTAGCCAAGGCGCTTTGGTAAGCAATCCAGCGTTTTGTTTTAGCCTCGTCTGGCGCCAATGTCGTCAGCGGTTTGCTCGGATACTTGCCTTCAGCCACCGCAGCCTGAGGCGGAAAATTTGGAAATTTCTCCCGCAGCGCCAGGTTAGCTGAATAATCATAACGATGCGACTCATACGAGAATTCCTTTTGAATCCAGTTTGGAAATTCCCGGTTAAATTCCTCATCACCGTAGAATACCGGCATATAGATGCGTTCAATGCTTCCATCCGCCTTCATATAAATTGCCGCGGGAACCGCAATAGCAGATTTGATGCCATCGTAAAGCCAACTTTCGCAAACCGCCCAAACATAAACCTTGTTGAGACCAGGTTCGTGCCCTAACACTTCCCACTCACAACGGCCTTTCTTACCATCGCCTAATTTAGCCGCCTCAAGTAAAGCCGGTTCAAGCACCAGCCAATCTGGCAGTCCATATGCCTCAGGAGTTGGACCATCCGGAATCGTCAGAGTTGGGAATATTGTGGGTGGAATCGGTCGACTTGTAGAAAGTGGCTGAAGAGTCTTTGATTGCTCAATGACAGGAACTGCTGTTTCGACAGCCAACTCAGCATTTGGCATTGCCGGTAATGTAGCGGAATTGGGAAGACAGGCTGTCGCCCCAAATACACAGGCAAACAAAGTGATCAAGAGCCGGTTGAATGTGACCTTGATATACATATTCACCTCTTTCCTGTAATCTGTCAATTAATCCTAACACCTTCCAGAAATACCATTTAACTCGTCAAGGCAAAATAGAAATGTCCTATTGCCAGCAAGATAGAAATGTCCTATTAGCTTGATAAAGTAGTCAATATCGGTTGTCCGTTTAGTTTTTTTCCATAGGTTCTCCAAGGATGGTTATAA
>Ga0123335_1005238_pt1 | contig 15958 bp, 10 predicted proteins | sample BiotimSIPDNA_2_FD_89707 | JGI IMG/M metagenome (GOLD analysis project Ga0123335, IMG submission 89707) | Anaerobic biogas reactor microbial communites from Washington, USA - Biogas_R2 time_0 SIP DNA | ecosystem: Engineered > Bioreactor > Anaerobic > Unclassified | place: Washington, USA...
GGCAAAGTATAAAAGTGAATACAGTGTTAATTTTTCAGAATCATGGTTTTGCGACAATGCAAAAAATGGTATTTTCTGGATTGAAGCTGTTTACAATAAATATGTAAACAGAATCTTTCTTTCCAATTACCTTCAGGCTGATGAAACACCTATACCGGTTTTAACAAAAGATAAAAAGGGTAAAACTCATCGCGGGTATTTCTGGGTATATCGGAACCCTGTAGATAAAATTATAATTTTTGATTACAGAAAAAGTCGATCCCGGGAAGGACCGTCTGATTTTCTTAAAAATTTCAAAGGTACATTACAGATTGACGGATATGAAGGTTATAATGAAATAATTACCAGAAATAACCTTAAGCGTGCTGCCTGTATGGACCATATTCGGCACCGTTTCGAAAAAGCACTTGAGTATGATAAAGAACGTGCAAATCATTCACTTGACATGATGAGACAATGGTATAAGCTCGAAAGTAATGCTCGTGAAAACCAGTTATCGCCTGAAGATAAATTGGCTATGCGAAGAGAAAATATTGCACCTTCAATGGAGGCATTCAAGGAATGGATGCTTGAGCAGGCAATTCAAGTATTACCAAAATCTCCAATCGGAGTTGCTATCTCATATGCATTAAATCAGTGGCCTTTTTTAGAACCATTTCTGAACGATCCTCGTGTTGATCTCAGTAACATTCTAATAGAGAATGCAATCAGGCCTGTAGCATTAGGAAGAAAGATTTTCATGTTTGCAGGCTCCCATCAGGCTGCACAGAGAACTGCTATCATATACTCAATTATCGCTACTTCTAAAATGCATGACTGTGATCCGTTCGTTTATATCAAAGAGCTTCTTACTAAATTACCCGCAACAAAGCAACGTGATATCGAAAAATATCTTTTTCCACAATGGGTACCCGGTAACAAATAAGCTACTCATATAAAATAACTGTTTCGGATTATATCCGAAATATGGGTTTTACCGGATACTTACGTTGGATTCAAGTGCGTGCAAATGTGGAAAAAGTCTCTACTAATTGCCTTTGAGCTTCGGTGTAAATGGTATCAAAAAGTAATGAAGACTTACCAGCCGCAGAAACCCCTGTAAAAACAACTAATTTATGTTTTGGAATTTTAATATCAATGTTTTTTAAATTGTTAGTATGGGCATTCCTAATAATAATTTGGCTTCGATCCATCTTCTTAACCTTTTTTCTTGTCGGTAGTAACTCTTTTTATAATCCATTCCGTCATTATTTTTAAGACCTCAGGATCAAACGTTTGTTCTGTCATTGCATATTCTTTAACAAGTTTCGAATATGGTTTTGGACCACCAGATTCTACAATTTGAAATAGATGATTCGCTTTAGGAATAATCATCGTTGTATAATCCGTATTCTTAGCTTTCTTTAAGGCTTCTTCTATTGCAGGTAAATTATCTTGAGGTAAAACTTGTATATCATATTCTCCATTTAAGGCTAACACAGGGCACGTTACCTTTTCTAAAGCTTCTGCAGGGTCATACATAATAAAAAAACGGTTCCATTCAGAGGCAGTGATATTCATTGCAAATAAAAACTTAATTTTCATCAGAAGATTAAACTTTCCATAAAAATCATTAACAGCCTGCCAAATTTTTTTCTTTCTTAATAAAAAATCGGGTTCATTGATAACAATTTCATGTGCTATTTTTGCAAATTCAGCATCTTTTTTATTTTCAGAAAAATATTGATTTTGCTTAACTGCGATTTCTCTGCCGCTCAAGCCCGTTCCTGCAAGAGTGATTATAAAAGCGACTCTTGAATCTGTAGAAGCTACCATTGGTGCGACTACTCCCCCTTCACTATGGCCAGCAATACCAATAAAAGAGGGAACTATATTTTCTTGCTGTTCAAGAAAATCGACCGCGGCTTTTGCATCGTTTGCAAAATCCTTCGTGGTATAACTCCACCCCTTTTTTATTGGCATCTTAAAATGACGATCATCATAGCGTAGAACAGCAATTCCTGCTTTTGTCAAATGATTTGCAATGACTAAAAAAGGTTTATGGCCAAGAATTTCTTCATCTCTGTTCTGTGCACCAGAACCCGTAACAAGAATCACCGCAGGGTATTTTTTTTGAGTATCGGGTAAAGTCAATGTCCCTTTTAATACTGTACCATCAATGCTATTTTTAAAAGAGACTTCTTTTTCAATATAAGAAAAAGGTCTTTTGGGTTCTTGTGGTCTTTTTTTCTTAAACATCTCGTCGCTTACCTTTTTTATTCTGAGTTTCATTCAATCCAGCACTACTTAATGTACAGCTTCTGTTCTGCCTGTTTGTAAATTATACCCCTTGCATTCTTCTTTTTTGCCGCCAATAAAAAGTTAAAAAAACAAACCGTTCATTGTTCACATACAATATAAAATTTTCCATTTTTAAAACAACCGACGACAAATAAAGCATTAGCACTCGATTCTAAACCATCTGAACAGTCACTAAATATTTTCACTTGGCAGCTTTGACCAGGGCAAGAAGGACATTGATTCTTATTTGAGAAATCTTTATTGAGAGTAGATTAATACTGATTGCAAAACTATATGCCGTTTCCACTCAATACAATTTCCCGGCGATTCAGTTATGCAATCAGCAAAACCTTATTTTAGCCGAATAAATAACATTTAATCAATATCATCATAATACGCATCATCCTCCTGTGCCCGCTTCCATCCCTTTTCCCAATCTTCAACCATCCACCACGTTTGGTCAGTCCACGGGTAAGGGTTGGAGTTTTTACCTTGTCCTTTGTAATAGGCTTGGTAGCCTTCTTTTTCTTCAGCTAACATTTGTAACCTCCTGAAAGTATTGAATTTTTTAGATTATTTGGTAAATTAATGTTCTTTCTACGTGGTTTTAAATTGACGTTCAAACAATAAGGAACCGGCTTTTAGTTATTCAGATTTTGTTTTTTTTGATACTCTTGATTTGTGTTTCATAACGATCATGATCAAACAAGTAAGCCTGATCGCTGGAACATAATATACGGAAATTACGATTTACTTTACAGGAAAAAGTATCTTTTATTCCAGGTATTTTTTTCCAGTTGGTTGCATATTTACTCATACCAAATATTTTGTACATTGACTGAGCTTTTCGTTTTATATGGTCTGGTACAAAACCAATAGCCTGTAAGGCTTCGGCAGGATTAGAAGTGGATATTTGAGACGTTGTTTTCAACATAACTATTCCTTTTAAAACTGATTACACAATGATAATTAACTAAGTTATTTACTAAAGGTGAACCGGCATTCTAAATATCAGAGCGGTCCCGTGCTGACGTAGTCTCGCTTTTGCGAGAATTATCACTTCACAATAATACGGCTGGTAACTAGTGGGTGACTAAACTGTTTTGTGCTTTTATTAACTCCTTTCTGCAGTCAGAAACACGTTCTAACTGATTTCGATGGGTTCCTCTATTATAATTTTCACGATTAAAAAGGTCTTTTTGGTTTTTAATAATTTCACTGATTCGCTTGTTTTGCTGCGTTTTAGCGAGAGTGTTTAATGCATTAGGAACTAGACCTCCTAATGACTCTCTAATATGGCCCAAAGAAAAAGAGATACGAAGCAGTGTTGTCGTATCCCACTCTTCATTAATTAACGATAACAATTCCTTGGCCCAGACAGACGGCCGGTCCGGATAACTTTGTGTAAAAAAGCGCATCCCGGTCCACGGAGCACCCTCCCAGAGAACAGAATCTTTATGCTGCAAGACCCAGCGAAGAGATTGCCTGAAGAGCTCCCGTATGAATGGTGCCTCGATCTGTGCGAGAATATCATTGATAGTTTTCTCATCTTTTTTCTCGTTGAAACAGACAAGAATCTTTTTATACGGTAAGGCAAAAGCATATTCTTCGCTGGCAATCAGGTTGTTAAGTTTCTCTTTTTCTGTTTCTGATATCAACTTACCTTTACAAAGATTCTTAATGTTATTGGATCTCACCGACCTTAGAAGTGCTCGATACTCAGCGAATAACCCATTATCGGGAAGACGGTTGAAAGATGTAACCATTTTGCCGATTATGTAATCTGTATACGCAAAATTTAAAGGCACTGTAACCTGTTGAGTAGGTATTTTTTTACATTCAGACTCGATACACTTTCGCCATCGTAGTGTCCATCGTTTTTCCCATTCAATAGTGATATTTGGTTCTGAATAGTCCGGAAAATCTATTTTATCGAGGAAATCTTCGTTTTCAAATGTATAGTTTGGAAAGCAAACTGGATTACTGCGAAGTGAAATTTCAATTCCATAGAAAGGTAGATTTCTGAACTCTTTTTTGGGACGCATTTTATCTAATGGTGGTGTTGCAAGTCGGCGGTGTTGAACCCAGAGATGTACTATTAAAATAGTCCAGAGGTGGCGATATCTTTCCTTTTCTGCTTCTGTAAGATCATCCAGTAAATGGAAAATTTTCTCTAAAAAAGTAATCGGGTAGGTATAGAGCATCTCAGGTTGTTTACCATCTACCCTATCCAGTACCAGATCCTGAAAATAATCTGCCAGCACATGTGATAACTTACCGGTAAAATCGCTGTCACTGATTACTGCTTCACAAAATTTGCTTTGAAGATTTGTGGGGACAAACCTCAAACCAGATCTGAGGTTTGAAATGTTATTTACAATATATTCTTTATCCCCGGCAATTATCGCCGAAGGAATTCCACACACATTTTGTGTATTTATCTTATTCCAGTATTTACCGATAACTCTACCCCAGATATTACAAATATCTGGCTTGTCATCGGGTTCTTTCCGTAAACCATTATTAGTATACCCGTAGTATTCTTCTTCACAAAAACTAGCTATCTCACAGGATTCATTATCATTAAAGAACAGTTTATCAGCAACAGCGTTCAGGTATCGTAATGCCAATGGGTTTTGTGACTGTAATGCTGGCAGTATTACGTCACTATTGCTGATTTTAACTTCATTTTCAAGAAGCTTAATAGGAAAATGTAAACCCCACTCTTTCACCAACAGCTTGCAAAGGCGGACAGGACGGAAGTTCGATTTTTTCAAGAGTTCCCAGGCTTCAGAAAAAGATTTACGTGTACCACATTTGATTAACCGGTCTATCTCAAAATAAGACTTATTTTTACTGCTTGAAATGAACAGGCGTGGACTTACATCGAGGTTGTCTGATGCTTTATTTTCTCCAGGCGGATCAGAATCTACGTCATGATATATTCTTATCTCTTTTTTGAGAAAATCAGCACTTAAACCGGTATTGTGTCTGGTTGAATCTTTCTTTTTTTGTTCTGATGCTGACTCTGATTCATTTTTCATTTTCTGAGAAGTAGTAGCTTTTAACCTATCCCTGAAAACTGCCTTTATTTCATCATTTTTTATTCCAGAAAGAATATCTTCAACAGCAAAAAATTTTAGCGCATAATCAGCTGCAGTTTCAATATTAAACAAATTATCTTCGCGATCTGGATCCCACAATTTTTCGATCATCATCCCACAGAATTCACCACTGAATTCGAATCGCTGCAAGCTATCAGATAAATACAGAAAATTGGGTTTACTATCAGATGATGCACACCTGAAGGCCTCTGCTATCTCATTGAGCAAATCCGCGCTGTTCGCATGTAGTATTTTTTTACAAGGCTCAAAAATTTCAGTATAAGCGAATGTGTGATTTAATAATGAGATTAGAGGGAAATTAGACTCTTTTAAGTTTGGGGCAATTATGATCAGGATAGGCTTATAATAATCACGGAAACCAGTAATCAAACAGTAATTTGCCAGGGAATCTTTGAAATCGATTGGGATTTTGGATGAAAATCCAAAAATGTAAGTATTTTCTATTTTAAGATCTAAATCTGTTTGGTTAACTAGGCTTTTAGCTTCTGAAATACTCATATCCGTATCCTTCCACAGTCTAATTTTGGTTTAAGAAACTCCGAAAAGTGTCCTTAAAATCAGCTGGAAAGTGATACATCAGTATTCCAGCTTGGCTAATATTAAGCGACTTATTGGCATAAATCCGTTTTCACTAAACTGATCTTTCAGCTATCATGAATTAACATCGAAAAGATAACATATCTATCCAAACAATGCAACTATTTTAATTTTGTTAGTTTAAGGATGCCGTATCTATTCGCTTAGCTTTGGGGAATAATCCGAATAGAAAATCATCAATTTAATGGATAATCTGCATTTACTGTGATTTCAAACTTAAATTAAAAACCACACTTTCCCTGGATACTGGGATACGGTCAAAATACAATTTTGACCACGCAGATATGAGGGTAGTTTTGCAGCTTTGTGCTTGAAATTTCATCAAAAATCCCGCATTTCTTGAAAAAACTACTCAAATTATTTCTGGGTATTCCGAGAAATTAGTGGGTAAAAAAGAGTAAGACAGTAAAGAAGATCACACCAATCCACAACCCGCATGGAATAAAGTACCAGATTACTCCAAAGTTGTAAAGATAAAAGTAGTGCTGAATCAATCATTTTTCGGATAATCAACGGAAAACCAGTATAAAAACTGCTCTCTCAACTATTATCTTGACAACTTTTCTGTAATCATGAATGCATCAGTTATGCGGGTTAGGGATAGAAGTATCGTTATTTATAAAAAGACCATGTTGACCCTTTGGTATTTTAAGTATCGAAAAAAAACATCACCGAAAGGGTAACGTGCTCGTAAAGACAATACTCAATCGCATTCATCATTTCAAGGGATTTGTTTATACTTCGGTACACTATGATTCTGGTGTCGGAATCGGAAGGATCGTTGTGGATATGGCTCCGCGCAAAAACAGCCGCGGTTGCTGTTCCCGATGCAAAAGAAGGTCACCGGGATACGATTACTTACCGGAAAGGGTATTCGAGTTTGTTCCATTATGGAATATTCCAGTCTTTTTACGATACCGGCCCCGTCACGTATCGTGTGCCACATGCGGTGTTATCGTCGAGGAACTGCCCTGGGCTACTGGCAAAAGCTCACTGTGTAATTGTTTCAGGGTGTTTCTGGCGCAGTGGGCTCGCCTGTTAAGCTGGAAAGAGGTGTCGGCACGTTTCCGGGTATCCTGGTATATGGTATTTGATTCGATAAAACATGTAGTTAACTACGGATTGGAACATCGCAATTTAGAGGATATCCATGCGATCGGTGTTGATGAAATCGCGATAGAAAAAGGGCATAAATTTGCAACGGTGAGGGTTGCCGCTTATTTTTTGAATTGTCGCAGAAGTCCTGCTCACTCCATCTCGCCGGCTCGTCGTCCCTCCTCACCACTCGATTCCGTTCGCTCCCCTGCATTAACCTTTCGCTGCCGCGTTGCTCATGGGCAAAATCGGAAATGAACTGCCGCAAACTACGGGATGAACACCACGCGGAAGCCGATAACGCCGCCACGGTTGCCCGGCGGGGAGTAGCGGCGGAACGCACACCGGCAATCCCTGGCGTCGAGGCCCCAGGAACCGCCGCGCAACACACGGCGCGAACCCGACTTGGGCCCAGTTGGATTTGTTTGATGTTCGTTAGAATATTTATCGTACCAATCACTGCACCACTCCCATACATTACCATGCATGTCGTAAAGTCCAAATTCATTAGGCTTTTTCTTACCAACAGGCTGCGTCTTATCTTTTGAATTTTCATAAAACCATGCGTAGTCCTGGAGTTTTTTATCGTCATCTCCAAAATAATAGATACCCTCGCTCCCGGCTCTGCAAGCATATTCCCACTGCGCCTCTGTAGGAAGCTGACATTTTACCTGTTTCAACTGAGACAGCTTTTCACAGAATTTTACTGCATCCTCCCAGGAAACATTTTCAACCGGCCTGTCGGGATCACCTTTAAAGTTTGATGGGTTCACATTCATAAGCTCTTCATACTGCCGCTGTGTAACCGGCATTGCACCCATCTTAAATGATGACAGTGTTACTTCATGGATTGGTCCGTCCTCACTATAACCCATTGAAAATGTTCCTGCGGGAATCTCTACCATGTTATTTACAAGCTGCTCAATTGCAGAACCGGTACTTGCTTGTTCTTTTTTCTGTTCTCCGATTGTCTGATTACCGGCTTGTTTCAATCCTTTTCGATACTCTTTGTCTTTAAGCCACTTCAAACCTGCATCGGTTTTCAAAATTGAAACTATATGTGGGTTGCCGCGGAGCATTTCACTTACTTTTTTCAGATCTGCCGAACGGCTTTTGACGGTTACATCATCCATAATCTCCCATAGATGCCTGCTGTCTTGCCTGGGTTTTTCAATGATATCTGCCAGTAATTTCCCGAATGCTACTGCCTGTGATTGTTTATTATCACGTTTATCTTCTATCTGAAAAACATCATCAAGTATACCCTTGAAATGCTGGTATTTGACATTATCGGTTGCCATATCAAGAATCAGAGCTGTTGGATCAATTTTATCAAGGTTTTCATTTTCCTGTTTATCTAATTCATTGATACGTATAGCCACGATAATCCGGTTAACCAGCCGGACGATAGAACGCGGATTACGGTTTGCCGATTCAGCAAGAAGGCTTACAAGATGAGGAATATCTTTCGGATCTACAACATTTGCCTCTTTTAACAATGTCCGGATATACCCGGCCATATCGTCAGGGTCCCGTTCAGGTACCGGAACCTTCACCTGGATAATTTTATCAAGGTAATCCTCAAAATGGACTCCATCAATCCCGCATTCTTTCGAATATTTTTTCTTCACGAATTCCCGGATAATCTCATCGTGAATACCCAATACAAATGAGAATCCTGGCTGGTTGAGTACCAGTTTGATACCTTCAAGAAGAGCTACAGCTTTATCCGGGAAACAGCGGTCAAGATCATCAATAAATACAACAATCCGGGGTGAATCTTTACCTGCGTGAGCACATTTTTCAAGCCGTTCAAATGCATCAAAATAGAGACTTCGTGCAAGTACAGAGTCTTTTGTAAGATCCTGATAACGTTCGATCATATCCTGTGCTGAAAGGTTTATTTCAGCTTCAGAAACAAGCGGAATACCGATCTTGCCCTTTATTTCAAAACCATAAGCAATTGACCTCAAAGCATCGCGTAATTTCGCAGCTGCACCTTTTAATTCTTCGCCCCAGTTACTCTGTTTTAATTTCTTATCAATCGCCCGTGTGATAGTTGCAGTCAGTGGGACAATCAGGTGCTCTTCTTTCTCGTACTGCCAGGCATTAAACCAGACAGCTACAGCAGCATCATTTGTATCAACTTTACTCTTAATGAGCCGCATCATACTTGTTTTACCAGTTCCCCACTTCCCAAATATGCCAATGGTGATCGAATCCGGCGTCTCCACCGCTGCATTTCCCAGTACCTGTGCACACGAATCAAATTTCAACAGATCGTTTCGATTTCCCTCAAGAATCGGGATATCACCCAGCAAAGCATATTTGGATCGCTCAATCATTTTTATTCCTTGTGAGAATGAATGGACATTATCGATTTACCTGGTAATCCACGTACAAACAAATAAAAAGGTGAATTCCCGTCAAATCAATTTTCCAAAAAACAGGATTGTAACTAAAATAGTAAACACAGACCAAAAATACCTAATTTTGAAACCAGCAAAGCCTATAGTCGAACTGTGTAATCGGAATTTGCAAGGGATATGTTCGTTTCGACTTCGCTAAACGAACGAGGTGTAAATCTAATATTGTAGAATTCGGGGTTCTCCATCGCCACCTGCAGCGGTTTTCAGGATTATAAGTCCTTTGCAACTCTTATTTACTCTGAAAGAACTTTTTTTTATAACCCTGAGCTCTCTCCAGCCTTCGGCAATCAATTCATTCCCTCTATCAGGAAGCGTATTTTTGGTCTCTAAAAAAGTGCTCATCGTAGCTGATTGCAGATTTTGCGGGCAGGTTGAGTTAAATGTCGAGTCTTAAATGGGTCTCAAGAGCGCGCTTTTCTGTGAACGATACCACGAAGAACGCGGCTCACCAGGAGCTTCACACAAATACTCAGCGCCTAACTCTTTTCCATGCATTTCAATTAACTCCCGCCGCTCTCTATGCTGTATTGAGGCAGATATATCTCCAGTATCGTATCGCCGAGAGTTTTTTTGGAGCTCAACGACAAGCTCTGTTTTTCTGAGTTTTTTCTCTGTTTGACATTCTATTATCTGAAAGTATGAGTTTGGAGTTCAATCGCAAAAATGAAATAATAGATATTGATGGCGTAAGCCAATTGCCAAACTCAGTGATTCCCGAAAAAATCCTTCAATATGTTACAACAAATTACCCGACTAATTTCATTACAGATTGGGAATTAGACGGTAAAAACCAACAAATAGAACTTGATAATGGACTGGACCTGGAGTTCAATATGAATGGTGATTTTTTAAGAATTGATAATTAAAAAGGCAGCAGGTAACAGCGGTTTAGCGTAATGGCGGGTTCAGTGGGGCTGATAGAAATTTTGGTATTTTGTGTGGGGGGCAGCTCAATCTTAGAAAATCTCTTTGCATCTGCTATATTTTTTAACCGCATTCCTTCATATTTTTTCGCTTCAGCTTACCAACAAACTAAATAGTGGGTAAAAAGAGTGTAAAATACGCAAAATATTGCATACCCGCCTTCACCTTGGGATTGTCGATATATTTATGTTTCAGACATTCTGAAAAAATCACCGGTAAGCTAAGGATTAATCCCGGATATCCCCTGCCTTAAATATTTCATGTTCATTTCCACAACTTCCAGTATATTATCATAAGTACCAATTCGATTGAGACTACCTTTTATACATGGGATGGTTTATGATGAAAAGAGCAAAATTTGCATGCATCACTGCTTTGGTTTTAACGTTAACTCAGGCTTCATTTGCTGTAACCAGGAGACCTTTCAATTTTGTAATAGGTGTAAATGGCAATTTTAAAGAAGCCATAGCCGCCGCTGCCGCATCATCGGCTGATCGTTTTTATCTCTTTATTCCCGATGGAGAATATGATATAGGAAAACTTACTGGTAATTCCAACCAGATGACCACATTTTCCGGTTCAAATGTCTCATTTATCGGACAGAGCGCTGACAAAACGATCATTTTTAATAAATCGATTAATGAAGGGATAAGTATCACTTCGACCCTTTATTTTAACAAAGCAAATAATCTTTATCTTCAGGATTTAACGATTCTGAATAAGGCGAACTGGAACCAGCCCTCAACCTATTCGCAAACAGGACGACATGTTGCTGTCATGGAGCAGGGAAACAAGATTATCTATAAAAATGTCAAACTAAAGAGTACCCAGGACACCTACTACACGAAAGGAACCCGCACTTACTGGGAAAATGGAGAAATTCACGGAACCACCGATTTTATCTGCGGTGGTGGAGATATTTTCTTCAATGAAGTCCTTCTATACATTAACAAAGTAAGCTATATAACCGCACCTGCAACCAGTACAAACTGGGGCTATGTGTTTATGAACTGCACTATCGACGGTTCGGTTGACAGCTATCAACTGGGACGTCCCTGGAACAATTCACCCAAATGTGTCTTTATCAACACAACCATGAAAAAATTGCCCACCTCCGCTGCCTGGGGCGATCCGATGAATGTTGTACCATCACTTTTCGCTGAATATAACAGTAAAACCGCATCCGGAACACCTGTGGATCTTAGTGGCCGTCGTACTACATACACCAAAAACGGAACTACCGTCAGATTGAATCCAGTGTTAAGTGCTTCTGAAGCTGCGAAGTATACCGTGGAAAATGTATTAGGCGGATCTGACAACTGGAGACCTGCAAAATTAACTGAACAGGTAAGTGCTCCTGTTGTTACCATTGATGGCTCAACACTTAAATGGAACGATGATGAAAATGCGATGTGCTGGGTCGTATTTAAAAATGATGCATTTTATAAGTGTGTAACCACTGCTCAATGTGATATTGATTCAAAGGCAAAATATTCTGTTCGAGCTGCCAATTCTTTGGGTGGATTAGGTGCCTGCTCAAATACAATCGATGCATCTGTGACTCTTTACAGCCTTTCTGTATCGGTGCCAAAAGGCCATGGTACCATTACACCTTCCGGCGGAAGTTTTCCAAAGGATCAGAGTGTAACGATAACTGCCATACCGGACTCCGGATGGATGTTTGATCAATGGGATGGTGATCTTACCGGAAATACCAACCCCGCAACATTAATAATGAACGGCAGCAAAACTGTAACTGCAAACTTTATTCAAGACACAAGAAAATACTATACGATTAACCTGGGAGCTTTGGTTGGAGGTTCAGTCAAACAGGAACCCGAAGGATCAAGACTTCCTGAAGGTACAAAGGTGACATTTACTGCTACTGCCATTAAAGACTGGCGTTTCGAATACTTTGATGGCGGTTCCTCTCGCAGTCCAAGCCCATATACCATTTCTTCTTTAAACAGTGACATTTCTCTTACAGCCTATTTCAAGCCTCAAAACTTGTTTGATTTCGAGGCAGAAGATGGAACTCTCAAGCAAGCCAGTATAGAATCCAAAAATGGCGGTTTTTCCGGAACCGGATACGTTAATTTTTCAAATAATATGGGATCATCGGTGCAACTCCCTGTTTATAAGGTCTATGAAGCCAGTCCATTCTTCATTACATTCTCAAATGGTTCCGATGCAATCAGGAGTTTATCGGTTTTTGTTAATGGTACAAAACAGATAGTATCTGTCGATTTTGAACCTACAGGAAACTGGACAACCTGGGAAACAAAAGTATTGGACCTTTCAGTACTTTCAGTACCACAAGGTGGCTCCATTATTACTCTGGAGACAGTTAATGGTGCAGATGGGCCCAATGTTGACAAGCTGTCTTTTACCGGCATTCCATCGGTAAAGGAACTGAATTCATCAATTTCAAAGCACTCTTCGTTTTATAACCCATCAAAGAAAACCCTGTATTTACAGGCAGATGATTCCAGATTTCTCAAAGTAAAAGTGTTTTCCCTGGATGGAAAAGTAGTGTTGTCAGAAGACTTTAATTTCTCCTCAGGCAAGACTGGTTTAATCGAAATTCCGCTTAAAAATATCGTAAAAGGAACTTATATTATCCAATCTGAATCGAACAGAAAAATAGATAAAAAAGTGCTGTATTTGCAGTAGTGCATTATCTCCCGATGGGGGATTTTAAAAGCCCAAGATGTAACTGTAAACTTGATCCAAAGGTCTTTTCCTAAGTTCCCCCTTCGGGGGTTAGGGGGCTGCCGTTCGGGGGATTCAGGGGATATGAAGTCAGGAGAATAATATGATCGAACTTGCCTTCAGCGAAAGCGCTACCGGTGGCTTAAAGATAGCAAAATCTTTGATGAGGGGTAGAAGCAAAGACAGTGATGTCAGTGCGATTTGAGGTGCATATAAAGAAAATCAACCGGCTGGGATATCTGGTACAAGGTCTGAAATGACAATGGAAGGTAGCCCAATGGAGGTGGAGGCACTTACACTTGAATTGGATATCGGCGACATTTCGGATACGAGTACCGGCCTCAATCCACGACAAAAGATAATTGAAGAACTGTTTTCAGATTTTGAAGGTGTTCCTGATGCAATGATTAAGACTAATCTTCATGCCCTGAACCGGCTTCAGCAAGCCAAAGAAACTATGGAACATGTCCGAATATGGGTCTGCCCAGGAAATCCAGGGGAATTATGTGGTTTATATTACGTATGCAGCATTCTGTCAGATGTCAAAACGCCCTTATCAGTTGTGCGTGTGCCCGATCTGATCGAGAAAAATAATGGTATCATTAATTACCGTCATATAGGAGAGATCATCCCTGAAACACTTGCTACTTTGACAGTATATGAGGAGTCTGTCAGCGAATTGCAGCGAAAATTTTATGCAGATTCATGGACTGATCTGGTACATGAAAATGCCCCGTTACGTGCAGTGGTCAATGGATGCATCATTGGGGTACCTGAAGATTTTTATGATTTTGCTTTGCGGGCAAACATGCCTGAAGGCAAATTTGTAGTCGCAAGACTGATTGGAAAAACATTGGGGCAACTATCAGGTGTCACTGACCGGTGGCTATACTTGCGGATACTTGCGATGCTGAAATCAGGGGAATTTGTTCTGGTTTCTGCACCAACGGAAGATCATCCATATTCCGGAGTAATAAAAAGACTTGCTCTCCAAAGTTAGCCAGCATCCAGGATGCTCGTGTATACTCTGGAATCAGTGGGTTCAATAAATTCCAAATCTCAAACACTAAATCCTAAACAAATTCCAATAACCACTTAAATTTGTTAATAATAGGAATTAAGCCTTACGGCTATGGGATTTAGGTGGCAGAGGACGCAGAAGAAAACCTCCTACAAATTACCGATCAGATCCACCATATCATCGGCTGCATTGCGCTCGGCCTCTTTTTTTGTCCTGCCGGATTTTGAAGATGTCTCGATTATACTTTCATCCGGAAGCTTTGCCCAGGCTTTTGTCCAGAAAACTGGTGCATGAACAGGGCCGGTTTTCTCCGGTGTCGAGAAACCAAAGTCAATTATGTATCTTCGCTTTTTCAAAGTGTTTAGTGTCTGCTTTGGATTAGTTCTTGTCTCTACAGAGGCGGAATTCAGAGTGTCATCTTTGGCAGGGGTAGAATCGTTGGTTGGAATATCTATACATTCGTTTTTTTCATTGCATGTAGCCAGAATCTCAGAAGCTGCGCCATGTTGTGCGGTGGTTTTAACTTTCGATCTATACCAATTGGAAACTTTTTGTGCTGAGTCATTCTGAAGAACTGCACGGCAACACCATTCTGTACCTATGACACGAAACTCAAATTGAGGAGGTGCTATGTGCTGTTTCATACAATATTCAAGTAAAGCTCCCTTGGGATTGGCAGCCTTAAGAGCGGAGGCCTCCTCTTCTGAAATTAACTTTGTTTCACCTATTTCTTTAGAATCTCTGGAGATGCACAGTGCAAGAATTTCACGAGCTGACAACTGTTCTGCAACCAATCGTTCTGCTGCCTTTTGTACGCATTCATATCTGGTACCTTGAATTGTCAATTCCATCTTTACCCTGTAAAAGCCTCCATAGATTTCATATTGAGTGACAGGAGGGAGAATGTTCTGTTTCATACAATATTCTAAAAGTTTACCCTTGGGGTTTTCCGCTTTCACCTGCTCTGCAAGCGCAGCTTCGTCCTTTAAACTTTCGGATTCAGAAGGCTTTAAAACCCAGAGGAAATTTGCTTTCTCATCATCTCTTCTGACAATACCCAGATCTACAAGCCTGCAGACAAGTTTTTCGATATTCTCAGCCTTTACTCTGTTCCCAAACCACATATCTGCGATCTTGCTTCCCTTTACAGGAATAGATGATGGAGGCCCCAGGATGTCTCTGATTCTTTGCAGGTCTTTTTGTTCCGGTAATTCAAATATGTCACAGTAGTCGGAAGATTGTTTTTTTCTGAATGTTCTTTCCACCACCAGGCCGTCAAAACCACTGATACAATCTTTGCAAAGCAAGGATTTTTTTAGACTCTCCCTGGATTCTTCTGAACCATGAACCAGTAACACAGTATGGGGTTTCAGCGAGTCAATGAAACCTGCCATCTCCATCCGGTCAGCATGAGCGGAGAGACCAAATATCTGTATTGAGGCTTTAACCTGGATCTCTTCACCACTAATAGTGATTTTGCGGTTTTCCGGTATTTCCGATGCCAGATTAAGTAACAACCGTCCGGGAGATTCTTCATCCTGATAACCAGTCAGAAGAATAGCATCATGCTCGTTTTTAAGAATTCTGGTTGCATAAAAAAGCGATGCGCCACCATTGAGCATTCCACTGGAAGCTACAATAATGCAGGGACTACCCTGAAGAATCTCGTTACGCTGGGATTGGTTCTCCACAGGGTTGATCCAATCTCCCCAGAACGGATGACGGTTAGCGCGTATTTCATGGGCAAGCGATCTGGTTACATACCTTTCATAACC
>Ga0123335_1005243_pt1 | contig 15950 bp, 13 predicted proteins | sample BiotimSIPDNA_2_FD_89707 | JGI IMG/M metagenome (GOLD analysis project Ga0123335, IMG submission 89707) | Anaerobic biogas reactor microbial communites from Washington, USA - Biogas_R2 time_0 SIP DNA | ecosystem: Engineered > Bioreactor > Anaerobic > Unclassified | place: Washington, USA...
CGTCCGCCAATAACATAGAAGTATCCATCGTCTGCTACGTCACCTTCCATATAAACGCGTCCCTGGTTCAAAACAGGGATGGTCGATGAATCTGTCCAGGCATCCAATTCGGGGTCGTAATAACCAGCAAGGTTTAGGAAATTCCAACCGGTATCGCGTCTTCCTGCTGCCAGCCACAGGCTGTCTGCAGTATTACCATCAGCCATATATGACCAACGGGTGTACGCACCGCCACCGTCAGGCACATCTGCAATATAACTCCAGGCAGTTCCATCAAACTTTTCTGCGGTCATGTTGGGGGTAAAACCAGGGAATGAAACACCTCCAGCCACGTAAATCTCGCCATTAATGGCTGCGGCAGCGAAGCTCGTGCGAGATTTTTGCATGGGAATGCCCGCTGACCAGGTTTGTGTGATCGTGTCCAATTTCCAGACTGCGGTTGTACTTGCGCCACCAGCAAGTCCTCCCAACACATACAGGTCTGTACCAATTGCGACTACCTGATACTGTGTTCTTGCCACATAACCACCATTGGCTGGAATATTTGTCCAGGAATTAGCAGCAATATCATAAACATAAGTATTACTATCAGTTTCGCCGCCGGGGATGTAGATCTTGCCGTCAATGACAGCACCATCAATGGAATCGAGTGGTACAGGCATTGGAGTCATGGTTTGCCAGGTGTTATCAGAGGTATTGTAACGGAAGTTAGTTGAGGTGGGCGTAAAACCGTTTCCATCACTGGTGCCGCCAATCACATAAACATACGCTCCATGGGCGATGACGGCATTGAAAACACGCCCTTCGGGTAGTGGCGCCATGATTTCCCATTCCCAGACTTTAGCAACACCTTCAGGCTTAAAACCATCAGAAGATTCACCAATCACAGCTGTTCCAGACACAATAGCGGTCTCAACAATTACCTGTTCTGCTTTGGGGGTGATCTCCTGGGCTAATGGCGCTGCCAGGGCTGCTCCTGTCAAGACTAGCGAGAGTGAAAATACTACAAAAACAATCCAATACTTAGCTTTCTTCATTGTGGCATATCCTCCTTTGAACTTTGGCAATATTTGATTGGATGAATCGATAAAAATAGAGAATCTTTTGGGCTAATGGCGAAGACCACCTATCAGATTCTGTGATTTATGGGCGATATGGACCCAATAAAATCTTTGGATAAAACTTTTTCCTATTATTATAATATCATTCATGATAATATGAGTCAACATTACCAGATACAGTGTTACAGTCACAAATTCCCATTGATCCGGTTCATAACCGGGACTGATAGGGTTCCTATCAAAAATACTGCTTTTTTCAACGGTCTCTATAACCTTTGCGAAATGATGGAAGAAATCTTTATGAAAAGTATATGGATATGGTATCCTTATGGCGTAGAAACGAAGAATTATGCCTGATTTTTCCCTGAAAATTTTGAAGTTCGCTTCCGCCGCTCCGAGCGCGTCTATCAGTTCAGCTTCTTCCCTGGCGTCCGGCAAACCGATTCCACCATCGTCCAGATTGACCATGCCGATTTCTTTGAAGTCCTGCGCTTCCTCCTGTTTACGCTGTAAGCCTTTTACCGCCTTGCTGTGGACGCATCAACAGAAATTTCCCGCCTGATTGAAGAAAGCCGCGCCCTGGAAAGGGGCGGGCGCATCCCGGCGGCTATCCATCGGGCGGTGCAGGCGCGCCAGTTGGCGCAGGCTTGCGCCGATACCGAAAGCGAAGCCGCCGCACTGAACGCGCTGGCTTATGCGCACATCCGCCTGGGACATTACCCCCAAGCCGTTGCATTCAGCCAGGAAGCCCTGGTCCTTGCCAGCCCCGAGAGCCAGGCGCGGGCTGAGGCTTTGTTAAACATCAACATCTGCGCCAGCGAAACCAACGACTTAGACATGGGTGAAAAATACCTGCTGCAGGCTATTGATCTAGCCCGCCAGATCGGTGATGAACGCATCCTGGTGCGCGGTCTGCACTCGATCTCCTGCAGCATCTACATGCCGCGCGGGCAGTTTGCCTTGTCGCTGGCAGCCGACGAAGAGGCAGCCAACATCATCCGTTCCTGCGGCTTGGTGGAACTGTTGTGGGGGCCCATCCTGACCATGAGTTGGGTTTACTGGCTGACTGGCCAGTACCGGTTGACCGTTGCCCGCCTGGATGAGCTGCGGGCGATCCTGCTCCCCAATTCGCTGGCTGATGGGTACTGGCACTACATTCATGGCAACCTTGCTATTGAAAGTGGGGATTATGAAACCGCCCGGAGCATGCTGCAGAAAACCCGTACCATCGCCGAGAGCAACGGAATCGCCGAGAATCTTTATCTGGCACATCTGGGGATGAGCCGCTTGAGCCGGCTATTGAACGACGCCCCCGCAGCCCTGGGCTGGGCGGATGAAGCCTATCACCTGATGGAACGTACGGGTTACGAGCACCTGCAAGGCCAGGCGCTCATTGAGCGCAGCCGTGCCGCCTGGGCATTGGGGGACCTTTCCGCAGCCGAAGCCGATCTGCGTTCAGCCATCAACCTGCTCATTCCCCAACGATTGGCATTTGATCTCGCGATTGCCACCCTGCTCCTAGCCGCCTTGCTGAATCAGCAAAATCATCCCCAAGCCCCCGCTCTCTGGCAGACAGCAGCAGCTCGTTTGACGCAGGGGGGCTTTGCTTTTTTAGCCGATCGGGAACGCTCACTTGCCTTTCCCTTGATTGTTCAGGGATTGAAAAGTGCGGACAAATCCGTTGTTGCCGCCAGCAACAGCCTGCTCAAACACCTCTACCGGGTGCCGCCACCACCCCTGAAAATCACCACCCTGGGCGGCTGGCGCCTGAAGGCTGGCGGGCGATCAATCGATCCCCAATCCCTTCGCCAGCGCCGCGCCGGAGAACTACTGGGCATCCTGCTCATCAGCCCCGGACGCTGCCTGCCTATTGACCAGATTATTGACACTTTATGGCCGGACAAAGAATTTAACGCCGCTCAAGCCCTGTTCCATCAGGCCTCCTCCACCCTGCGCCGGGCGTTGGAGCCCGACCTTCCCGAAAAATTCCCGTCCCGCTATCTGGAGGCGGATGATGGCAGCATTACCCTGGCACTGCCACCGGATTCGCAGGTGGACTATGAAACCTTTACGAGCCATATACAAAACGCCGATTGGGATGCTGCCCTGGCCAGCTACCCTGGTGAATTTCTGCCAGAGTATCGCTATGCTGACTGGGCTGAAGCCCACCGCCGCTGGCTGGCGCAGGATTATCAACGCGCCTTGCTGGCAAAAGCCCGCTCATGGCTGTCTGAAAATCAATTTTCGCTGGCGCTGGATGCCTGCCGTAAGATTCTGGCTGCCGAACCCTGGCAGGAGCAGGCAGCTCTGCTGGGTATGCATGCCTGCATTGGGCTGGGGGATAGCGCCAGGGCGCTGCGCCTTTACCGGACCCTGGAGAAGACCCTTAAAACTGATCTGGACGTAGAACCACAGCCCGAATTGCAAACCCTTTACCGTTCCCTGTTGAATCGTTAGCCATTTCCCGCTTTTTGTCAGTCGTTTGTCAGTCCACCCGGATATAAAAAGACATGCGAACCGTCCTGACTGTCATCCTACGCCTCTTTGTGGATACCGATCAACCGGATGCCGTGCGCGGCGCCCTGCAGGAGCTTGGCAGCCCGGAGCTGGCATTGACCTTCGACAACCCGGAGCACCTGCTGCAGCAGATCAACCATCTTACGACGGAACAATTGAAAGCACTTTCCAGAGAGAATGATTCCACCTGACACCGCCCTCCGCCGTGACCATCTCCGAATCCGACACGGCTTTTCTGGAGCTGCCGGTTGCCTTCGCCGCTTAAGACATCCCTAAGCCTTTCCCCATCCATTCTGGAGGGCTGTCACCATCAGGGGATGACAGCCCTCTCTTTTGTTTGTGGGCTCATATCCGATGACTGTCCCACCTCATCCTTGGTTGCCTCAACCCCAACCTGGACGAGACCGCTCATCAATTGTTTCAAAGTGGAAAGAGATCTTTATGAAAAGCGCATGGATATGGTATCCTTATGGCGCAGAAACGAAGAATTATGCCTGATTTTGACCTGGATTTTTTCCCTGAAGATTTTGAAGTTCGCCAGCCGCCGCAAATTCCACAGGAATGGCTGATCATGTTGTTAAAATTACACCCGGTTACCGCCGCTGTGGTCTGGCAGGTGCTTTCCGGCACTATTACGCCATCCACCATCACACTGGCGCAAAATTCACCGGATTGCGGGCGCTATCATCTGATCGCTATCGTTGCCGCGGGAAATCCGGATGCCTGTGAAGATGTTACCCAACTGGCGCGAATGCATATTGATGAAATTCTGTTCTCGTTGGTTCCGGGTCACCGCTCGCGGCAAAAAATTCAGTAAAGAAAACCCCTTTAAAAAGAAAAACTCTTATTTTTTTGCCTGGCTTTGAAGCTTAGCGTCAAATAAGAGCTTTTCCTGCCTTTGTCTGTCACCCAATTTCAAACAACGGCATATCCCAATCCTCAGGAGATTTAGTAACGAAAGAAATAACTTTCAACTATATTTATACATCATTATGAAAAGTATTTCTTCCTAAAATACTATGATATTTGACCTGAATACACCTGATTTAAAGCAATCTTGATTAAAAAGACTCGGAATGGGTCGATTTTTAAGGATGGAAATTAATCCTGAAACTTTTGTTTTAAGCTTTTTTCCCAGGCAGACAGATCGAACCCAGCAGTCATATCCACGGTCAAAGGGGTGACAGACACAAGCTGATCATAAACAACAGTGTAAATGTCACTGTCCGGACTGACCTCATCACGGGTTACATTAATTTTATAACCAATTCCGCCTTTTTCCTGCCATTTTCCAGCGTCAAAGTGTGGAACATAATACATTTGGCGCGCCAGTCTGGTTATTCGCCAGCCGGTCTGGCGGTTGGCATGGGCGGGAACTTCAATTTTCAGCAGATCAACCTGTTCCGGTAAGCCATTTTCCAGAATCATGTGGCTGAATTTGCGGGTGAAAAATGCTGATGTGGAAAAATCCACATCAGGATCGTGTTTGTCAAATCCTCCAATATCTTCAAGCTGAAGCGATACGGCAATCGCCGGTATGCCGAAACAGGCAGCTTCCAGGGCTGCCCCTACTGTGCCGGAAACAGTGATTCCCGTGCCAAAATTCTCTCCATAATTGATGCCCGAAACAGTCAAGTCGGGTCTGCGGGGCAGGATCTGCAACAAGCCGGTCAGGACGGATTGGGCTGGGGTGCCGCCAACAGCATATGCTTTGTATTCGGCACTGGTGAATTCAAAAGTCTTCTCTTCGATGATGCCATCGGAGCTGAGCAGATGGCTGCGACCGGAAGAAGAATATTGTTCCCGCGGGGCAACCAGGATTACTTCACCCAGCGGGGTAAGTTCCCTGGCAAGGGCGTGGATACCGGGAGATTGGATGCCGTCATCATTGGTGACGAGAATTAAGGGTTTATTATGATTCATGTTCTTTTTTTCCTACCTGCCCTATTGTAAACCAGAACAGAAAATAGAGCCGTACCTGATCTTTCAAATCCATGCCATTCTTCAGGTACAATCATGGGTAGCTGTGGTGCTCCCGTTCTTGAGGAGACCATCCTATTCTCGGTAAGTTGAGGTGGCTTCAATGAGTGATCAACAGGTAATTTTCTCCATGGTTCGGGTGGGAAAGATTGTTCAGCCCGGGAACCGCCATATCCTCAGGGATATTTCGCTGGGATTTTTTTATGGGGCAAAGATCGGCGTACTGGGGTTGAATGGCGCCGGAAAAAGCACTCTTTTGCGAATCATTGCCGGCAAAGACCAAGATTACGTGGGCGAGGTTGCTTTTTCCAAGGGCTATACCGTTGGCATGCTTGACCAGGAACCAGAGCTGGATAACAGCAAATTGGTTAAAGAAGTGGTTGAGGAAGCTGTAGCGCCGATTATCCAGATGCTGGCTGAATTTGACGAAATTAATAACAGCTTTTCAGATCCGGACGCGGATTTCGATGACCTGATTGCCCGCCAGGGAAAGTTGCAGGAAGCGCTTGACCATGTTGACGCATGGACGCTCGACAGCCGCCTGCAAATGGCGATGGACGCGCTGCGTTGCCCTCCCGCGGATACACCGGTGAAGGTCTTATCCGGTGGGGAGCGCAGACGGGTTGCGCTGACACGGCTTTTATTAACTGAACCGGATATCCTGCTGCTGGATGAGCCAACCAACCACCTTGACGCGGAATCAGTTGCCTGGCTCGAACACCATTTACAGGCGTACCGTGGCACGGTGATCGCGGTTACCCATGACCGCTATTTTCTTGACAATGTTGCCGGCTGGATACTGGAGCTTGACCGGGGACATGGCATCCCCTGGCGCGGTAATTACACCTCCTGGCTGGAACAAAAGCAGGAGAGGCTGGCGAAGGAGGAGAAAGCGGAATCGAAGCGGCAGCGCACTTTACAGCGTGAACTGGAGTGGATTCGCATGTCACCCAAGGCGCGGCATTCCAAGGGCAAGGCACGTGTAACCGCTTATGAACGCCTGCTTTCACAGGAAGTTGACCAGTATCGCGGGGAACAGGAAATCTACATCCCACCGGGGGAACGGTTGGGAAATCTGGTGATTGAATTCCAGAATGTATCCAAAGCTTATGGTGAAAAATTGTTGATGGATCATCTCAACGTTTCCATCCCACCAGGGAGTATTGTTGGCGTGATCGGGCCGAATGGCGCCGGAAAAACAACCTTGCTGCGCATGATTACTGGTCAAGAGACACCAGATGAAGGACAGATTCGAATTGGAGAAACGGTGCAACTGGCGTATGTTGACCAAAGCCGGGACAGCTTGAATGGCAGCAATTCTATCTGGCAGGAGATCAGCGGAGGAGCGGACACGCTGACGCTGGGAACCCGGAAAATCAACTCACGCGCTTATGTGGCATCCTTCAACTTTACCGGGTCAGACCAGCAGAAACTGGTCGATATGCTCTCAGGCGGGGAGCGCAACCGGGTTCACCTGGCAAAGGTCTTGAAAAAGGGAGCAAACGTGATCCTCCTGGACGAGCCGACCAATGACCTGGACGTTAACACGCTGCGGGCGTTAGAGGAAGCGCTGGAAAGTTTTGCCGGCTGCGCGATTGTGGTATCGCATGACCGCTGGTTCCTGGACAGGATTGTGACGCATATTCTGGCTTTTGAAGGCGACAGCAATGTAGTTTTCTACGATGGCAACTGGTCTGAATATGAAAGCGATCGCCGTAAACGCCTGGGATTATCAGCGGATACGCCGCAACCGGTAAAATACCGCAGCATCAAACGCTGAACAGCCTGCACAGCCCATACAAAATCGCGTCCGGCTCGTTGATAACGTTTCTATTCGGTTGTTTGGCGCTGATAAGCGTTTCAACTTTAAACTTTGGACAAAACAAGGGAAATATTTCGGGTATTGTATCTCCACGTATCTTTATCCACGTCTTGATTTTGCAGTTTGGGTGAAGAAACCGTTGTTCTACCTCTATCCAGTTGTTTTCTCCTAATGGTTACCTATTGTACCGGCAGGGCATACAGCTCATCAATGCTCATGCCGAAGTGTTTCTGAGCGTACTTGTCAAAATGAGCAAGCGATGCTTCGTAAAAATCGTTGCCCTGCGTACCCAAGGCGTCGTTGAATATCCGGCGCACAGTATCGGGGTCAGGATAACAATTGTTGAGCTTGCCCTCCGGATAGTATTCATATGACACATCGCCGTCAGTATTCAATGACACATGCCATTTCCCCTCGGCAGCGTGATACCACATGAATAGAACATATCCGTTTACATCAGTATCAGAAAGCTCAATGTCCCAATCATTAAACTCGCCCCACTCCGGCCTGTGTATCGCTATCGACAAATAATGCGGTTCACGCTCCTCATACACGGTAAATAACCCGGAATCATTAAAATTAAACCCGAATTTCTTCAAGGAGAATTCCGGCTCGATATACTGCCCCAATGGCAAGTTGAGCTCATTGCTGGATTGTATAACCAAAATAGCGGCAGATCTACTGTCAAAAACCAGCGTGTTATTGATCAGACCATAGGGTAAAACAGCGGACGGAATCCCGTTCCATTTGCCCAGGCTGTCTTTTGCAGTTTCTTCGATGTATTGAATAGTCGAATCGACTTGGTCAGTATAGTACTGTACTGCAATATCGACCTTCTTGTTTTGCAGGTCAACTTCTATGCTGCATTCGCTAAAATCCGTCTCGACATTAAACTGGTCTTTGACAGAGGACAAGGCTTTCATGTTGTAGTTATCCCTTATCAGGTCGGTGAATTTGTCCAGATTCGCATCAGGCACATCATATAACAGCTCAATAAAACACGCCCCGTTTTCATGTTTCTCATCGTGGGGTTTCTGCTGCTGGATTGTAACGATACGACCGTCTGTTCCTGTAAACTCAATGAAACCGTCCTTGGAATATCCATTAAACATTTCGTTTTTCTCCGATTCAGAAAGACCGGACTTATCCGCAAGATACGCCACAGCGGCAAACATGTTGCCCTCTGCGGATATTCTCAGCCTGAAGGGGTTTACACCCTCCAGCTTTGGCGTACCCTTTTCTAATGAGGCAGATAGTACAGTAAAGATTTCCGGCCAGTCCATGCCGAAAGGATTGAACTCAGCGCTGAATATATCCATCGGTGTATAAGCCTGCGCTTCCCGTGGCAGGGCAAACAGAGTGATGGCAGTAACTCCGAAGGTGTTCGTCATCGTGCGTTGAAAATCCTTTATGGGTGTCAGCATAATATATGGATCTACCTCATCATACGCTTTCTCTATAAAGGTTTCGATTTCTTTATAATCACCGTTTTTTATGTCCATTTCCCAGCTCCCCTCGACATCATAGATGTATCTGAAGTCTTGCGGAGGTTGTTTCAAAACAAGGAATTGGTTTTCATTTGGGTAATAGATAACCGTGATCTCGTTATCAGTCCCTTGGTTCCTGCACAGCAAGACCATGTTCACTTCGTCCTTATTGTCCATCTCACCCCACTCCGCACGATTGATCAGTATGTACATATCATTGGTCTTATAGCTCTCAACCTGCGGAGCGTTATCGACCGGAGAAAAACCAAGCTCCCTCAATGATGTCACAATAGAGAAGTCCTTTTCTTCGAGGTTTGCATAGATCCCGGAAAGGGGTGTGTAATCGATGATGGGACATTCCGCCAAAGTCAGAATTTTTAAATTGGTAAGATTGGAAAGCGGCGATACATCACTGACCTGCGTATAGGCAAGACTTAACCGCCACAGCTCCGTTAAGCCGGAAAGCATACTGACATCGCCGATTGTGGAATATTCCAAAAACAGTTCTCCCAGGCTAGTCAGGTTTGCCAGCGGGGTGTAGTCCTGTGCCTGGCAGCCGAAAAGCGTCAGAAAGCCAAGGTTCGTAAACCCTGCCAGCGGGGTTATATCGGTTATGGGATTTCCACCTAAGGACAAGCTGGTGAGTTTATTAAGACCGGCAAGCGGTGATATGTCCGTGATCGCGTGGAAATGCAGATTAAGGTTTTCGAGATTTTTAAAATTCTCCAAACCAGAGATGTCCTTGATTTGCGAGTTCGGAGCAGGATCCTGCTGCCAATCAATGCCGAGCTCCAATTTTGTAACCGTCTCCGCCTCGGCAAGCGTAATGTCGCCTTCCGGCTTGTTCATTGCGGCGCGCACCATTTTTTCCAATAATGGGTCGGAAAACACGACCATCGACTCAGATTGTTGTGTTGGTTCCTGTTTGGCAGTTGCCTGTGGCGGAGCCTCTGGCTCAGACGGTGTGGTTTGCTGATTAGCGCAGGCAGCCAGCAAAGCAATTACAATAACGAAGAGAAATGCTGAAAAAATCCGTTTCATTTTGTTCCTCCTTACGGTATTAATCGAAGAGAAAAAGATGTATTTACATTGCATCAAAACTGCATTGTAGCAAAGCCTGAATAAGAAAAGGTGAGCTGCCAGCTCACTTTTACCATTTTGTGCCTATTCATAGTTGATTTCAAATGGCGGATTTTCAAGGGCTTCCGCTGCGCCGCGCATCGATTCATCGATGCTGATTTCATGCAGATCTGGGAGAGAAAGAAGCGGCGATAAGTCTGACAACAACGAATGGCACAGATCCAGTTTTTCCAAGAGCGGAAATCTATCAATTCCTTCAATCGATGGAAAATTCGTTTGTCTCAATGAAAGCACTCGTAAGCCTGAGATGTCGGGCAGCGAGGAAAGAGAGATGATTGGCGTTTTTCCGACATCGAGCGAGTATAACGCGGGGCAGGAGCCAAGCGGGGACATATCCGCAACGTGCGTATCAAAAAGAGATACGTTTTGGAGCTGCTTCATGCCGGAAAGAGCGGAGATGTCCTCCACAAAGGTGCTGCGCAAGGACACGCTGGTGAGGTATTCGAGTTCGGACACCGGGGACAGGTCGCTGAGCGTTTGGTAGTTGACATACAACACTTCGAGATTTGGCAGCATATTCACATCTTCAAGCGTTGTAAGCTCCCCTCGAGGCGTGTCACGCAACCATCCTCCCAGCCCATCGGAGAACGCTTCTTCCGCTTTTGACACCTCATTGCCAAAAATGTATATCTCACGGACGGCAAGCAAGTCCTCACTGGTAATCGATTCGTTTTCATTCTTTCCAAGCTGAACACGCACAGCCTGTTCAATAAGAGGTTCGGCAAATCGCACTCCGTCCACGATAGCGGGTGGCGAAAGGAAATCCGTATATCTGCCCACGGCAAAACCTGCAAACAGCAAGAGAAGGATGAAAGTCGCCGCGCCAAAAAGGTGTACCAACCGTTTTTGTTTTCTGCCACCGGTATCAAGCAATGCGTTTTTTACGGAGGTTACATTCGCAAAGCGTTCCTCCGGCGAGAAGGCTGCGCAGCGGCGCACAATGAAGGCAAGTCGTTTGTTTGTTATTTCTGCTTTCTTTATGTCCGTATCCCCCGTGAGCATATAGCACATAAGAACGCCCAGGGAATAAATGTCCGCACGGCAATCGGTCTGTGAAAAGCCGTATTGCTCCGGTGGGGCGTATGTTCTTGTGCCGATGAATTGCGTATCGGTTTCGGCTCCCTTGTTGTAGGTGCGGGCAATGTCAAAATCGATAAGGGATATTCCCCCGTCCTGTTTTACGATGATGTTTTGCGGCTTGATGTCGCGGTGGATAACAGGAGAATCAAGCCCGTGCAAGTAAATCAGAATGTCGCAGAGTTTCACGCATAGCGCGACGATCTGCGCCTCCGTCAAATCCCGCCTGGCGATATACTTATCAAGCGGCGTTCCTTCAATATACTCGCGGACAATGCAAACAAGAGCGTCGTTTAGGTATTCATTCATAAAAGCGGGCAATTCTTCATGGGAGAGGTTCTTTAGAATGCCGCTTTCATTGACGGATTTATATATCTCCCGGTCATAGCATTTGGCAACACAAAGCCTGTTTGAGCCTTTTTGCTGGGCGAGGTAGGTTTCCGTCCCGTGGCTGCGGGACAGGCATTCAAGCGGGTCATAGCTGTCAAGAAAACCTTGGGGCAGTTCGGTTTCCGCAATCGCTAAGGAAAGCTCTTTGATCGCTGTCGTTAAATCGCTCATTTATTAACCCCTCCCATCAATGGCAGGTTTAATTCTAAAAGGATGTGCTGGGTATTCATAAAGCTCATGTGATGGTAGAGGCAATAGGAGATAACGGCATCTCGCGGCACTCGCGGATAAAGCGGGCTATGGCCGGCATGTTTTAACAGGGATTGCGCCAAATCTACGTCCGCATCGAAACCAAAGGCAAGCTGTAATACAGTGTTCCGGGAGGGGTTACGGTCTCCACGAAAAATCGCGTGACCAAAGGAACGTTCAATATTCGCTTTCTTTATAATTCGTTCGGGAACCTCTCCACGCTGTTTACACAAAGATGAAATGTATTCAGAAAAAGACGGCATCTCTGTTTCATTATCGTTTTGACAAACTATCTCATCAACGGATGAAGCTTTAAAAATCTGTTCCCACAATGCGCTAGTCGGAAGCTGTTTCTTTGATGCGGCCATACAGCATAACCTCTTATTTTCCTTTTCCTTTGGGATAACTTAATATACCAAGAATTAATTATATACAGCTAATCCCATGCTCAATCACTTTTAAGGTTTTTCACAGGTTCAGTTTTTGCATGTGTTTGTCCGCCGCGGCAGAGATCCTCACTGGTTTATGATTTTGAACAAGTTCAGAATCGATGAGGATTAAAATTAGCATTATAATCCTCACCATGAGACGAATGATTCCTGTTCTGTTTATTATTACAATCATCCTGACCGGATGCCTGCCGTCTGAAACAGCCGCAATCAGCGAACCCGCAACGGCAACGCAAGTGATAACCCAGACTATGGTCAGCGATACCGCTACCCCAGCGCCAACAATAACCAAGACACCTTATGTTACCGAAACCCCTACCACGCGGCCAACGATCAACAATCACCTGCCGCCGGAAGAGTGGCAAAACTGGCCGGTTGTGCCGGAGACAACGGACCGGGTGTTGGAAATCTACCAGAAGGGCGTTGAACTGGGCAATGACCCGCACCATTTCTCAAAAATCGGTGATTGCCACAACGTCAAGGAAGCCTTCATGGGTTTGTTTGATAAACCCGGCTGGTATATTCTACGGGGTGAAAACGCTCACCTGCAACCGACAATCGACTGGTTTGCCGGCTCATTTAACCGCGATGGTTACGCTGTAAAAGGCGGTTACAATGCTGCCGCGGAGCTTTCACCGATCTGGGCGGACAAGGAAGTCTGCCTGGAGGGAGAAAACCCGGTACAGTGCGAACTTCGTGTGCACAACCCCAGCTTTGCGATTGTCAGCCTGGAATTATGGTGGGATGGGCGCACAACCGAACGATATGAAACCTACATGCGCAAGATTCTGGATATTTTGATTGAAGAAGGCGTAGTGCCGGTGCTGGTGACGAAGGTGGACAATTTGGAAGGGGATAACTCGCTCAACTACACCACAGCCAAACTGGCGTATGAGTATAACCTGCCGATGTTGAACTTCTGGCGGGCGGCGCAAAGTTTGCCAAATGGGGGTATGGATATGGAACGCAATGACGGTTTCCATATCAGCACGCTGGCATGGACGGAACGCAGCTTCGTGGCGTTACGAACGCTGGATGTACTCTGGAACAGCGTACAGTAAACTCTGTCGCAGTTGATTAAAGCGTTAAAGGTTTAAAAAAGCTTTTTGCCAGATTTTTTTTGCGGTTTGGCGACACTGAAACGATTACCCTCAACCGGATCGAGGGCAAAGTTAGGCGGGTTGCCATGCGGCCAGGGAGCCAGCCCTTGTTTGCGCAGCCACTTGCCGATTTCCGGGCTTTGAACTTCACGCGGGTTCTCCTCCCAGAAAAGCTCTTTTTTAAGTCTGACCTCAAACGGTTCCTCACCCTCCAATTCCAGGATGATACTATCCCACTCCTCACTAAAGTGCTCATCGCGATCGGCGGCTGATACTTTGAATCCATATCCGCTGCCATTGCGGCTGTGCGCTCCGTTATTCCAGGCTGTAACGATCATGACGTTCCTCCGTCTAAATTTCGTATCCTTTGTATTGTACAACAATCCGGGCTTTATATAAAAGCAAGCGCGGCGTCAGCAGTCCGCTCCCTCCGTTATAATACGCCTATGATTGAGATCAGTCCGGGTTTGAAAATAGAAGAGAATCAGATCCAGTACGAATTTGTGCGCGCCGGCGGACCCGGCGGGCAGAATGTCGATAAGGTTTCATCGGCTGTTCAATTGCGTTTTGACCTGGCGGGGTCAGATTTACCGGAAGAGGTAAAAACCCGGCTGGCAAAGATCGCCGGGGCAAGGGTGAATAAGGATGGCGTGCTGGTTCTGCACGCCCGCCAATACCGCACCCAGGAGCAGAACCGTTTCGCGGTACGGCAGCGGTTTATCGAGTTGCTGCGGGAATCTGCCCGGAAACCGAAACCGCGCAAAGCGACAAAGCCAGGGGTAACGGCAAGGGCAGCCAAGCTGGGCGCGAAAAGGAGAAGGGGGGAAATCAAACGGCTGAGGAGATATGTGCCGGAGGATTGGGAGTGAGAGAGGCGGGGTGAAGAAAGGAAGGGGTTCGAGAGATTGAAAAAGTTTCTTTATCATACAGGATAAAAAGTCAAAAAGTGTTCATTATCCAATAAACAAGTAAAATACAAGAGAAAATTTACTACATGAGACTGTGCTTAATTCTGTAAAATATGATGCAGGAAGACCGCATTTAATCTGGCACAATCATTGCACCAGATACGGGGCACGCCTAAAACCATTGTAAAGGGTACGAAAACCAGATGTTGAATTTCTTTCAAAAAAAACCAACCGAAGATCCACAACATAATCCAGACGACTTATATGAAAAAATCGATTCGATCAATATTGCCGCGCGCCAGATGATCGGCATCCTTCCCGCAGAAGGGTTGGAACTGAGCCGCCGTTCCTACCAGATGGCAAGCGAAGGGGAAGTGGATCAAGAGCCCTATAAAAAAGGCATTGCGGATGCGTTGTTTAATCTGGCATCTTTCAACCTGGATGAAGGAAATTATCATAACGCACTCACACAGGTGATGGAAGCGTTAAATCTTTATTATGAAGCCAATCTTGTCTCTGAACAAATTGACGGGATGTGCCTATTGGCTGAGGTTTACCTTCATACGCATGAATATTCCAAAGCTGTCACCGCGCTATTAAAGGCGCTGGAAATGGTTCATAATATCAAAGATCAACTTCGTATGGGAGTAATACGGCTGGCTATTGGCGAAGTGTACCTGAAAGATGGCGAGGATGAACTGGCTATTGATGAATTCCGAAAAGCAATGAAGCTATTAAAGCATAGCGACAATGAAATCGTTTTCAGCAAATTGTATCATTGTCTCGCTAATGCTTATTTTAACTTGGAAAATTATGAACAGTTTGAACACTTTCTTAAACAATCTCAAACGATCGCTGACGAAAAACGCGTCTTAATGGTTCAAATTCACAATCTTTTTCTTTCCGGAAGAAATGAAATCCGGCTAGGGAATGTGAACATAGCTATCCGAATGTTTGAAAAGGCACGTGACATGGCAGTGCTAAACCATTTTCAAACCCAGGAAATTTTAAGCAATATTCATTTAAGTGAAGCCGATTATTTTTTGAAAGATCATGATGGCGCCATCCAGCGACTGTTGTTAGCCAACTCAAGGTCACGCACCTTCCACTTTATGGAAGGGATATTGATCAGCGAACGGAAACTGGCAGATCTTTACGCAGAAATAAATAATTTCGAAAAAGCGTATGAGCATTTTAAAATTTATTACGAACTGGAACACTCAATTTGCAGTGAGTTGAATGACGTTAAATCAATAACTTCCTCTTTTGATATGGAAGGAAAACACTATGATGACGCTTCTGACTGGAGAAGACGAAATAGCGATCTGGAGCTGACAAGCACAGAAAAGAAAGAGATCGACAACCTGCTTGCCTTTTTTGAGGAACATTACCGCCGGTTGATCAATATGGACGCGGTTACCTTAACCAACTCGGAGCGATATTTCAACAAACTTACTGACAAGGAAATTCAAAGAGTAGTTCGTTATCATCAGCCGCTCTCCATGATCATTTTGAATGTGGAGGATCTGGAGAAAATTAAGAACCGCTACGGTAATTCAGCCAAGAACCAGGTTTTGAAATGGATTGCCGGAAAACTAAAAAATACACTGCGGGTTGTGGATGTTATTGGCAGGCATGGCGGAGAGGCGTTCATTCTTTTACTACCGCACACGCCAATGGATGGGGCTAAAACCGCTGTCGATCGTATCCTGTGCACCATCTCCAATTCAAGTTTGGATTTTGTGAGAAAGAGAGTTAAAGTTACCTTTC
>Ga0123335_1005244_pt1 | contig 15948 bp, 10 predicted proteins | sample BiotimSIPDNA_2_FD_89707 | JGI IMG/M metagenome (GOLD analysis project Ga0123335, IMG submission 89707) | Anaerobic biogas reactor microbial communites from Washington, USA - Biogas_R2 time_0 SIP DNA | ecosystem: Engineered > Bioreactor > Anaerobic > Unclassified | place: Washington, USA...
GCGGCCAGATTCAAAGCCTCATAGGTAAGGGCGTTGCTGAAGGCGTCTTCATGCCCGAAGCCAATGGTGTCCCACCAGTTTGCCGGGCGCAATACACCGTCCCAGGAACCGGAATCACCGCTGAGTTCATATTCGACAAGGCCGTTGCCGTCATAGTCCCTTAACATTTGTGCATCCATCCACGCCTTTATTTTCGGATAATAGCGCTCCGCCCATTTAAGGTCATTCGAGCCTTTTATGTAATTACAGGCCGTTATGACCAGGGACGGATAGGAGTCCAGCGAATCGTTCGGCGACGACCATCCGGCCGCTTCCATGCCCTCATAACCGCTGGTATATCCTACAAGCCCGTATCCTTTCATGTCCTCCAGATACCGTTCAATGGACATCCGGACCAAATCCAGCGCAGTCAGCGTTCCCGCAAGGGGAGGGGTCTGTAGCGCCAGCATGGACGACAGGAAAAGGGTAAAGGCGACGGGATCACTGCAGGAGTTATTGGCAATCACACGCGCCATGGGATTCACCTGAAAGAGGTTGATGTAATTGCGCCGGAAACCCGCCAACCGCTCTGATTCCACCCCCGGAAAACGAGGATGAATGGCCGCCGCTGTAAAAGTGTAATGAATGGAACTATCCCTCCCGGAGGCGGGGGGAAGGGTTACGGAAATAAAATTCTCACCCGCTTTTCGACTGGCGGCATAGTCGACAATCGAGTCCGGCGGTTCGGCTTCCAATTGTAAGGAGCCCATATCGGGCAGATGCAGCACGGCGGGCAGCCTGCTTTTGTTTCTCGCCGCCATCAACCCCAGTAACGTGGCATGGTTCTTTTCTTTGCCGAACCGGAAACCAACAGCGGCATTTTGCCCGGCGCCGACATCCTGTCCAGTGGAAACAAGGGTAAAGCGTTGTTCATCAAAGGAAAAGGACCATACGGCATGTTCCGGCGCTGTTTTCAGACAAATCATCACCTCAGTATCCGAAACCGCGCACAATTCATAGGCGCTCCCACCATCGACAGGTTTCCATTGTATCGGGTCATGATCCAGTTTTCCCTTGCCCAGGCTGTCCACGGACAGGCCGCATATAAAAGGCGGCACATTCGTCAATTGAATCCTGTAATAGGAGGAGGCATATTCAAAAGCAGCCGCGTCACCGGCCTCCTCCGCAAGGGCATAACAAGCCATGCATAAAGCCGTCGCCAGAAAAAGAACCCGAAAGTAAATACCTGCTTTTATCGTGTGTTTCATTCCTGTTCCTCTCCTTGTCATGGCTTGCGCCGTGCACTGACCTACCGGCATGCCAGAACGGCGTATTCATGCAGCAACTTCAAGTAGTCTTTATATTGGTCCATGGAAACATGGGGGGGCGTCTGATGATCCACACTGGGAATGAACCCGCCGCTTTTCATAAGGGGAAGCAGACGCTCGAACTCCGCCCGCAATGCCTCAGGACCGCCGGCCATGACCATTTTGTCATAGTGGCCGATCATCCGGAGTTCCGGAAACTGCCGACGCAGTTTCATGCCATCGACCCCGGCCTGACGTTCAAGCGGCAGCACGCCGTCCACCCCCAGGCGTTCCAGCCAGGGCACCATCAGGGTGACATCCCCATCCGTGTCCACAATGGTCATCGCGTTCATTTCCTTGACGCGCGGGAGCAGGCGCCGGTAATAGGGAGCAATAAACTCCTCAAAATGATTCTCGCCAAGCATCGGGCCGCCATTGTAGGACATGTCTTCGGCAAGGGTCAGGAAGGTGGGGACACAGGCGTGCTGAACCTGGTCAAGCAGCCCCAGGTTGAACCGGAGTAAATCCTCGTTAATACGGTGGATCAATTCCGGCTGTTCGATAAACGCGTACATCAATCCCACAAAGCCCATGAGCGTGCGGGGAAACCAGAAGAAGCCCTCCAGGGTAATCCAGACCACGGCTTCTCCGGCCGCCTGACGCGCAGCCCAGGGCTTCATAGTCTCGATCGCCGCCGAATGGTCCGGATACAGATGGGGCAGAAAGCGTTCATAGTCATCCATCCCCGCAACCCCGCCGTCCACATGGTGTTGCACCGCGGCGATGGTCGGCTGGTTGGTACTGAACCAGAACTGTTTGTAGGGGTCAAGGCCGAAATATTCCGATATTTCGAACACATCATTCAGTTGTTTTGGAAGCCCCTCGCCTTTCCAGCGTTCAATGGTCTGGTCCCACCACATGGCCCATTCAATCACGGGCAGGCGGTCGACCGGCTGGTAATTCATGATCGCGCGAAAACGTTCCGGATGATTCACAATACGTTCCTTTCCGCAATTGTCCACGCCGCTGCAGCCCCCAGATCCCGTTAAAAAGTGTAACAGAGCCCCCCGGTGCGTTGCATCCACAGGCGTCTCTGAAAACCGTACACGCAGGGAACACAGGCAAACAAGAGCCCCTTGCGCGGTTTACAGCCACAGGGCACCACAGGCACCGAATAGGAAAGCAGGTGCATCCATGCAGGAGATACTGTTAGAATGTCCTATACAAAAAATGCTCAAGGAGGCCTGTCATGAAAGAAAGACATACCATCACTGTTCTGCTGGTATCCATATTTTGTTGCATGGGCAACATGTATGCCTGGATGCCGACCGGAAGTCTCCAGGAACTTTATGACGACACCCTGCTACCCCGCCTGCGGCCGGGCGTGAAGGCCGCTTCCTTTTCCAGTTATGATCGGACCGGCGGCAATAATGATGGGTTCTCGGGCACCTACTCCAAACTGCGGGAAGAGGACGGCAATAGCGTCATCGCGGAAATGAACGGCCCCGGCTGCATCTACCGGTTCTGGACCACCCATTCCGTCGGTGAAGAACCCGGCCTGCTGGAGCGCAAAGGGGAACATATTCGCATCTACCTGGACGATTCCGCGGAACCTGCCCTGGACGTACCGTTGGAAAGCCTTTTCGACAATTCCCTGGAACGGTTTCCGAATCCGCTTGCGGGACAGGGTATAGGAGGCTTCTACTCCTATGTTCCCATACCCTACCGCAAGTCCTGCAAGGTCGTTCTTGAGGGACTGGGGGTGCGCTTTTATCAACTGAATTATGTCACCTTCCCCGGCGATGAAGGGGTAAACACCTTCCAGATGGAACTCACAAACGAAGAGCGGGAGATGCTTGCAAAAGCCGTGGCGCGTTGGACCGATCCCCTGGGTAACCTCCGGCAATCCGGCGCCGCCCTTGAAATCCCGATCGATCACAATCCCGCGGGCAAGGAATACACCTTGTTTTCCCACACGCTCAAGAGCGATGCGCCCATGCTTGTTCACGGCATAACCGTGGAAGGGCTCAAAGGACAGGCTTTGCGCCGCAGCGCAGTGGAAATCACCTTCAGCGAAGAAGGTGTTCCGCCGCTCCGCCTGCCCCTGTCGTTCTTTTTCGGACAAGCCTTTAACGCCCAGCCCTTCGCTTCGCTTTTGTTTGGAAAGGTAGGGGAGGCCTGCTACAACCGGGTGCCCTTTATCTATTCCGGAGACTGCACCCTCCGCCTGCACAGCATTCTGCCCCTGAAAGGCAAAATGACCCTCTATCAATCCCCGCTGAACGGTTCCCCGGAAGATTTCGGCAGGCTGGAAGCGCACTATCATGAAAGCCTGCCCACCGTTCCCGACCAGCACCACCCTTTCCTGCAGGCCTCGGGGAAAGGCCACGTTGTCGGCACCTATCTGGTCACCGAGGGCCCGCACGGATTACCCTTCTGGCTGGAAGGCGATGATCGCTGGATCATCGACGATGAATTGCGCATTCACGGAACCGGCTCGGAAGACTATTTCAACTGCGGCTGGTACGCGCTTAAAGGACGCCTGAACGGTCCGGAAACCCTGCCATCCCATGGTTTCCCCGTTTACGGCACGACACCCGCCACCATGCGCGCGGCCGCGTTCCGCTGGCACTACAGCGATTGCGTTCCCTTCGACCGCACTATCGATTTCCATATTGAACATGGCGAGGCGAACCGCCATATCGCCGAATACAAAAGCCTTTGTTTCTGGTATTCCGGACGCGATTGAAAAGAAACAAGGCGGCTAAATTTGCATACATGCCCTTTGGGGCGGGGTGACGAATCAAAATACGGTAACTCTTGAAATAAGTAACTGCGGTTTCGGTCTTCCTTTTCTGGATAAAACAGCGTATCCATGCTTTCATGGTTTGCGGGGGAGGCAAGACTCCGTAAAGGGCAGCATTTACAGCCTCATTTTCCGGCTTAATCATTTCACATGCACAAACAAAACATCATTGAATTAAACACCTACCCCGTACGCGGTTTAATGTGGCGTTACTTCTGGCCCTCCTTCATCGGCATTATGGCCAATTCGCTTTATAATATTGTGGACCGGATTTTTATCGGTCAAGCTTTAGGCGCGGAGGCTTTAAGCGGCGTGACGATCGTATTCCCCATCATGATCATTATGACCGCCTTCGGCATGCTGGTCGGCGTCGGGGCAAGCGCCCGCATATCCCTCGCGCTCGGTGGTAACGATATGGAAAAGGCGCAAAAAATCCTTGGAAACGCGATAGTGCTGGTAGTTCTGCTTTCATTCGGAATATCCGTCTTCGGTTTTTTAATTAAACAGCCCATGCTGCGTTTTTTCGGGGCAAGTGAAGCGACCTCCCAATATGCCAATGATTACCTGAATTATATTTTGCTGGGCGCGGTGCTGCATCATCTTGGATTCTCCCTGAACGGCATAATCCGCGCCGAGGGCAATGCGCGCATTGCCATGTACAGCATGCTCATAAGCGCCGGCGTCAACATCCCCCTGGATGCCCTGTTCATTCTGCACTGGAACATGGGAGTAAAGGGCGCGGCACTTGCCACCATCCTTTCGATGGCGGTATTGTCCGTCTGGGTTTTGATTCATTTCCGCGGCCGCCGCTGCGTGGTGCGTCTGGAAAAACGCCATATCGGACTTCAATCTGAAATCGTGCTTTCCATCCTTGCCATAGGCATATCGCCCTTTCTGATGCAGACGGCGAACAGCGTGGTACAAGGTCTGCTTACGCTTAATCTGATCAAGTTCGGCGGGGATTTGGCGGTCGGGGCAATGGGCATAATCGGAAGTGTGGGATTCATTGTAATCACCTGCATCATCGCCATCAACATGGCCTCACAACCCATCATCGGATACAACTACGGGGCGCGCAAGTTTCACCGTGTCAAGGAGGCGCTTAAAATCGCCATCGTCTCGGCTACCCTTGTTTCCATGGCCTCCTGGATCATCATCCAGGCGGTACCGGAACTTATCGTGAAGGCCTTTGTAAGCGGGAATCCTGAAATGGTTTCCATTGGGGTTCAGGGTATGCGGTTGTTTCTGCTCGTGTTGCCTGTCATTGGTTTTCAAGTAGTGGCGGGTAACTACTTCCAATCGGTGGGCAAGGCTTCCACTGCGGTTTTTTTAACGCTCCTGCGCCAGGTAATTATCCTCATCCCCTTGCTTTTGGTCCTGCCGCCCCTGATGGGGTTGACAGGCGTGTGGCTTGCCGCCCCGTTCGCGGATTCTATCGCAGCGTTCATTTGCGCTTTCATCCTTACCCTGGAATGGAAAAACATCAGCAGACTTGCCGGAACGCCCCGGCAAGAGCCGATTCCCAGCCAAGGGTGAACCAATTGATCCCGGGGCGATATGTCGTCAAAGAGTCGTTCCCGTATTCTGGGGGACAAGCGAGAAAACCATTAAAATTTTTCTTGCAATATACAATCATCTGTGATACCATAACGACGACATGTAGTGGTTTTCAAAAAATTTTATCCTATATATTGTGTGTGGCTTAGTGACAAAACTACTACGACACTGATATACACCGAATGCTGCGCCTTTAGCGTTGAGGGCGTATCAGCGGGGAGGAACAATGGATAAGCGCGTTCGACTGGTTTTTGCGCCAGGCAGCCCCATTACTCTTGAAGCGTTATGTCCCAAATCCCACCTATTGATGCTGCAAAGCCGACTCGCGGCGGAGGCGATTGCTTCCGACATCGTGGATTTCGGCACATTAGAGGAGTTGAGCGTCTGTCCGCAGGATATACTGGAAAGAAACGTGGAAATGCGAAGTGGATGGGCGTGCCAAACCAAGCCGGGATGGGGCGGTTTTCCAGTTTTACACCGAATCACGCGCACAAGAAATATCCAACCCGGGGACTCGGAGGTGGATACCAAACTGAGCCGCCTTCGCGAAGGATCCCCATCGATTCTGCTTTTCTGGATTGAAAACCGGGATATGTACCGGCGATTTAAAGAATACAGTCTCTGTTTGCGCGCATCGCTCTACGAAACCAAAATCGTTCTGGCGGGTCCTTACGCAATCCATTTTGGAACCTATGCCTTAAGTGATTGTTCCTGTCTGGATGCTGTTATTACCGGTGATTTAACCGATTCGCTACTTGCGCTTCTTCACAATGAGGACTCCGATACGCAATGGCAGGATGTGCCCGGACTGTTACTGAGGAATACCGAGGGCGTGGTTTGCCGATCTGAACTTCGATCAATGCCCAGAGTCCCGAGGTCGTTAACCTTGGGCGCTTTCCAACATAAAGAGCCAGGAACGCAGTTTCCCCTGTTTCCTCTGACATTCAACTGGTCGCCCGCCCCATTTTATTACCAGGATTCCTGCCGGCAGCCCTACGACTGCAAATCTCCGGGCGCGGTTATCGAAGAAATGAACCATCTTCAACGTCATAGCAACGCCAGGGCGTTTCACATCGCAGCGCCCTGCATTACAGCCGATACCCTTGCCGATTTCGCCGACATGCTTCTCAAGCAGAATCTGGCGGCCATCTACAGCCTCGGTGACATTACGGAAAGCGTGGGAAAATCACTCTCGGAACGGCTTTTTGCTTCAGGGTGCCGTTCCATAGGATTTCGGATACCCACGGGCAGTCAGCGCATGCTGGAGGACTTCTATGGATGTCATTCCAGCATCAGCGCCATGCGCGCTTCCCTTCGTCATTGCAGGGAAGCGGGCATCTACACCGTTGTCCGCATGTGCTATCCTTGTCCCGCCGACGACTATCATACCCGTGCGGAAATCGAATTGTTTATCGAGGCGGTAAAACCGAACGCCGTGTGCATCGAACCACCCGCCCTTGCCCCGGATTCGCTTTGGTTCCGGCGCGCTTCCGAATTTGGTTTTTTTATCAGCCACCGGGAATATGCGCGTCATGCTGTCGGCGGCAATTCCATATACGGTGCGTTTCCCTACACCATGCGGGGATGGAACGCGCGACGAATCTTCCAAGCCCAGGCCTCGTTGTCAGCCGCCGTGGTAAAACTTGGATGCCGGATCAACATTACCGAGCAATTAGGCCTTCTGGCTCGTTTAGCCCGCAGCACCATGGAGGAGTCACTCTTCCTGGACGCGCTGCTTGAAGCCCTCAGCCTCCCCGACACGACACAACTTCAAAAACTGGCCGCTTGTCTTGATACCAATGCCCACAGCCTTAGCAGCGGGCATATACAAGACACGCTGGTGGGCAAAGCCGTCTCCTTCTCCTGAGCGGCGCCATGAACACGGAAGGCAACTTCAAATTTGCGGGGCATTCCGCCGTTTTAGTTCCTCCACGACAGAACGCACCTGTTGAGAACGATCGCGGGGCATGACCAGCACGCCGTCCCGGGTCGTTACGACGACCACATCCGACATGCCGATGACACCCACCGCCATTTCCTTACAGCCGGGCTCGTTATAAATCACGCAGTTGTCGCAATCCACAACTACCGGCTCGCCAACCGTGTAGTTCATCCTGCCGTCACAGCGGTCCGGAGTAACCACGGCATTCCAGGTGCCCACGTCATCCCAGGGAAAATCGGCCTTAACAACCAATACATTATCCGACCTCTCCAGCAAGGCATAGTCGATACTGATCGTCTCCAAAGATTCAAAGGCCTGTTCTACCGCGCGCATATTGTTGTCTTTTAACGCACGTGTCATGGTATCAATCGCCTCTTTGATGCCGGGGGAGGCGCGATTCATTTCCTCGAGAAAAACGGAAAGCCGCCAGAAGAACATGCCAATGTTCCAATAATGGTTTCCATCGGCGAGAAACTGCGCAGCGCGGGTGCTATCCGGTTTTTCATGAAAGGATTTCGCACGGTAAACCGGGGGCATGCCGGCCGGACCCGCCAGTACGGGCGTGTCCGCCTCGAACTCGATGTAGCCGAATCCGGTATCAGGGCGGGTTGGGCGCATACCACAGGTCACCAACGCATCCTGTTCTTCAGCCGCCTTGAAAGCGGTCTCCACCATGGTCCGATACCGGTCGACATCTCCAATACGATGGTCGGCGGTTACAACGCCCATGGTAACGTTTTCCGGACTATAACCGGAACATTGGGCGGACAACCACGCGGCCATATACGCCAACGCGCCAGCCGTGTTGCGTTTACAGGGTTCAGCAAGCACATGTTCGGCCGGAAACTCCGGCTTGGACCTGCGGATTGGATCCACCAGGTGTTTACCGGTGATGATAAATACATTATCAACCCCAACGACTCCGCCGATGAGATCCACCGACTCCGCAAGCATGCTTTTGTCGGGGCGCGCCAAAGGCAGCAGTTGCTTGGGCCGGTTACGGCGGGATAATGGCCAAAAGCGTTCACCAGATCCTCCGGCCATGATCACACCAACACGCAGTCTTTCAGAAGATGGCATCTGTCTTCATCCTTTCATTCTATCTGCGTCAACGAACCCCAACCGGTTCATGAACATCATGATGTCACTATTCTGTCATATTTACTGCATAAGGTTACAGAATCCCTCGAATGACACTTGTATTATTTATTGACAGAAACTTGCATTCAGATTTTTTGCTGGTGTATTGTACTAACAGAATGTGTGGAAGGATATCCAAGGGAGAAGCCATATCATACGCTTTGTATTTCGCCTGTATTGATAGTGGTGGACGGATTGTAGGGGCAGTTTATTTTGATAGTACACGTCCAGTACAAGACAACCTGCTATCCGCTTTTTATGAGGTCAGAGGCACCATTTCAAACTGTGCACCCCTATTTTCGTCTCTCTCGAAAGGATTTCTTTGGCGGGATAATCACAAGCGTGAGCGTGGATGCCCTTAGGACATCCGCAAATAAAGCCATAACAAGCAGATATCGCAATCGTAACCATGGAGGGATGTGAGGTGAAGTTATTTCTGTTCCGCTTATCGGTTTTAATCCTGGTCATTTTGTCATGCCCGTTGATATGGGGAGAGAACCTGGCTCTGCCGGAATCCGCGACCGTGGAACCGGGCACAGCCACACCACAGGCTTCCGATGCTGTCCCCTCCGAGTATGCCAAACTGGAGCAACAGATTGAGTCCTTAAAGATTGAAAATACCGCATTGTCAGAACAGGAAGAACGGCTTTCAGAAGAAAACGATCAAACGGCAAAACGCATCCGTAACTACGAATCCCGCGCGATAATGCTGGAATGGGGCCAAAGGTTCATGACCCCTTTACGCTTTGTTTCTCCCACACTGGCCAACATAGCGTTCATTTGCGGCGCTTTCGCGTTGCTTATTCTGGTTATCGGATTTCCCGCTTCCGCGCGCAAAGTTCTTTCTTTCTCTTTTCCTTTTTCCCTTCCCCTGCGCAAGTCGGGCGGGACACAACCGCTCCCGCTGAGTGCCGCGGCCAAAATTGTCTGGTTCCTGATCGTTCTATGCCTTTTACTTATGCTGGCCCTGCCCGCCATGGCGCAAACGCCGGCGGAGACATCCACACAACCGAACCTGGAGGTCTCATCATCAACGGATGCTCCTGAGGCAACCCCGGAGAAGCAAGGGGATGCCATTCCAGCCGCCGAAGAGGCATCCGAAGGCGAAGACGCATCGTACCCCGATGCAAGCCCTGCGGAAACAGCAGGGGAGACACCAGCGACAGTGCCTTCAATACAGCCTGAAATGAGCCAGGCGGTCGACTATATAAACTTCACGCACCTTGAACGTGCCTTACACATCCTGGACACGCTTCAGGAAGGGAAAACGATTCGGTTAACCCTGGAATACGAAGTAATTCAGGCCATGATTCGATCCGCCGAACAACACGGCCACTTGCCCATTGTAAAGATACCGGAATCCCAAGGCGCTTCTTTCACGGAAGAAGTTCGTTACGGTTCCATTGGCTATTACTTCATCAAAGCGTCGCTTTATGAGGTTGCCGGGCGGGATACGGTGCGTGAATTGGTGGAACAGGGTGGGGCGCTCCTGCTGGCAAACGACGGCGCAGCGCTTTCCTCCATGAATATGCAAGCATTGGCCACAATCATGCGTTTTCTCGCCAGTTATCAATCGGTCGAGCAGGTTAAAAAAATGATCCCGGCCGCGATTGACAAAGTGGAAAAGTTAGGCGACATAGTCCTGATTCTCGAATCCGCCCACCAAGTCAAACTCACCGAAGAATATCAAAACGTTGTGGAAACCCTCTTTGCCGAACAGCAACCCTATGTTGTCGTCGAAAATGTAGCCCGGCTGGCCCTGAAACACACCCAGAAAGGGGCAGCCGAATTCGTAGTGAATTCTGCAGTCAAAAATCCTTACCCAGAGCTGGATGATAACCTGAAGGTCGTCCGCCTCCTTGACGAAATCACGGACAAGGAACGCGTTAAACAACAGTTGGAAACTCTGGCCGGGTATAAAAACGTGGATCAGCTTCTCGTAATCGCCCAAACCGCCGCGGGGCTGGATTTGCCCCATACCGTTGAATGGCTGCTGGTAAAGGGCGTATCCGCGGCGGGCGGCGCGGACGAGTTTACCGCACTGATCGCGGCGGCCGAAAAAAACGGTCTTATTCCCGCGATAACCGGCCCCCTGGCGGAACGCCTGTCGGCCATGCCCGACAAGATGCTTTACCAGGTGAACGCCTTGTGGCCCGCCGGCTTCGATGCCGGCTGGTATGAGGAGGAGGCCGTATCCCTGGGCACCTGGACGGGTATCCAGTTATACCAGCAGGATCAAGCCTCTGCGAAGGCGCGGGAACTGCTGGAAACCACCATTCGCCTGCAACTGGCAACGATTATTGACTCGGTGGGCGCAAAACCCCTGCTGGCCTTGAATGACATGTATGCCCTCGTTCAGTATTACAGTGAAACGGAATGGGAAGGACTGAACACAGCGATGGAAATGCTCACCCTGCAGCGCCACCTGCGCGGCTTGTCGGATGAAACAGCGGCGCCTGAGGATGCCCGCATGCTGGCGCTTCGGATGGCATTGGACCAGGCAACGGCGGACAACAAACGTCTGAAAGAAAGTGTGGCCTCCCTTCAGGAAAAACGGCGCGACCTCGGGCGGGAAGAAACACAGGCACTCGGACGGTTGCTTCGCCTGGCGGCGGAGGTGGCCGCCAAGATATTCCTCCTGCTGCTCGCCCTTTGGATCGCCTTTGCCCGTGCGGTTGCGGCCGCGAGAACAGCCCCCGATTTCCGTTTCTCCCATTTTTGCCTGACTTTTACAGAAACGATCGGATTCGAATGCTGCTGTACCGTGGTTTTAATTTTGCCCGGTGCGGTAATTACCCTGCTGAGCCAGGACCGCCTCAAGCATATGCGGATCATGGAACATGTCCTGCCGCCGATACCCATGGTTCAGATGCAACCGGAACAGCCCATGCCGATGAAGGACACGAACAACGATGTATGATGCGGGAATTTTCTTTCCCTCTTGAAAATATGAAAAAGGGAGGATACCCATGCGATATCTGTCTTTCTGCTGTGTTTTTTCACTGGTAGTATTGGTGTCGCTGCTTGTGCCGGGACCGGGCGCCGCCCAGTTGGAAATTCCCACGGAGGTTCCTGTTAACCGCCCCAAGCCGAAGCGAACGGAAGAACCGCCTAGTCTGCCTGCGCCCATAAGAACAGATACCAGTACACAAGGTTCCCGGGTACGAACCGTTACGACACAGGAAACGGGCATGAATACGGACGGGATTTCTGTCGACTGCCCTTCCTCCGCGCGTGTGGGGGAACGCGTTTTTGTTCACATCAATGCGAAGAATCCATTCAACGTGTCTTATATCGGTACAATTGCCGCTTCCGTAGAAGGCGGTGATCCCTATATACCTCCGGGTGACGGCGGATATGATATGCTGACACCGAACGGCAAGACCAAGATGGCCCGCTTCTATAAGGACGGAAATGTGTGGCTCCGGCGTGATGTGGTGTATCCCGCCGTTACTCACGTGGAAGTTTATGATGAGCGATGGGCCGGCAATACGGAAAAGACACTGGCGTTTCCGGTCACATTTCAGCGGGCCGGAATCGCATCCCTTCGCGTGCGAGCGTCTTTTTCCGTATTGCGCAACAAGAAAACCGTCGTGGAACACAATATACCTGATACCAGCCCTGAACTGGATGAACAGGGCTTTCCCTGCCGTCTGCTTACCATCCGTGTAGTGGAGTAAACCATTGAATACCGTCTCTCTTCTTTGCTTTTTCGTTCTCTGCGCATCACAGACAGACATCGCAAGTCCTGCCGGGCCCACCCCCGTACCGGGGCACAGCCTGATTGTTGCCATTACCGGCAAAACACTTTCCGCCGAACAAAAAGCGTTACTCGCTGAACTGCAGCCGGGAGGCGTCATTCTGCTCGGTGGAAACATGGGGACCGAAGAACAAACGCGCGAGTTGACATTTGCGATAAAGCAAGCCGTTAGCGGAAAAGCAGGCCCCGGCGAACTGCCCCTGATCCATATTGACCAGGAGGGCGGACGCGTCAATCGGTTGAAGCTTGAAAACGCGCCCAGCGCCGCGACACTGGGCGCAAGGGGTGATGAGAACCGGATACGGGAAACGGGCGCCTTTTACGCCCGGGAAGCGACGGCCAGGGGTATCGAGGTGCTTCTGGCGCCGGTGCTTGACCTCAGTTCGCCCGGTGATGGGGGCGTCATCGGCGACCGCGCCTTCGCCAAGGATCCGGAACATGCCTGGTTGTTGGGCAGCGCATTTGCGGAAGGCGTCATGGAAGGGGGCGGGCTGCCCGTGGTGAAACATTTTCCGGGACATGGCGGCGCTGCGGAAGATTCCCACAAGCAGTTGGCCCGTCTCGACCTCGAGGGGGAAGCGCTTCAGGTGAATCTTACGCCCTTCAAATTGGCGGTGGAAGCGCGGCTCCCGGCAATCATGGTCGGCCATATTGCCTGCGCCGCCCTGAACCCTGAATATCCGGACGAACCGGCGTCCATGTCGCACGCAATGGTAACGGGTCTCCTCCGGGAAAGCTGGGGCTATGACGGCATGGTTATCACCGATGATCTGAATATGGGGGCCGTTGCCGGCGACCTTGAGGCGGCCGCCCTGAAATCCATTCGCGCGGGCTGTGATGCCATCATAATCTGCGACAGCAATCCGGAACTCCTGCGCCGGATCGCGAAGGCGATAGAGGAAGAATCAAAAAAGGATCCGCAGTTTCAGAATATGCTGATGAAAAGCGGACAACGGCTGGAAGATTTCCGCTCGCGCATTGTAACGAACCATCTTCCCCGGGAAACGGCGCGGCCGGAAATCAAGGATGAAATCGTCAACCAGAAAAAGGTGATCCTGGTCACCCATACGGTACGGCCGGGAGACACCCTTTCAAAATTGGCAACTATTTATGGTGTCACATCCGAAGCAATTCGGAACGCCAACAACAAAACCGATGACACGATCCGTGTCGGTGATATACTGAAGATACCGGATCAATGAGACGACCGACAACAGCGGTTCCCTTGCGAAATTGTCTAAAGGATTTATACCAGCACCAGGCTGGTTCGAGACCAACCGCCATAGTTGTTTGAATGTTTCGAGGAGAAATGTCATGTCTTACCGATGCCATCCACCCTACTGGCAAACCATTTTTGTCCTTTTATTCTCGTTGGTGGTTTGTATCCCTGCCGCCCTGGCACAACTGGAGATACCTTCGGAAATCCCAATCAATCGCCCCAAGGCGAAACACACCGATTCTCCCCGAACCGAGCCCTCTGCCACGCAGGGAAACTTCGATGTCTCTGAACCGGAACCGGCTTCAAAGGCAAGGGAAACGAACAGGGTTTCAAGCAGAAACGAAAGGCGGGTAACACAAGCGGAAAAAGGCGCTTCCTTTAATTCCGGTCCCATCCCATCCGGCAGGTGGACGGGAAACTGGGGAAAATCCAACGGCACCCGCGGAACATTTACCCTCGAGGTCGCCGTGAACGATAAAAACGAACTGCGCGCGGCCGGTACCGTCAAAGGATGGACGTGCTGGGAAGTTTTCAGGGGAGTTCAAGAGGGGGACAAGATTACCCTGTCTGGAACGGGTGTAATCAAGAACAAGCGTCCGGCCGACCAATACGAACTCGATCAGATAGCGTTGCATGTACAGCCGGATGGTGCCGGCATGACAGGCCGCTGGACCGACAAGAGCGGGTCTTCCGGCGCTATTTTTCTGGAATTCACTACCTCAGCCCTGGATGATGACAGAGAAATTCAAAATGCGCTGCAATTTTAGCTATTAATGGCATAATGGGATCATCATGGTCCTCTATATACTCTGCCTGAACTGCCCATGTTCTATCAGGGTGGTTGATTGAGTCATCGCGGATCTGTGTTACAGGAAAAGGGAACATGCAGATGAAACAGTTTTCATTCTACGTTATAACCCTAGCCACTGGTTTTAGGATGGCCTTTATCGTCATGTGTGTTTTTGCTGTTTCGGCTCAGGCCCAGTTGGAAATACCCACGGAAGTCCCTGTCACTCCCCCAAAAAATCGTGCCACACAACCTGTTCCCATGCCAACCGAAGAGATTCCGAAAGCAACGCCGGTTCAAAACAGAATACAACAGGAAGTGCGCCTTGCAGAGGGTATCCTGTTCGTTCGTATTCCTGCCGGAGAATTCCTCATGGGCAGCCCCAACTCCGAACCCGCCCGCGCGAAAGATGAATCCCCGGTATCCCGGGCGGTCATGGCCAAATCTTTCTGGATGAGCAAATACGAAGTCACCCAGGGCGAGTGGACGGCCGTCATGGGGAACAATCCCTCTAAATACCGCTATGGGGACGAGCATCCGGTTGAAAATATATCCTGGGAGGACTGCCAGCGTTTTATCCAAAGATTAAATGCAGTATCTCCGCGCACTTTCCGCCTGCCAACGGAAACCGAATGGGAATACGCCTGTCGGGCGGGCAGCCGGACCGCCTATTGTTCCGGTAATAGTGTTTCGGACTTGGATCGCTGCGGCTGGTACGACGGCAACAGCGGCACTGGCCACCATCCTGTTGGAGAAAAGGAACCCAATTATTGGGGCCTCTACGACATGCACGGCAATGTTTATGAATGGTGCCAGGATTATTATTGGGAGAATTACGGCAACCATCCGGGCGATGCTTCCGCCTGGGAACACCCCAATGAAAACGCCAACCGGGTGCGCCGGGGAGGCAGTTTCCAGCAGCCCGCGAAGAACTGCCGATCCGCATTTCGCGGCACCGGACTTCCTGAAAACCAGCGTGAAGACGTGGGGCTGAGGCTTGTGATGCAAGAGTGAAACACGACCTTCATAATATTGCCTTGAAAAACTTCTTGACATTAGCGTTGAAATAGTGTATTGCCAATGGACAGGACAACTCTGTGGCGACACAGCGTTTATTCTTCATGTTGAAACGCTTTGCGGGCGCGTCCTGCGCTACAAAAAAACCGACCCGAAGATGAGAGATAAACATACTGTCCCCAGTGCTCGGAGCAACCATGAAACAGCTACGGCAGATGGTGTTGATTACGTTTCTGACCACTATATTACCGGCTATCGCCCATGCGAATATGGGGCCGTCATTTAACGCCCGATTTGAATTTCATCTTTTGTTCCTCACGTGGATCATCGGTATTGTGGAAGGGCTGTTGCTGTGTACGCTTTTTCGTGCATGGAGATCGCGGGTTTGGATGTTTCGCATATTCTTCTCAATGATTGCCGCCAACGTTGCCTCC
>Ga0123335_1005247_pt1 | contig 15942 bp, 13 predicted proteins | sample BiotimSIPDNA_2_FD_89707 | JGI IMG/M metagenome (GOLD analysis project Ga0123335, IMG submission 89707) | Anaerobic biogas reactor microbial communites from Washington, USA - Biogas_R2 time_0 SIP DNA | ecosystem: Engineered > Bioreactor > Anaerobic > Unclassified | place: Washington, USA...
CATCTTGTTTCCACCTCTCCTCATTTGGATGCTAAAATAAAGTTCGTTCCGCCCATCCTTCTGGACAAAATCGCAGTCCAGCTCGGTGATTGGAGTGGATACCATCTGCTGGCTCATCACCATTCCAGTGTTTCGCTGATATTCATGAAAAATAAAAGAGGCATCCTTAATAAAAGATGCCTCAAGACTACAAGTCGTTGATTTCCCGCTTATTTGGCTGCTTTCTTGACTTTAAGAAGGTGGGCAAAGCGCTGCCAGCCGGTCTTCAGCTGGTACTGCCGCAGGCGCCAGGTACCTACCACCCCGTAGGGCAGGAACATGACAATCAGGATGAAAAGGATGCCAAATACCAGCGGCCACCGTGCCCCGAACCAGGTGTAGAAGAACTGTTGGATCACCTGGCTGATGGCTGCACCGAAGATGGGTCCTACCAGGGTGCCCATGCCACCCATGATGGTCATGATCAGCGCGTTGAAGGTGGTCACCGCTGAGATCATGGTGGGCGTGGCACTCATGTTCCAGATGGAGAACAGCATACCGGCAATCCCGGCAAAAATTGAGGAGGAGACAAAAGCGATCGAACGGTAGACCACGGGGTTATAGCCGATCATGCGCATCCGGTCTTCATTCTCACGATTGGCCACCACCACACGACCAGTGGGCGAATTGACCATGCGCTTCATCACCAGATAGGAGACCAGCAGGAAAGCCAGTGAGATCATGTAGACCGTCAGGCGATTCTGGGTCGGGTTCAACCACAGTGGCAGGGGTATGCCATGCAGTCCTTCGTCCGCACCGGTCCACTGGTGAAAATCGGTGGCTTTGATCAGGATGAATAAGGCTGAGCTGATTGCCAGGGTCAGCATTGCAAAATAGGATCCCTTCAAGCGAATCGAGGTAGCGGAGAACAACAACCCGATCAGCACTGAGATGCCCAAGACCACCAGAATGATGATTAACAGTACGATCCATTCGGTGATGTTCAGGTTGCCGATCATGATGCGGTATGTTTTGAAGAAGTTCGGCGCCCACCACTTGATCAGCAAGGCAAAGGCATAAGCCCCACCGCCAAAGGAAGCCGCATGCCCAAATGAAAGGATGCCGCCGTAGCCAACCAGCAGGTCATAGCTCATAGCAAAGACTGCCATGATGAAGAAGGTGATCAGCTGTCCCTGCCAGAACTTGGTGATGCCCTCATTGAGCCCGGTTCCAGTGATGAGGTTCATCACAAAGGGGAAAGCTATCATCAGGATGATAAATACTACAAAAGCAGTTTCTCGCTTATACCAGGGTTTAACGGGTGGTCTATAAGAGATCTGTTTATCAGCCATTGTGTTACTCCTTCTTCCCGAACAGGCCCTGCGGTCTGGCAAGCAAGACGATGATCATGATGATGACCGTGGACGCTTCGGGGATAGCCGTGGAAAGTGAATACTTGAGGGCAAAATAATCACCGAAGGCGCGCGCCATACCCAGGATCATCGCCCCGACGAAAGCCCCCACGTAGCTACCCATTCCACCAATCACAACGGTGATCAAGCCCTGCAGTTGGTACTGATCCCCCATCAAGGGCTGAATTGGCAGGAAAGGTCCCGCCCCGATGCCTCCCAGAGCAGCCAGGCCAACACCCAGGGCAAAGACAAAGGTGAAGACCCGTTTGACATTGATGCCCAACGCCTCCACCATCTGCGGATCCTGCACACCTGCACGGATAATCATCCCCAGGCGTGTCTTTGTCATCAACAAAGTGACCCCAACGAACATCAGGATACCCAGCAAGATGACGAACAGGCGGTATGTCGGAAAGGTCACACCGTAGATGTCAATCGTGCCGCTGCCATTGCGTAGCCACTCCAGGACATTGGCAGCTTTGCCAGGCTGCGCAAAAAGCGGCGGACGGACCATCTGGTAAGCCAGTGGATCCCACAGCAGGGAGACCAACTCACGGATCACGTAGCTGAGCCCCAGGGTCATCAGGAGGATAAAGGTTGCCCGGACATAAAGCGGTCGGATCAGGGTAACCTCGACCACCGCCCCAAAGATAAAGCCCATTGCAACCGCCACCAGGATGGAGAGCAGAAAACGCCAGTTTCCGTTCATCAAGAGGATGGCCTCAGGGGCCGATGTACGGATCAGGGTGGTCACAATGGTCAGGATGAGCAGTCCGCCCGGGACCATGGCCTGCTGCAGCATTTTTCCCCCAGGTGCAAATTCAGTTTTGTTACCCGGCTTTGATGAGGCTATAGCCACGAGCAGGCCGCTGACCAACAACAACACAGGGCGGTACCAGAACAGCGCCAACGATTCCTGAACACTGATCTCTGCCAGTGGATTGCTGGCGGTAGTCGCTGCTACCATGGCGGTCTTGGTCAAACCCAATATATCGAATCCCAGGAAAGCAATCACCGCAGCAGCCAACGCCAGCACATAAGCGATTTTGGGGATGGCTTTCTGCCATTTGTCTGGTAAGTTCCAGCGGATGAGATAGGGCTTGATCAGAGGTACGGCCATCACGCCACTAGCAAAGGCCAGCAGCAGGGGCATGACACCGAAAATGAAGGTTGGATTGGTATAGAGCTGCCAGCCCATGTAGGCGCCAAGCATAAACATGGCTCCATGAGCAAAGTTAAGTACGTCCATCAGGCCAAATATCAGCGTCACCCCGGCAGCCACCATGAAGAACAGGGAGCCCAGGGTCAGCCCCGAAAGCGCAGTGCGGATAAATGCCTGCTGTCCAGCAGAGAGGTACAGGCCGATGATCGCAGCGATCACAACAAGACAAATGATCAGGATGATCAGCAGTTTCTTAGTCGTTGGCTTCATGTTCCATCTCCAATTCTCTTCTGGTCTTGATGCTGGCACCCAGGTAGCGGTGGATCATTTCTGTATCTTCGACAAGATCTTCCATCAGCCCGGCATGCACACTCTTGCCATCATCGATGATGGTGAAACGCCTGGCCAGTTGGCTTGCCATGATGAAGTTCTGCTCCACCAGAAGGATGGTGGTGGTCTGGCTAAGTGTACGGATGGCATCCATCATCTGTTGGATGAGGATTGGTGCCAGTCCTTCGCTGGGTTCGTCGATCAGCAGCAGTTTATTATCCGGCACCAGCGCCCTGGCTACAGCCAGCATCTGCTGCTGCCCGCCGGACAGATGATTGCCGGGCAATTTTGCCAGACGTTTCAGGTCGGGAAAGAGGGTGAAGATAAAATCAGCATGGCAGTTGAAATCACCCTTCTTACGTTCCGCCAGCTTGAGGTTTTCCATGACCGACAGGGCGCGGAAGATCGCGCGGTGTTCAGGTACATAGCCGATTCCCAGGTTGGCAATGTTGAAAGCCCGCTTGCCCTGGATCTCCATACCATCAAAGATGACCTTGCCCTCCTGAGGAGGGGTCAGCCCCAAAATGGATTTCAAAGTGGTGGTCTTGCCAGCCCCATTGCGCCCCAGCATAACCGTGATGGAACCCCTGGGTACATTTAAAGAGACACCTTCAAGGATGTGGAACTGGCCGATAAAGGTATGGATCTGGTCGACCACCAGCAGATCGTTGTGGTTATTATCTTCGCTCATGCTAACTCTCCATACAGGTCACCCAGGTAGGCGGTCTGCACCTGCCTGTTGTTGGCGATCTCATGCGGACTGCCTTCGGCCAGGATGCGCCCCTGGTTCATTACCGTGACGATGTCCGAAATTGACATGACCATGTCCATGCGGTGTTCCACGAGGATGGCTGTGCGTTCCTTCTGTTGCACAACCTTGTTGATGATCTTGATTAACTCAGGTACCTGTTCAGAGGACATACCAGCTGTCGGTTCATCAAAGAGCAGCAGTTCCGGGTCGCAAGCCAGCATGATGCCCAGTTCCAGCTTGCGTTTCTCGCCATGGGGCAGATTGCGGGCAATGATCAATTCCCGCCCGCTCAGACCAACCGTATCAATCACCTCTTCGGCCTTATCGATGTACTTCTGGAATTTGTCAGCCAACCCGAACAGTTTGAAGTTGTCCTTGCCCATCGCCTGGGCTGCCAGTCGAATATTCTCCAAGACAGTCAGGTTGGGAAAAATGTTGGTGATCTGGTAGGAACGCCCAATGCCCATATGCGCACGCTTTTGGGGTGAGTTATTGGTGATGTCATTCCCCTTATAAAAGACCTGGCCGGATGTGGGCGGCATGACCCCGCTCAGCAGGTTGAACAGGGTGGTCTTGCCTGCCCCGTTAGGTCCAATGATGGCATGCATGGTCTGCTTTTTGATCTGGATGCTGACATCATCCACCGCCACCAGGCCGCCAAAGACCTTCGATAGGTTCACTGCTTCTAGTAGCACTTCATTAACCATAAAGTTTGTTCCCTTAAATGTTTCCCAATGTGACAGACAAAAAATGATTCCAAAAAAATAAAACCAGGTAAAACAAGAACTATATTTACCCCTGCCGCCATTCAGATAAGCACCTGTTCAGGCGGGGAGGTCAGGCTATTGTATGGGGAGGAACCGAAGTTCCTCCCCATAAACTAAAGGTAAAACGACTGACTTTAGGGTACCGGGATGACAGGCAGATCACCACAACGGGCGGCATAATCACCAGCCAGCGTGCAGGGAACACCCAGCTCATCGTACTCAGAGACATAAACGGTCTCAAAGAACTTGTACTCGTTAATCCCATCACCATCCAGATCTGGGGTCAGGTTGACCAGTTTAAGGATGTTCATCGGCTGTTCGCAGACGTGATCCTCAGGGCGGATGTGATAGGTACCCTTGGGGCCTTCAAAGGTCAGGCCTTCCAGGGCAGCGATCATCGCTGCACCTGTGGTGTCACCACCGGTCTTTTCCAATGCGGTCGCCAGGGCAATGGCAGAGGCCATACCACCAGCGGTGAAGAGGTCAGGATAGGCATTAATGGCAGCATCCGCTTCACCCTTATAGGTTTCGAAGTGGTTCTCCACCAGCCAGTCATTGACCGGGTTATTGGGTACAGTGTAATGATAGACATTCAAACCGATCCCGTTCACGGTAGCTGGGCCGAAGACTGCTGCAAAGGAGGCGTTGTCGCCATAACCCGTACCAACGGTCATAACATCCAGGGCACCCATATCAGCTAAGGCCTGGAAGAGGGTTACATAACCGGTACCTGACCAGGTCAGGAACAGATTTTCAGCGCCAGAATCCATAGCTTGCTGAATGTAGGGAGTGAAGTCGGTGGTCTCAAAGGGGGCATAGATGTCCGCGATCAAGCTGCCGCCAAATTTCTCGACGGAGTACTTGAGGGCAGCACCGGAACCCTGTCCAAAGGCGTTATCAATACCAATATGGGCAAAGTTCGGGCCAACATTCTCAACCAGGTACTTGGCAATGATAAGGGTATCATCAAAACTGGTGCGAGAAGTGCGGAAGACGTAGGGGTTGAAATAAGCACCGGTCATAAAATAGGACGCAGCCGGGTCGATCATCAGGATGATCTCATTCTCAAGGGCTACGTTGGTCAGGGCAATGGCAGAAGCTGAGGAAACAGGTCCCTGCAGCAGTTCGACGCCATCTTTCTCGATCAGTTCAAGGGCAAGAGCCACTGCTTTTTCAGCATTACCTTCGTCGTCCTTGACGATCACTTCGATCGGGCGGTTGGCGATAATATATCGACCCTGATCATCAGTCTTGCCGCCGGACATGTATTTCAAACCCATTTCGAAACCGCGTTGCTGCTGCAGGCCGTATAAAGCCATGGCGCCGGACATCATGCCGATCTGGCCGATCTTAAGGACTTCACCCAGAGGGGCTTCAGTCTCTTCAACCACAACCTCTTCGGTGGGGGCTTCAGTGGGAGCTTCGGTGGGAGCTTCGGTCTCTTCCACCTCAGGCACTGGAGTTTCAGTGACCTTCTGAACACATGCGCTTAGTGCCATGGACAGAATCACCAATACGGAAACGACTACCAAAATTGATTTCTTCATTCTATTCTCCTTAACTATTATTAGTGTTTAATTCTTTTTCACTACTTTTGATTGAAACAAGTTGATAGATTTTTGTTTTGCCTCTCTTTCTTCTCAATAAATATTATATTTGATTTATCCGGTTCTTAATTACAAACCCGAGCAGCAGTGTGTTCAGTATGTCCGGTTTGTCAAGGCACAGGGCGTGCCCGGCATCCGGGACAACAGCATATTCTGCATGCGGGATATGTTTAACGATCATATCACTATACTTGCGTCCCTTGATCAGGTCATCCTCGCCGATCACCACCAGCGTGGGGGCCTGAACGTGGTCCAGTTGATCGGTAATATGATACTTCTGGAAAGCGTTCATCATCTCGACCATCGCTTGCATGTCTAGGTCCGCAAAACGCGAGACTGAGGCTTCAATGGCCGCCTGGTGGGATGCGATCCAGCCTTCAGAATAGTTATAAGCCACCGAGGTACGCAGCAGCAGTTCGGGGTCTTTGCGCTCCGCAGCGATCCGCCACGGCAGGGTCTGGGCATACAGCAATGGATCAACCTGGGAGACGCCGTCCATCACGATCAATGAGCGTGTCTTTTCAGGGTAGCGCAGGGCAAAGACCATGCTGACCTCTGAGCCGTATGAGATACCTGCAATGTGCGCTTGATCAATATGAAGCCCATCCAGCAGCGCTGCCAGGTCGTCAGCATGCTGTTCCATGGAGTAAGGACCGGCCGGGTGTTCGGAGCGCCACATGCCGCGGCAGTCATAAAGCAGGACCCGCATATGACGGGCGAGGACAGGTGTCTGGTATCCCCAGGCGGCTGTGCTCATCATGATGCCGTTGGATAGCACAATAACCTCGCCATTTTCAGGACCGTGCAACTCATAATAGATCTTGATGCCGTTGGCAAGTATCTCGGGCATGCTTCAACCTCAGGCCTGGAAAGCCAGGTATTTTTTCTGTGCGCCTTCCGGGCCACGCGCAATAGTGGTCATGGAGAGGGGGGTGCCGATCTGGATCTGCTCCGGGTGGGTCAGGTCCAAGCCCAGGATTTGGGTGTTGACCCGTGGTCCTTCGTCCAGGGTAACAATGCCCACACAGTAGGGGTTCTTGCCATCATAGCCTGCCTGCTGCATCTCAGTAGGCGGGACGTAGATCACCGTGTAGGCTGCCAGTTTTCCCCGGCCAGAAAATTCGATAAGTTCCATCTGGTCGGCATGGCATTTGGGGCAGATCAAGCGCTGCGGGGCAACAGTGTAACCGCATTTTTTACAGCGTGATCCGATCAGCCTGCCATCTTCCAGGGCAGTAAAGAACGATTTGCTAGTTAACGAAAGGTCTGCCATTTCAACTCCTGCTCTCAAAGATATGGACCACGGTGGTCTGACCGGAACCGCCCACGTTGTGGGTCAGACCGATCTTTGGCTCATTGGGCACCTGGCGGGCACCGGCTGTGCCGCGCAGCTGCTTCCAGATCTCAACCGCCTGGGCTGTGCCCGAAGCGCCCACCGGGTGGCCTTTGGACTTCAGACCACCGCTGCTGTTGATCGGGTGTTCACCATTGCGGGCAGTTTTTCCATCCAGGGCTGCCTTCCAGCCTTCTCCATGCTGGAAGAAACCCAGGTCTTCGCTGGCCATGATCTCGGCAATCGTGAAGCAGTCATGCACCTCAGCCAGGTCGATATCGTTGGGTCCCACCCCAGCCATCTCGTATGCCTGCCTGGCAGCAGTCACCGCCGAGGGTACATGGGTCAGCGAATCGCGTTCTGCCAGGGCACCATCGCTGGCCTGCCCACTGCCGATGATAAAGACCGGGTGATCGCTGTATTTGGAGGCAAGCTCTTCACTGACCAACAGGACTGCCGCTGCCCCATCGGAGACGGGGGAACAGTCAAACAGGCTCATCGGCCAGGCGATCCACGGGTTGCCGCGCGGGTCGGCCAGGAACTCCTTTTCACTCTGCCAGGTCGGAACCGGTTTGCCCTGGGCAGCAGCTTTGCTCTTTTTACCCTCATAGACGTCCTTGATGCTGGTTCCAAAGTGCGCTTTTTCGTTCAAAGAACCGTTCTCGTGGTTCTTGATGCTCACCTGGTTAAAGGCGGTCAGGGTCGCATTGTACTGGTGCATATATGCAGTGGCCATGGTCGCGTAAAAACCGGGAAAGGTGAACCCGGCCGGGATCTCAAACTGGGTATCAGCAGCTGAAGCCAGGGCTTTGGTCACCTCGTTGATCGGCAGATCGGTCATCTTTTCGACCCCGCCCACCAGCACCACATCGTAAATGCCGGCTGCAATAGCCATAAACGCCTGGCGCAGGGCCACACCACCACTGGCACATGCATCCTCCACCCGCAGCGCGGGGATGGGTGCCAGGCCAACCCAGCTGGCCAAAATCGGTGCCATATGGGCTTGTCCTTCGAACTGGTCACTGCTGAAATTGCCCATGTAGAAAGCCTGGATCTCGCGGGGATCCAGCCCCTTGTCCATCGATGCCTTCATATCCTGGTATGCTTCGACAAACAGGTCACGGGATGACTTGTCCGGGAAGGCACCGAACTTACTCATCCCGGCCCCTACCATCGCCACGCCGCGTAATAATTTTTTCTGTGTCATGTGTATCCTCTTCCTTATGCCTGGCTTTTGTTATAGCGCCTGGCGTCTGTGAAATCAACTGGCCGCGGTTGGTCCGGACCACCCGCCAATATCAGGCTCAATACATCGTTCTCGATCTTGAGCAGGCCTTTGAAATGGCCGACCAACCCGAAGGTGTGTGAAGTCTGGTCCATGTCGATCTGGTCCCCCCTTATGATGTATGTACCGCCCGAGTCGATACTCATGGCATCATAACGTGCACTGAAGGTACCGTCCAGATTGAACTCAAACCACAAGCCGGCATAGGGCTGCCCCTCTGCCTGGACCCATTTTCCAAGTATGCTATCCATGTCAGCCTCCTGTGTAAAAACGCTTGTCCGGGACGATGCCCAGGGTGTGGGCTTCCTCGCGGATCCAATCGCGGAAGTTGGGGTGTGCTACCTTAATCAGCGCAGCCATACGATCACGCACGCAGCGCCCGCGGAGCTCGGCCACCCCGAACTCAGTGACTATGGTATCGACATCCTGGCTGGGAACGGTCACTCCCGAGCCGGGTGCCAGGGTGGGCACGATGGTCGAGATGGTGCCGTTCTTGGCCGTTGAGCGCAGGGCAATGATCCCCCTTCCGCCTTCAGAGAGCTGGGCACCACGGTGGGTATCCAATTGTCCACCGGTACCAGAGAATTGACGAGTGCCAATGCTTTGAGAACACACCTGGCCCAGCACATCCACCTGGATAGCGGTATTGACACTGATCATTTTGTAGTTCTGACCGACCACATATGGGTCATTCACGTACCTCCCGCGCAGTATCTCCAGGCTGACATTGCGGTCAATGAAATCATACAATTTCTGGCTGCCCAGGGCAAAGGTGGCGATCATCTTGCCATGATGCAGGGTCTTCCTGCGGTTGGTGACGATACCGGCCTCATAGAGGTCGACCATGCCATCCACAAACATCTCGGTGTGCAGGCCAAGGTCCTTGCGGTTGGTCAGGAAAGAAGCAATGGCATTGGGGATGCCACCAATTCCTAATTGCAAGGTAGAACCGTCTTCGATCAGCTCGGCAATGTGTCCACCGATGGCCTGTTCGACCTCACTGGGTGCCTCAGCCGGCAATTCCACCAAGGGCACATGGTTCTCAACCAGCAGGTCGACATCCGAGATGTGCACCTGGGTGTCACCAAAAGTCCAGGGCAGGTTTTCGTTGATCTCGAGGATCACCAGGTCAGCCACCGTGATCATTTCTTTTTCATACACATTGCCCAGAGAGAGGGACATAAATCCGCGCTTATCCGGGGGGGTGGCAGTGCCGATAAAGACATCCACGTGGTTTTTTGTGGCGATCAATTTATCAGCTGCCGCCAGGTGCAAATTATTGGGAGTGTAGGATACACGCCCTTCAGGGTGTACCTTGCGGTCCGGAGCACCATAGAACCAGTTCTCATTGAAGAAATGGCCTTCCATCTCGGGTTTGAGCAGGATGTCATAGGCCCGCATAGGCAGGCAGGTCCACAGGGTGACATTGTGCAGCCTGTCGCGCTCCCCTGCCAGGGCGGCCAGCAAGCCGGGTGGTTCTGCACCAGCCATCGCCACACAGACTGTCTGGTTGGAGCGGATGCGCCCCACTGCTTCCTGCAGGCTGACCTGTTTTTCTTGGTATGGGGATGAAATTTCCATGGTAGATTTCCTGCTTACGGCATGATGTAAGCTGTGGCAGCCTGGTTGTAGCCCACGCCGGAGCCGCAGAAGACCACCAGGTCACCGGTCTTGATCTTGCCCAGCCGCTTGGCATCATCGAAAGCGATGGGCAGGCAGGCTGACCCCATGTAACCCCACTTGTCCATGATCCAGTGAGCTTTCTCAATGGGCAGGCCAAGGTCTTCCATGACGAGCTTGATACTGTTGATATTGACCTGGGTGAAGATCACAAAGTCGATGTCTTCGATCTTGAAGCTGCCATTGGCCGCACACTCCCGTACCCGGGCTGGCCAGCCGAGATGGTTGACAGTGGGCGGGAAGGGGGTGACCAGTTTTACCCTGGTGCGACCGGCCTGAACGCTTTCCACGGTAGCAGGCTCATAGGTGCCGCCGGAATAGATGCCCCAGTGCTTGTGATACGAACCGTCCGCCTTGATCGAGCAGGAGACAAAGCCGGGTTTATCACTGGCACCCACCACTGCCGCACCACCGCCATCTCCATAGAAGAAAGCAGTCAAATCATGTTGGTAGTCGGCCAGTTTATGCATCATATAAGCGCCGATCACCAGGATGTATTTCATGTGTGGGTTGACCGCAATCAGGCCGGCTGCCTGGGCAAGGGCGGTGGGAAATGACGCACAGGCGCATCCCACATCATATGTTCCGGCATTGACACAGCCGAGTTTAAACTGCACCACCACCGACGTGGCAGGGGTGATGTAATCCGGGCTGTCCGTGCCCAGGATAATTAGGTCGATATCTTCCGGTTTAATGCCCGCATCGGCGATGGCCACCTTGCCGGCTTCCACTGCCAGGTCCGAAGTTGCCCAGTCATCCTGGGCATAAAAACGGGTCTTGATCCCGCTGCTGGCTTCAAATTTTCCAACCACTTCGGGCAGCTTGGGGCTGACCGCCGCCATCAAATCAGCGAACATGGCATTGGTGATCTCATTTTCAGGAATATAGGATCCTGTTCCCAGGATGGTTGCGTAACGTGTCATTTTTTTACCTCACTGTTCTTGAACTGGTCTTGACTCAAATGACCTGATGCTTATGTTCCCAGGACGATCCCACCATCCACACTGATGGCTGCGCCGTGGATGTATGAAGCCTCGTCGCTTGCCAGCCAGGTGTATACATTGGCGATCTCTTCGGGCTGCGCCAGGCGGCCCAGGGGTGTCTTTTTTGCCATGCCGGCAAGTACTTCTTCCGGCATTTTAAGCACCATGTCGGTCAGCACAAAACCGGGGCAAACCGCGTTGACCCGGATCTGGTATTTGCCAAGTTCACGCGCCCAGGTCTTGGTCATGCCGATAACCCCAAACTTGGTGGCAGCATAGTTTGTCTGGCCAAAATTGCCATACAGGCCGACCACGCTGGACGCATTAAGGATCACCCCGCCGCCGCCCTTGATCATCACCGGGCTGACTGCCTGGGCGCAGTTGAACACGCCCTTGAGGTTGACCGAAACCACCAGGTCAAAGGCATCCTCGCCCATCTGGCCGAGCAGCTTGCCTTCTTTGTATTTAATGAACTGCCCGTCGCGTGTCACACCGGCATTATTAACCAGCACGTCGATACGGCCGTATTTTACAGTGACCTCATCAATCCAGGTTTGTACTTCCTGGCGATTGACCACGTTGACCTTATAAAATGAAGCCTCCGGACCCAATTCGGGCAGCAGTGCCTTCCCGGCTTCTTCGTTCATATCACAGATGACTACTTTTGCGCCTTCCTGGGCGAACTTAAGGGCAGTGGCTTTGCCTATACCGGCAGCTCCCCCCGTCACGATACATACTTTATCCTTCAATCGCATTTTTCTCTCCTGAAACAAAATTTTATCTTGATAAAGACGATCTACAGCTGCGCATGCATGATGCGCTAATGTAATCTATCAAACATATATTACAGGACGGTTACAAAATGGTTACAAAAGTGATTTGTTTTTCTTTTCCTTCCGGGAAACTCTAAAAGGAAATGTCTTGTGGATCTGGAAAAGGAAGAATTGTTTATCTTACTGCAGACTCCAGAAATCTGTGAGGTCGATAAATTAGTTGGTAAGACCGCAGAGCCCACCCATCAATCGAACTGTTTGGACAACAATTATTGATTTATCCGCCCAAAATACGTAAACAGCATTTGTTCTTCATTATTTTGCTGTTTCGCCGCTCAATTCAGTGTACAGTGTCTTACACTCTGAAGATACATCGCTGCCAAAGAACTCCCGGGTCGCATTGCGAAACTGGCTGTATGCCATGCGCACCGCACCGATATCCCCCAGGGCATGCTGGATTCGCAGCTGCTGCAGGAAGGCTGGTTCATACAGGCGGTCACCATCCAGCACCCGACGAGTGAGGTCCAGAGCTTTCTCGTAAAGCTCTTGCTGAATGTAGTTTTCGGTCATCATGCCTGCTGTTTTCAAAAAGATGTCATGCAGGTACTGTTCCCTGGCAGTCAGCCATTCCTGCATAGGTTCATCTGCAAAAAAGTGCCCCCTGTACAGCTTGAGCGCTTTTTCAAGGTCAGCAGGTGAGCCCTTCTTTACCAACTCAAGAAACAACTCTGCATCGACCTGGATATCTGAATTGGGATTGAGCCCATACTGCTCGCGACGCCTGGTTATAAAGAACGGCTGCTGACCGGGTGTGCGCTGCGGTTCCAGCACTTGGTTAAGGGTGTTAAGTACTACTTTAAAATTGTTCGAACCAGTTTCGGGATCTGCCTCCGGCCACAGGTAAGCGGTGATTTGCTCACGGTTTAACCAGCGGTCTTTGTTGGCCACCAGCACCTGAAGCAGTTGGCGCGCTTTCTCACGTTTCCAGTCCTCCTTCTCTATTGGCTGGAAGCCTCGCAAGACCTTAAACCCACCCAGGGTCTGAATTGAAAGGCTGAAACCCGGGTGGTATTCAGTTGCCACAACTTTCAGGTCAGTCAGCAGGCTGTTGAGCAGGGTGTTATGCAGATCAAGACGTCTGGCTTCCAGCAGCAGTGGGATGACTATGGCCGGGTGAGGAAAACCCAAAAGAGTGATGCGGGTCAACAGGTACTCATAATGATGCTCCTGAACAAGGGGTAAGCATTTTTTGACATAGATCATGGCAGAATTGTTATACCCTTGCTGCCAAGCGTTCAGTGCCAGCCAGATGCGGGCAGCGCATAGGCTGAAGAGATCCCTAACCTTAATAGCCAGGGCTTCAGCCTCCGTCAGCACAGTCTGGGCGTTTGAATAATTACCAGCCACCAATTCTGCGGCACCCAGTGACAGTCGGATCAGCAAGCCAATCCATTCGTCTCCCGCGTTGTTGGCAATTTCCAGTCCGAACCTGGCCTGCTCTCGGGCTTCAGCAATATGCCCGGAGAAACCCAGGGCTCTTGAGATACCCCACAACGGTTCGACATGGATTCGGGCTACATTTACCTTGGCAATCGCTTCATTATATAATTCAATCGCGCGTGGATAATTATCCCCAAGGAAGCTCAACACAGGATCCATGCTGAGTGGATGGCCCAGTCGCATCATCCCGACACTCTGTACAAAAACTGAGCCAAGGTGTTCGCCAACTGAGATCCCCAGGCGGGCGTAGTATTCGGAGTGTTCCAGGTCTCCCTTGAAGGCATAGAACAGGGAAAGCAGCAAGGCTGCTTCTCGGTGAAAACGCTGCGGCCGGATGACTTTTAGGTCAATCTCCTGTGTATGTTTCATCTCCAACAGGCGGATACCCTCATCGATGTGACCGGTGCGCAGCAGCAAACGGGCTTGGACAAAATCAATCTCGCCGCCTGTATCGGCCCCCAGTTCCCGGGCTCTCAGGAGGTATGTTTCAGCTTCCTGTGGATCACCCAAATTGAGCTGGTTCTCGGCGATTAGGATCAACAAACCAGCCATATCATCACGCGATTCAACCGGGTCAAGTAATGCCAGGGCATCCTGCAGTGGCTGGACTGCACTTGCCGGGCGGATGGTATCTAGGTAGATCTGCGCCTGACCCCGCAGGGCTTTACTAATTCCCCAGCGGTTCCCAGCCTGTGTATACAGGTCTTCTGCGGCATGGTAATGGTTCAGGGCAGCTTCAAAATGGCCGGTATAACGCTGCACCTCGCCCAGCAGAAACTGCATGAACGGGAAGGTTAAACGCATATTCTGTGGGACCTGATCGATCCAGAAAAGAAGTGAGGTATGCAGCCCCTCGCCAACCAGGCGTTCACCGACCTGTTCCAAAACCTGGTTCAAACCATGATAATCCCCCGCCTTGACCAGATGGTCAATCGCCCTTTCCCAGAAATGATTGGCAATAAAGTAACTGGCCAACTTGCGGTGCAGGGTCTGTACAATCCAGGGCGCGGCTGCCAAGCGGGTTTCCAGGAATTCATGGAACAGGTGATGATAGCGGTACACACCCGGGTGCAGTTCATCCACGAATAGGCCCGCCTTGAAGAGTGAGTTGAGAACCTCGCCGCTGTCCGTGCGATCCAGCAGAAAATCACAACTCTCTCCATCCATCACGCTCAATACAGATGTTTTGAGCAGGAACTGCTGCTGGTCAGAATCAATATGATCCAGTACTTCCTCAGCCAGGAAGGCGAAGAGGGCTTTGCGGGGTTCATGTTCATTGCGTAGGATTCCCTCGAATGGCCGTTCTGGACTGCTGCGCAGGGATTGCCAGACCATCTGTAGCCCGATCGCCCAACCCTCCGTACGTTCGAACAATTGCTCAACCTGCTTCGGTTCAAGGGATAGTGTGTATTGGGTGGCAAACAGGTCAGATATCTCCTGATGTGTAAAGGATAGATCCCGGTCGCCTATCTCCAACAGGCTGCCCCTGGCGCGCCACTTATTGAGTGATGGGAATTCCACAGAACGGCGTGTCGCGATCAGCAGGTGTACCCGGCTGGGAAGATGTTCGATTATCCAGTCCACCTGTTCCAGGATCCCGGTGATCTCCCGGATATGATGAAAGTCGTCAAGCACCAGCAGGGCTTCTCCTTTGATATCCCTTGCCATCCCGTTCAGCAAAGCCACCAGCACATCCTGGAAGGCCGCACCGCTTTCCAGCATTCGCAGCGCCTCACCACCTATACGCATACCGTCCTGGGTAAAGGCACTGGCCAGGTAAGTCAGGAAACGGCTGATGTCTTTCTCAGAAGGGGTTACCGTGTACCAGAAAACCTGGATCGGGTTTTGTTGGATGAACGAAAGCACAGCGGTTGTCTTACCGAAGCCTGTGCCGGCATGCAGGAGTGTCAGGGGGTATGCCAGGCTGTTCATTAGCAGAGCATTAACCCGCTGGCGGACCAGCACATGACTGCGTTGGGCAGGAGGATTTACCTGGCTTAAGATGACCTGGCTGCGGATGCTCATACAGTTTTATTTTACCAGCCTGGAACAAGGTCAAGCCTGATCATTGTTGTATCAGAGATCCTGTCTATAGGTACTGAACTTCTGGTGGGGACTGAGGAAGGCCGCTTATCACTTCATTGACTTGAGGCAGGCAAAAACGATCATAAAGTTGCATTCTACACGGTTTATAGATATTAGAATTGGATTATTGAATATCGATTCATGTCACTAATCTTATAATCCATTATCGTTGTTAGATTATGCAACCTTTTTTCTGTAAAAGTGAGTCAGAAATATCCATCGTACATTAACAATTGAATGACTTGCCAGCACAATAACGTTTGCCGATCTGCCATTCTTCACTGATCTCCATTAG
>Ga0123335_1005255_pt1 | contig 15930 bp, 14 predicted proteins | sample BiotimSIPDNA_2_FD_89707 | JGI IMG/M metagenome (GOLD analysis project Ga0123335, IMG submission 89707) | Anaerobic biogas reactor microbial communites from Washington, USA - Biogas_R2 time_0 SIP DNA | ecosystem: Engineered > Bioreactor > Anaerobic > Unclassified | place: Washington, USA...
ACTTTATGTTGCCGACGGCCATCATCGCACCCAGGCAGCCGCGCGCATAGCCAAAGTGCGCAGCGAGAAGAATCCGAATCATACCGGAAATGAAGAATACAATTTCTTCATGTCGGTAGTTTTTCCGCACAATCATCTGATGATAATGGATTACAACCGCGCCGTGCATGATCTGAACGGCCTGAGCGAAGCTGAATTCATCAAGAAGGTCGAAGAAAAGTTTACCGTCGAAAAACAGGATTACAAAAAGCCGACTGCGGCAAACACTTTCGGCATGTATCTCAAGGGTATCTGGTATAAACTCACCGCCAAACCCGGCTCATTTGACAGCAAAGACCCGGTTGCCAGCCTCGACGTTTCGATCATGCAGAATAATCTGCTCGCCCCGATTCTTGGCATCGGTGATCCGCGCACCGATAAGCGCATAGACTTCATCGGCGGCATCAGAGGAATCAAGGAACTCGAAAAAATAGTAGATAACGGCAAATTCGTGGTGTCTTTCTCGATGTTCCCGACTTCGATCGAGCAGCTCATGAAAATCGCCGACAGCGGCGAGGTAATGCCGCCCAAATCAACCTGGTTCGAGCCCAAGCTGCGCTCGGGCATGGTTATTCACACTTTGGACTGAAAGCGCTTATCGCAATAAAAAGCCGTTGCCGTCAGGCAGCGGCTTTTATTTTGCCTCCTTTGGGTAAAGATTCAGTCTTAGGTGGGATTGCCTATCTTGCATAGATTTGCAGCAACAAAATATGACTTGCTTACCCGTGCTCTCGACAGGGTCTCAACGCTACAACTCTCACCAGTCGAAATCTACGGTGAATAGCTATATCTCTGCGTCAATATTGCCTGGCTCGAAGTTTTCGCTTATGAGATCCCTGTCTGCGCACTTGCAGTAATGATTCCACCCGTAACTGAATCTTTACTCCTTTGGCAAATTCGTGATTAATATTTTTGCGCTTTTGCGGTAGAATGGTCAAATAAAGTTACTGAACGGAGATACAAACATGAAAGCATTTGTTGACCATGATATCTGCATCGGCTGCGGGCAGTGCGAAATGATCTGCCCGGAAGTCTTCAAACTCAACGATGGCAAGGCGACCGTCATTCAAAAGCCGGTTGCCCCGGAAAACGAAGCCAAAGCCGACGAAGCAGCGAAAAACTGCCCGGTTGCCGCGATCTCGTTGAGCTGATGTTCACGCCGATCAAACGCATCGCCGCTATTCATGACCTTTCAGGCTACGGCAAGGTCTCGCTTACGGCTATCATACCGATTCTTTCGGCAATGGGCTTTCAGGTCTGCCCACTGCCAACGGCGGTTCTCTCTTCGAACACCGAATTTTCCGGATTCAAGCTGGTTGATCTCACCGATCACATGCGCGATTTCATCGAACACTGGAAATCGCTGAATCTCGAGTTCAATGCCATTTACAGTGGTTTTCTCGGCTCGCATCGGCAGATCGAAATCGTCGAAAATTTTATCGAACATTTCTGGCGACCGGAACAACTGGTAATTATCGACCCGGTTCTCGGCGATGACGGGCGCCTTTACGACTCAATGACACCCGACATGGTCAGTCAGATGAAGCGGTTGATAGCGCGCGCAGACATCATAACCCCGAACCTGACCGAAGCCTGTGCTCTGCTCGACCTTGAATACAATGAAAAGATGGATGAAGCTGCCCTGAAAAATCTTCTGAAATCACTCAGCGGTGTTGGACCGAAAATAGTCATCATCACCAACGTCCATAAATCAGACAAAAAGAAGCAGACCTTTGTCTATGCCTACAACCAGCGTGACCGCCGCACCTGGAAGGTCCAGTGCGACTACGTTCCGGCCAACTACCCTGGCACCGGTGATGCCTTTACCAGTGTTCTCACCGGCTGCCTGATGCAGGGCGACAGTCTGCCGATGGCACTCGACCGCGCTGTGCAATTTATTTCTACTGCGGTTAGAGCAACTTATGGCCATGCCCACGACCCACGCGGTGGCATCTTTCTCGAAAGAGTGCTGCCAAATCTGAGTGCGCCATTCAGACCAAGCAGTTTTGAACTGCTCGAACAGGAGTAAACTGATGCGTCCCGCCATGGTTCTTACCGACCTCGACGGCACTTTTCTCAGCTCCGATCGCAGCATCGGCGCCGACAACCTTGCGACTCTGCATGCTCTTGGCGAAATGGGCATAGTCAGAGTAGCAGCCACTGGCCGCAGTCTTCATTCGGCCCGCATGGTAATCGGCAGCAACCTGCCCTTCGACTATCTGATATTTTCGACCGGGGCCGGCATTTGTCACTATGCCGACAGCCGCATCATTCATAAACGGGCATTGGCAAAAACCGATATACACGCGGTCGCCAATTTTTTTATCGACTGCCAGCTCGATTTTTCTATTCATCAGCCGATTCCCGAGACGCATCGCTTCCACTGGTATGCCTCGCCCAGACCCACTTCTGATCTTCAGGCGCGTCTTGAATTCTGGGCTGAGTTTGCCAGCCAGGGCGATTATCTCGAAATCGAAGAAGCATCCCAGCTTCTCGCAATCAGTCTCGATGCCCGTGAAGTCATCGAACAGCTGCAACAGCGTTTCGCACATCTGAGCATCATCAGAACCACTTCACCAATCGATGACCGGCACACCTGGATTGAAGTTTTTCCACCGGGCGCATCAAAGGGAACCGCGGCAGAGCTGCTCTGTCAAAGCCTGAACATTGAGCGCGAACGGACCATGAGCATCGGCAACGATTTTAACGACCTGGCCATGCTTGAATGGACGGGAACTTCTTATGTTGTTGCCAATGCAGCGCCTGAGCTGGTTAAACAGTTCCTGCCGGCGCCGGCAAACGATGAACAGGGCTTTGCCGCCGCCACAAGAAAGTGGGTCGAGCAGCTGCAACCATGATTTATATAGTCCGTGGCGAGATCAATGCCGGCAAAACCAGCTGGATGGCAGAAGACTTCAAGCTTCACAAAGGCGCCGATGGCTTCGTCTGCCGCAAGGTTTTCAGCAAAGATGAGCATACCGGCTACGATCTCGAACACCTGACAACGGGCGCGCGCTGCCGATTCATTCGCAAACCAGGGCATTTACCGCAAGACTGGAACGAAGTTGCCTTTCTCGCAAAAAAATTCAGTTTCTGCGCCGAAGGTTTTGAGTTTGCAGATGAAATAGCCAGATCTGCCATCAGAAGTGGCTGTCAGCGTTTCTATCTCGACGAAATCGGGCCACTGGAGTTGATGCAGCAGGGTTTCTACAACATGCTCTGCCGACTTTTGCAGAATCAACCGGCACAACTGGTCATAGCCATCAGATCGCATCTTGTCGAGCCCGTCACCGGGCTGTTCGGCATAAGCGACTACGAAGAGATAAACATTGTTTAATCAGCCCTGTTGTCTGTGCCGATAATAATGGCATGGGCTGGCTCTGGAACCAAGTTCACCACATATTCGACGTCGACGATGGTAGTTTCCCCGAGATCTGCATCTGCGGGCTTTCTGCCAACCAGGTCAGCAATGCTTACCTCTTCATTCGCCAGATTGCCGGCTTCGTCGTCGGCTCACCGCGCTTTTTCAATCGCGAAACCGGCTGTGAGATGGGCATCGATGAAGTAGAAAACGCAGCAAGACTTGTCTGCGAACAAAAAGCCAGTCCTTTTCACTTCATGCTACGTAATCTCAAACATGAACCCGGCATAGTTCACGAACTTGGCGTCTTCATCCTCGACAACGCCATTGCGCTCGATTACGAGAAGGGACCGCTCTGGGGCGAGCGCGAAATCGAGGCACTGCTGCAGATCATACGCAAAATCATGGGCGATGCACCCGGCCCCTTCGTCAGACTCGAAGAAGCGGTCAGCAACGAAGACCGCCAGCTGCTCAACGACAGCCTCGACCGCCTTGCTTCAGGCACCGATGATTAGAGGCATTTTGTTCGTTTGAAAAGATAGCTGCAATAGTATATTCTGGCATTAGATAACGACAGATTCTGCCGGGATGGTACAACCTAATGCACAAATTCAGCCTGATCAACCGCATCAGATACGCATTCGACAATTTTATGGCGCGCGGCTTCATTGCACTGACTTCAGGTCTTGGCATAATTTCGCTCATTGTCATTATTGGAGCGGCGACAGTGGTTATCGCCGGTGGCTGGGGCCCTCCTGACGACGAACATTTCACTTTTGGTGAAGCTCTCTGGGCCAGTCTGCTGCGAACTCTCGACCCGGGAACCATGGGGGCTGACCAGGGCTGGGGCTTCCGTATCATCATGCTGCTGGTGACTCTGAGCGGGATATCGATCATCAGCACCCTGATCGGTGTAGTCAACAACGCCATTGAAACCAAGCTCAGCGAGTTGCGCAAAGGCCGCTCGGTCGTCGTCGAAAGCGGGCATACGCTTATTCTTGGCTGGTCACCACAGATTTTTACCATGGTGAAGGAGCTGATCATCTCGAACGAGCATCGAAAAGACCCATGTATTGTCATTCTCGCCGATCGCGACAAGGTTGAGATGGAAGACGAACTGCATGAAAAAGTCGGCAGACGGCATAATACCAAAATAGTCTGCCGCAGCGGGAACCCTATTGACATCGACGATCTGGCGATTGTCAGCCCGCAGACGAGTCGCTCGATAATCATCCTGCCACCCGAAGGTGAAAACCCTGACGCAACCACACTGAAAATCATTCTTGCCATTGTTCAGGGTAAGGACCGGCGCCGCGAACCTTACCATATTACTGCGCAGATTCACGATCCCCGCAATATGGACGTAACCGCAATGGTTGGCAAAAATGAAGTCGAGCTGGTGCAGATTTCAGATATGATCTCACGTCTTATCGCTCAGACCTGCCGGCAATCAGGCCTGTCGATAGTCTACTCAGAACTGCTGGGTTACGATGGTGACGAAATATATTTTCAGGCCGAGCCATCACTGGCCGGGCGCACCTATGGCGAAATTCTTGACCGTTACATTGATTCGGCAGTGATCGGCATCATGCCGGAAAAGGGCGAACCCATGCTTAACCCGCCCATGGATCAGGTTTTTGGCGCCAACGACCAGATCATAGCCATTTCGGAAAATTTTGACACAATCAGGCTCAGCCCGCCTGCACGAGATTCGGTCAACCAATCAGCTATTGCCAATATTCCCGAAGCCGAGCCGACACCCGAAACGACATTGATTCTTGGCTGGAACTGGCGTGCGCCGGCAATCATCAACGAACTCGACAATTACGTAGCTCCCGGTTCAACGGTTTTGCTGATTTCGAGTGAATCTGATTCCGAGCGACTGATTGCTCAGAACTGCCGCAACCTCAAGCATCAGCGGGTCAGCTGTATGCTGGCCGACACGACAAGTCGCGAAGTGCTCGATGAAATCGAGGTTAATAACTTCAAACATATCATCATACTAAGTTATTCTGACCGCCTTGAGCCTCAGGAAGCAGATTCAGTCTCGATGATAACTCTGCTGCATCTGCGCGACATCACGCGCAAGCTTGAATACCCGATGAGCATCGTCAGCGAAATGCTCGATCAACGCAACCGCGCGCTGATCGAGGTTTCTCAGGCAGACGATTACATTGTCAGCAATCATTTTATCAGTCTGGTCGTCACCCAGATATCACAGAACAAGCATCTGAACACTATATTCAAGGATCTCTTCGATGCCGACGGCTCAGAAATCTACCTGAAGCTGGCTTCCAACTACATAAAGCCCGGAACTGAAGTCAACTTTTACACGGTGCTCGCAGCGGCGCGGGCCAGAGGTGAAACCGCGATCGGCTACCATCTCAAATCAGTCCCGCAAACCCGCGAAAACCTGTTCGGCATAATAATCAACCCGCTGAAATCAGAGACGATAACCTTTGGAGAATGGGATAGAATAATAGTTCTCGCCGAAGACTAACAGTTGTCGAGAGATTTCTGAAAAATATCGAAGTATCTCGCGACCTGCATCCCGTCGATCAGAGCATGGTGTACCTGCAGAGCGACCGGCATCATTTTTCTGCCGTCTTTTAATGATGCCTGACCGAAGATAATTTTGGGCACACTTTCGTTTTTATAATTGCAGGCGAAAGTAAGCGCTGAAAACTTGAGCCATGGCAGGCTCGAATAATAAATCTGGTCGTTGCGAACATCATTTTCGAGGCACATGCCAGGGCGTGCCTTGACCAGCTCGATCTGGCGCTGAGCATTGGCGGCAAATTCCCTGAAATCAGGCAGGTATTCGATAAAGCAGCAACCGAAAGTCTCATCATCACGCATTATCGTTGCCGACGCATGCAACGGGCCGTAACAGTGAACTTCGTCACCGATTATGCGCCAGCCAAATTCAGGCACGGCATTAGCAGCATTGAGAGATGCATGCAGATAGAGCAGAAAGAAGGAGTTCCCACGACTTTTCGCGGCAGCGGCCGCTGCGGTACAATCGACATCGACGACCAGGCTCCAGAACGGGTTGTCAAGGCTGCGAAAGTGCTCAAAATGCTCGCGGCGCTTCCATTCGGCAAGCTTGATTCTACCCTGCAGACCAATATCACTCATTTGCCACTCCTTCTGCTATTGCCGCCAAGATACCAGAAAAACCGTCAGGTAACAAATGCGACATTCTGCCCGCACGATTTTTGTTCAGGCCATCATCGCGGAGCGATGAATGATAACACAGGCCTGGAACGTCATTAAGAGAGCAATTGTCAGCTTACCACCAATTATTACAGTCTGTTGAGTCTGACTTGAAAAAAGTCTATGTACTGATATACTTAGCCTGTGGATCAATTTAAAACAGGCAGATAAAAATATGGAAAACAACGGGAGACGAAACAGTTTTGGTTTTAACGTTAAGCCCGACCTGAGCGAATACAGGAAGAAGGAACCAGAACCGGTCGAGAACGAAGAAGCCACCGAGGGGAAAGAACCAGTTGCAGAAGGCGAAAAAGTCAGCGAACTGCTGAAAGACGCAACAGTAGGGCTCGTTCATTCAACCCGCGACCTTATACTGTACATAATTATCTGGTATCTGGCATACCCTTTTCTGTTCTTCACCAGTTTTCACATGGCTCAGAAATACCTGCAGATGAAATTCGATTCTCTTTCACCCATCGAATTGCTCAATATGCTGATCACCATCGGCGCCGGCGTATATTATGCCTATTACATGCTGGCGACCTTTATAAACGAGCATACCGCGCCCCAGGTATATGAGGACGAAAAGAGATTCTTTTTCCCCCGCCTGGGATTTTATGCACTTTATATGGGTTTTGTTCTTTACAACTCTAATATGTTGAATGTCGAAACTTTTGAAAATTCCGAAAACATAAGATTATTCGTAGTTTTTTACATTCTCTACATTTCTTCTGTAACCCTGTTCAGACATTTTAATGCGCGGGTAAGCAAACCACGCTGACCGCTAGATCCTGACATTCTGCGCGTAGCGAAGCGGAGTCGCAGAATCCATCTTCGGCCTGCTCAACTCGCCTCAAAAATCTGTGCAATCTGCGAAATCTGAGGAAAAAATTCTTCTCTTCTGATTATACTTTTCTTCTTATCTTTCTCGCTCTTCTCCGCGCCTCAGCGTCTCTGCGTGAGCCTCTTCTCCTTTGTGTCTCTGTGTCTTAGTGCGAGAATCGATTACGATTACGCGCACGAGAACGAAATAGAGTAAAAAATCTGCGGCATCCGCGAAATCTGCGGATTGTTCGTTCTGACGAGAAGGATCTTCGGAAAAGACACAAAACTGCCGATGTATATAGTAGCTCAGCATCTTTGCGTTCATTTTTGGCTGAGACACTAATTACAGGTGGTTTTATCATGTCTGCTACACTTGAATCAGCCCTGGATAACAATGGTAACGAAGAACAGTTCGGCCTGAATCTCCAGCTCGAGTCCGCTGTGGCAACAAACTCCGGCTACACAACGATTTACGGGCGGCCAGAGAAGCAAACCAGGCAAGCGAAAAAACAGGAGGGGGTTTCTGACCTTACCCTGATATGGCTTGCAGTTACCGGCTTCTTCGAAGGCCTCTGGAACTTATTTCTCTACCTCAATCTCTGGTATGTTGCCTATCCATTTCTGCTCTTCGTGTCATTCTACATGAGCCAGGTATTGCTCAAACCTGATCTGGCAACACTGACGCCGCTGCGCATAATCAATGCCCTGGTTGCCGGCAGCGCCGGACTGTATTATGCTTATCAGCTGCTGATCACCTTCATCTGCGAACACAGCGACCCGACCATGTATTTTGAACAACGCAAAAGTTTTCTGCTGCACATCACCGGCTACGGCCTGATTACACTTTTCGTGCTGCAGACTTCTGGTCTGCTCAATGGCAAAGCCTTTCTCGACAGCAACAATCAGTGGCTGTTCATCAGCTTTTACATGATGTATCTGGTATCGACAACCTACATGAAGTATTTCAACTACCGCATTACCGTGAAATGACACACCGATAAAAAGCCCGGGCCCGCAGTGAATGCAGGCCCGGGTTTATTTTTTCAGTAATAACTTTTACAAAGAGAAGCGGCGGAAGCGGGCACGGCGCCCCTCATTAGCGGCTGCCCCCAGCTTTTTAAGATACATGCTTTCGTAATCTTCAAAGTTTCCTTCGAACCAGCTTACTTTGGCGTTGCCCTCGAATACCAGCAGATGCGTGCAGATGCGGTTGAGGAAGAAGCGGTCGTGGCTGATCACCAGTGCGCAGCCGGCAAAGTCGCTGATGGCGTCTTCAAGCAGGCGCAGGGTGCCGACATCGAGGTCGTTGGTCGGTTCGTCTAGCATCAGCAGGTTGCCACCTGATTTAACAATCTTGGCCAGGTGCAGACGGTTGCGTTCACCACCCGAAAGCTCGCCAACCTTCTTCTGCTGATCGGATCCCTTAAAGCCAAAACGGCCGCAGTAAGCCCGCGAAGGTATTTTGCTCTTGCCAAACTGCACTTCGTCACGACCTTCGCTGATTTCATCAAACACGGTGTTTTCAGAATTCAGGGTATCGCGGTGCTGATCGACCCAGGCCAGCTTGACCGTCGGGCCAACGACGATTTCTCCGTTGTCAGGCTTCTCGTTGCCGGCGATCATACGAAACATCGTGGTTTTGCCGGCGCCATTCGGCCCGATTATGCCGACTACCGCGCCGCGCGGCAGCGAGAAACTGGTATCATCAAGAAGCTTGCTGCCATCGTAACCTTTGCTGACGCCTTTGAAATCAACGACCAGATCCCCAAGATGCTCTGCCGGTGCGATCTGGATGACGGTTTCGTCGCCACGTTCGCTGCTGCTCTCGCGCGAAACCAGATTCTCGAAATGCGCGATGCGGTCGCGATGCAGTTCGCGGCGATCGCCTGTATTCATGCGGATCCACTTGAGCTCGCGCTCGAGCGAGCGGCGGCGGGCCGACTCTTTCTTTTCAGAGGCGGCCAGAATCTCGAGCTTCTGGGCCAGCCATGAGCTGTAATTACCTTCGAAGGGTATGCCGTAACCGTCTTCGAGTTCGAGGATCCATTTGGTAATGTTATCGAGGAAATATCGGTCGTGCGTCGATATGATGACGGTGCCGGGGTAATCCTTGAGGTAGTTTTCAAGCCAGGCAACGGTCTGAGCGTCGAGATGGTTGGTGGGTTCGTCGAGCAGCAGCAGGTCTGGCTGTTCGAGCAGGGCGCGGCAGAGCGCGACGCGGCGCTTTTCACCGCCCGAAAGGTTATCGACGATCATATCGTCTGGCGGCAATACCAGCGCGTTGGCTGCCACATTGAGGCGGGTATCGAGTTCCCAGCCGCCGCAGGCGTCGATTTTGTCCTGCAGTTCGGCCATTTTTTCCATGGCTTTATCCATGGCATCGGGATCCATATCGCCCATCGCGGCCGAAATATCTTCGTATTCCTTGATCAGTGCCAGCGTGTCGGCAAAGGCCGCCTCGATATTGGCGCGCACGGTTTTGCCGTTTTCGAGCTGCGGTTCCTGCGGCACGAAACCGACGCGATAACCGCGGCAGAGTTCGGCCTGGCCACGGAATTCCTTGTCGATGCCGGCCATGATGCGCAGCACCGTGCTCTTACCGGCGCCATTGGCACCGACGATGCCAATTTTGGCGCCGGGATAGAAGCACAGATTGATGTCTTTGAGAACCTGGCGGGTGCCATAGAACTTGTTGAGCCCGAGCATGGTAAAGATATATTTTTCAGCCATAAGCCCTCTTTCGTGAGTTGATTTACCGGCTGATTCTACCTTAAAACCATGGCAGCGACAAGCTCAAAACTCGATATCGGCAACCGTGAAGGTCTCCTTGTTTTCGGTCAGACGCAAAGTAACCGAACGCCGCTTTTCGTTCTCACGACCGAAGTTGGTAAAGAGATCGACCTGCAGAGTAACGGCGCCAGCCACCTTCTGCGAGCGGCTGCCATAGAAGTTGGTCTTAACCTCATACATGCCGTGGCGGGCCTTTTTGATCATGTATTCTTCGGGGCCGTAGCCCTGCGTGAAGTCGCGCGATACGAGACCGCCGATCTGGGTACGCGGATAGCTGTAGAATGCCTTTTCGCCACTCGGCTCCATTACCCAGAGGTCCATGTCGGTCATATCGGCATCCCAGGTCATGACGATGCGCAGATCGACGTCGATCGGCTTAACCAGACGCTCATCGACCTTGAAGTCCTTAATGCCCCTGCGTTTGCCCTGAACAATCAGGTTGTTCATTTCTTCGAGCGCGATGACTTCTATTTCAGGGAAGCGGCCGTCCCAGCTTTTGAGAACTACTTCGTAGAGCAGCTCGACTGCACGCACGTATTCGCCCATCCGGCCGAGAACCAGGGCGAGGTCACGGTATGACTGCGGCTCTTCGCGCCTCATTTCAAGCACTTCTTCAAATATTGCAGCGCTTATCGCCAGTTCGTCGATCTGCGCCAGACGGTGCGCCAGAATTCGCATCAGCGCCGGGTTTTCCAGTTCGAGTTCGGCGATATTCGAAAGTACCTGCAGCGCAGTATCGTTCTGCTTGAGTGCGATAAACACATCGGCACAGTCAAGATAATAGGCCGGCGACATGAGATATTCGGCTTTCTCGTCGAGATAGGCTGAATACGGGTCTTTGGCTGCCTTGATCTTCTTTACATAGGGCGTATCGGGTTGCCAGGGCTTGATGGCAACACCGGGATTGACCGGTCGGGAAGTCGAACTGTCTTCTTTATCCATGGCTTTCGATGACTCTCTCGCAATCGATGGCGCCAGTGCCATGTCCATGGCTGACTGCACACTCATCTCTTCATCAGCGCCACCGGCATCGCTTTCAAAACCTTCAACAGATTCCTGCATTGGTGCGGGCGCCTGCCGCATCAAGTCGTCGCTGTCGCCATTGCGTGAGCGCGGAGCACCCAGACTGGAGCCCGGTGCCATTCTATTTTTCTTTTCCGGGCTAGTGACTTCAGCCTTGCTGAAATCGGTGTTCCACCAGCGCAGACGTTCTTCCCACATGGCGATGACTGTTATCAGTTTATCGTCGCGGGTCTTTGCCAGAGCGGCATCTTCTTTTTCGAGCACGTCAAAATACTGTTTGCGCCATTCAGGCTTCGAAGCAGGCGGCACCACACGATGTTCAAGATACTGGTCGATTGTTTCGAGCACCAGCAGTGAAGTAAATTCATTTACTATCGAATGTTTCTTACTCAGAGAAACAATTTCACTGCGATTTTTATCTTTCTGCGCCATCAGCTCATCAATTTTGCGCCCGGCCCAGAAGCGCCGCAAAAATTCGCCGTTCACGGCATCGCTCTTTTTGATGGTAAACTTGCGGTCAATCTTGTCGGCATCGTGAGCGCCGAACTGCAACAGCAGTTCAGATTCGTCCTTTTCGAGAGTGCCCGCCAGCATGAAATGCGGATGCACCGGCACCACTCCGGCCGGATAAATTTCTTCAAGTCCGGCGCCGGCCTTGCGGTTGACCAGCCCGAAAAACTCAGCACCAACCAGTTTTACTGCGCGATCGATATCGACATTTTTCAGATTCAGCAGGGCACCGCCGGTTTTGCGGCAGAGGGTTTGAAGAAAACCATAATCAGCGCCATCGCTGCTGGCGAGCGCATAAACCGGAGCGTTAAGCGCCGGCACCACAGCGCGACCAAAAGTATTTAGACCGTCTGAGATAAGCAGATAAAAGTCAGGCTTTTTTACGCTTTCGCCAAGACCGGCAAAAGAGGTGCCGCCATCGAACCTTATTGAATCGATATGAGCAAGCAGGGCCTTTGCATCGCCGCGAGTCAGCGAAAATGGAACGGGCTTACCGGGTTTGTTGCGAAATTCGATGAATTCTACTTCGACATTGTCGGCAACACGTTCTGAAGCCAGAAGTGACGACACAAATTTCTTTTCGCTGGCGAGATCGCGCTTTGCCGCAGAGCCTGAAGCATCATAGAGCACGACGATACGTTCGGCTGGTTTGGCAGGGCTGGCGCCACGGCGGGCTATAACCCCCTGCACGCTGAAATAATACTGGCCGTCGGCCGACTTCTCGACAAATACCGAACCGGTCTCAGGCAACGGCACATCGACGAGCAGTTCCGATTTTATTTCCTGACCGTTGGCTGCAACCTCGCTGAACCAGCCTGACTGCATGCGACTGAAATCTGACGGCTGCAAACCTTCGATCTTGATCTTCGGCTGCTGATCCGTGCTGAGAACTTCAACACGCAGATTGAAGTGTTCAGTAGCCCGGCTCAACTGCAGCGGCACACGATAGCGAGCGCTCGCGTCATCGATAGCCAGTTCAGTAAGATAAGTGACCTGCACAGTTCGGTAACCTCGCGGGTTAAGCGGGTATACCCTGGTCTTGAAATTGTTACCCTTGACCTTCTCGACCAGCCCGGGGTCAACACCCTTGCGCACTTCGGTCTCGAATATTTCGCGGGCTTTCTGTTTTTCGACGGCGACGCCTTCGACGAGATCGCCGTTAACGTCGAGCGCATAGCCCGACACAACCGCGCCTTCAGGCATCGGAAACTCAAGCTCGCCTTCGAGCACTCGTGAATTCGGGTTATAGAATTTCATGGTCATGGTAGATTCGGCCAGATGCCCGAAAATGCGCACGCGCATGGCAAGATCTGCCAATCTGACCGGCTCTTCCCCGGCATTTTTGACCTGAATGACCGGAACCTGCGCAGACAAAGACGCAGCCAGAAAAACAAACAGCATGATGACCAGAATTCTTTTCATAAAACCCCTCCCGCAAACGTAAATGGTTCGTTCAATATTTATAACAACGCAGATTGCCGGCAGCAGATTCGAAAATAAACGCTCAACGGTCGGCCGCTGATGCAAGAGCGATTACATCATGACTTGCGCCAAGAATCTGCTCAAAAAGCCCGACTCGATAAAAAGCAGCGAGCGACAATCTTTCTTCAGAAGCTCCCAGCATATATACCTGCTTGTGGCGAAAATGATAAAAGAGAAAAAGCTGGCGAACCCGCTCATCTTTGAATTTTTCGAGCAGCGGCTGATAGCCGGCCAGCAGTCTGTCGACATTCTCGATTTTCACCAGTGTTTTTTTATCGGCGACAAAACGCTCGACCGACTGATTCAGGGTAAAATTGCGCAAAAGCTGCGAGCGAAAAGCATCTCCGTAATGCCTGAACAGAATCAGCGCCGCCAGCCCGCGAAGAGCCGGATTCGAGCTTTTCATGGCAGTCTCGATTGGCCGCAATGCCGGCCCTTCCGGTTTACGTTCGAGAAATATACTGATGCCGTTCATCAGCCTGACTTCACGCTCGCTCAGCGTAATGGCAAATGCCGACGAAGCTCCGGCAAGAAGTAGATTAACCAGCAGCACTGCTGCAATCAGAGATTTAATCGAGTTCTTCATAGGGGTAACATACCGTTATAACCTTGGGGATTTCTGTGTCTTTAACTACAACTTTTATAAAATCACCGTTGAATCGCTCACCGATTATGGCCAGTTTTTCGCCGTCACGCTCAGACCAGCGGCGGGCTACCCGCCCGTTCAGAATAGCGTCTTCAACCTGTCTGATAAAGATATCTCGCGCCATCATCTGATCGTAAGCGTGTCTGGTCATCTGATATTCGCCCGTCTTGACGAAACGGGCAATTCGTCGCCGTCCCATCGCGCTACCTTTCCTGATCGAGATCCTTGAACAACCTGCCACGCTGCGCGTCGCCATTACATTGTAACCAGGCTGCAGAAACCGGTGCGGGCGACTCAATAGAATCGAGCTCAGCAAACAACTCCTGCCTTACCAGACTGTCGGGAGGCGCCACAACAGAATTACTGACTGGTTCAGCGGGTTTGTCTGTAAGAAAAGCGTTGAACAGATCAACCATGACTTCGGCAACGCCCTCTGTCTTTCGCTTTTGTTCTTCTTCGTCATCGTACCAGATCATTTCTTTCTCCTTATCTTTGGCGGTTTCAGGCTCAGCCAGAGGTTGTGATGGTTCTGGCGCCGGCATGTTCCCCGGCTGAACTGGCTCGTCTTCAGCATACTCAAATAGTTGCGGTGCCGCAGACTCCGCCTGATATTCAGGCTCTAACGGCTGCTCAGGCTCTTCGACAACTTCAGTTTCTTCAACTGGACCGGGCTCCTCAAAAACTTGAGGTTCAGAAAAAACCTCGGGTTCAGCAAAATCTGCTGCGCACTCTGAGTGCTCGCTGGTGACATCTGAAAAACTGTCGGGTTCCTGGTAAACACCTTCTGGCTGGGCCTCTGTGTCAGTTTCCTCCTGTGATATCAGGCCAGACTCGATAACGCGGCGCTCTTCTACCGGCACCTCGTTTTCTGGGGCGGCATCAGGTTTTGTCTCCTTTTCCGGACTGCTCACAGATTTAGCGTTTCGGTTTTTGATCTTGCCCCTCATTTCAAGAGCGGCAGCGCTGCCGGGAACCAGTTCGATCAGATTTTCCGCATAAAGAGACGCCTTATCGTATTTGCCGACACGATAGCAGCTTTGCATGAGCAGAGTGAACAGAGTTATACGTTCACTGCGTTCTTTTACGGTGCCGAAGCAGCTTTCGAGAGAGCCTATGGCCAGCGAAGGAAACACCTTGGCAATCAGCGATATCCGCCACCAGTAAGTCGATTCGAACCAGGAAAAGAAAGGCACTATCAGTTTAATCAACAGCAGAAAAATAACGATGAGAACTATCACCGCGACCGGGCGACCATCACCATGCGCCCATAGCAACAGCCCGGGCCAGCGCAGACTGACGTCGCCAGGCTTGAGTTCTGCGGCAATCTTGTAGTGAACGCGGGCATCGCTGAATTTGTTGTCGGCGATATCAAGCCTCATCAGCACGTAGCTTGCATAAAAACTGCGGCCGGCCCGGCGGTTGATTTCGAGCGCAGATTCACGCAGACGCGCAGGCTCAAGTTGACCGGTCGCAAAATTGGCCATCAGTCGCATTTCCCATATCTGCAACATTTTTTCGAGTGAATTCATCAGGCCAGGATTACGATTCAGAAAGAGCCGGAGTTTTGTGTATTCGCCTTTTCTGAAAAGGATTTCGGCCTCAGCAAAACGCTCTTCTGACTTGAGACGCGAAAAAGCGATTTCTTCATCGACCTCTGCCAGTTTGAGTGCGTAGGCAGGATCGTTTTTGAGCATGAGTATTTCGCGCAGACATGCACTTATTCTCAGCAGATCTTCTTCTTTCTCAGCTGCACGCAGATCGGCCTCGAGTCGGCGAATTTTCAGCTGAATGCGGTCAGCTTCGGTCATAGCCGCACCAACTGGGCGTTGTCGAGATTCTTCAACCTGCTCTACTATGCGGCGGGCAAAGAAATTGTTCGGATCGAGGCTGAAAACTTCATCAGCCCGGCGCTTTGCCTCATCGAAATTCTTGCTGACCAGGGCGTCATTGGCCTGCACCAGAATCTTGTCGATACGCTCAGCTTTTTCGAGCTGCAGATACATTTCAGCCAGACCAGAATATTTGGGGTCAAAACTGC
>Ga0123335_1005259_pt1 | contig 15920 bp, 15 predicted proteins | sample BiotimSIPDNA_2_FD_89707 | JGI IMG/M metagenome (GOLD analysis project Ga0123335, IMG submission 89707) | Anaerobic biogas reactor microbial communites from Washington, USA - Biogas_R2 time_0 SIP DNA | ecosystem: Engineered > Bioreactor > Anaerobic > Unclassified | place: Washington, USA...
AATAATGCTCCCACTGCAAATATAGTATCACCAATAACTCTTAACCAGCGTAATGTTTGAAGAGGTGGTGATTCAAGAAATTCCGCAGAGCGGGCATACCATAAGCCGTGCTTAACACTTGCCACAGTCTGGCTAAGTCCAACAGGCAACACACTTAATAATACCATCAGAAGTAATCCAATATTAATAGACCAGAATGCATACTTAATGCTGCCTTCCTTCCAGATAGATTTTAAATCCATGTCCCTGAGTACAAAAAGCATAAGCCCTATTCCCAGCATACCATAAACACCGAAAAGAGCGGTATGGCCATGGACCGGTGTTGTGTTCAGTCCCTGCATGTAATATAAAGCGATAGGAGGGTTGATCAGAAATCCAAAGATCCCGGCACCTAAAAAATTCCAGAAAGCAACACTTACAAAGAAATATATTGGCCATTTATAGGTATTTACCCATTCCTGAGCCCTGCTTAGTTTAATATTATTATATGCTTCAAAACCCATAAGAACAAGGGGAACAACTTCAAGGGCGCTAAAGGTTGCACCCAATGCGAGAACTGCAGTTGGGGTACCAGTAAAGTATAAATGGTGAAATGTGCCGATAATACCTCCTGAGAGGAATATAATCGTGGAAAATAATACACTGGCAGTTGCAATCTTCGGACGGATCAGCTGCATTCTCACAAAAAGAAATGCAATTGCAACAGTTGCAAAAACTTCAAAGAAACCTTCAACCCAGAGATGGACAACCCACCACCGCCAATATTCGGCAACAGCCAGATTGGTTTGACGGCCCCACATTAGCCCTGCTGCATAAAATGATGCAATGGCAATCGATGCTATGAGAAACATAATAAGCAGATGCCGGGATTCCGTTCGTGCACGAAGCGCAGGCATGATCGCCCTTCCCATTAAAAACAGCCATAAAAACAAACCGATTAACAGGAATATTTGCCAAAAACGCCCCAAATCAATATATTCATAACCCTGATGCCCAAACCAAAAGTTTTCTGCAAGACCTAGACGCTGCATCACACCCATCCATTGTCCGGCAAGCGATCCCAGAACTATGATTAATAATGAGATAAAAAGAAAATTGACACCGAGTCGCTGGAACTTTGGTTCCTTTCCCGAAATTGCAGGGGCAATATATAAGCCTGTTGCAAGCCATGAGGTGGCAATCCAGAAAATTGCCAGCTGAATATGCCAGGTCCGTGAAATGGAATAGGGGAGAATATCAGCCATTGGCAGGCCATAGAAACCAAGCCCTTCTACACCATAATGGGCAGTTATGACTCCCATAAGTATCTGTACAATAATGAGCGCTGTTACTACCCAAAAATATTTTAAAGTGGCTTTCATTGAAGGTGTTATGGTAGATCCGGAAAGTGGATTTACTTTTGGAACATTTCTGTTGAAACCTTCCTCAGAATTTGATGCATAGTACCATGCCAGAAGACCAATTCCCAAAAGCAGTATGATAACGCTAAAACCAGTCCACAATATCAGATTGCCTGTGGGTTCATTACCTACCAGTTTTTCCGGGGGCCAGTTATTGGTATAAGTTATTTCCTGCCCTGGCCTTTCTGTAACTGTTGCCCAGGTAGCCCAGAAAAAGAAAGTACACATTTTAGCCATTCTTTCGGGGTCTTTGATACTATTGGCTGGTATGCTGTACGATTCCCTTAGATGAGAAAGGGAGGGGTCGTTCATAAACAAACCAGTATAATGTTTACTGTTATTTTCAAAGGCTTCGATGCGTATATCAGAAAGTACGAGTTCTTTGATATCACTATTGTATGTGTTTTTTCTAAGTTCTTTCTGTAAACGGTTCTGAAGCATGGCTTGCTTTTCGCTTTCTAGCTGATCATATGATAACGAGTATTCCTGGTCAGACCACCTGTTGAGAATGAATATAGCTTCACGGTGCAGCCAGTCTGCGGTCCAGTCGGGCGCTTTGTATGCCCCATGTCCCCATATTGTACCTACCTCCTGGCCGCCCATCGATTGCCATACGTTCTGACCGTCTTTTATATCCTGTGCAGAAAAAAGAATAGTACCATCGTCACCGATAACCTTTTCAGGTACAGGAGGAGCTTCTCTGTATATTTCCCTGCCATAATACAATAATACTGCAAATGATAAGGCCATTACAAGAGTAAATCCGATCCACAATCCTTTTGTCTTCATATTTTTAGATGTTAACTGGTTTAAGGTATAGCAAATATATTAAATTATATAAGTATCTTAATATCTATATTTCCTTGGTCTGAATTTTTCAAAATGTTCTTAATAGAGATGAAATTGTAATAGTAACAAACATAGAAACAGGTTAAAACTATTTTTTACCTGCGGGTAGAAAACATAAAAGCAACAATACTGTTATTAAAAGCGCTACAGGCTGAGCTTTTCTTGATTTAAAAGACATTGGTATGACAAATGTGACCCGCATACTACTTGAAGAGCACCAGAATATGCTCAAAGTAATTGATGTTATCCTGTCAGAATGTGACAAGATTGAAACCGGATTATGAGTTTTTCAGTTCAGTTATTAATTTTATCAGACACTATGTTGACGAGTATCATCACATAAAGGAAGAAGATATTCTTTTTAAAAGCGTACTCGAAATTAAAAATTGTCAGCATATTTCAGTCATGCTTAATGAGCACAATGAAGGTCGGAAATTTATTCAGGAAATGGGTATGGCATTGCTTTCCAGTGATCCTGATCAATTGGTTTCAAGTGCAAGGAATTACTGTTATATGATGAAGGATCATATTTATAAAGAAGAAAGAATTATCTATCCTATTGCAGAAAAATTTCTGGATGAAAACATAAAAATTAAAATTGAAAATCAATATAACTCAATTCAGGCAGATGAGTTACAGGATTATGATATAAACTCAATTATAGAAAAGCTTGTACATCCCGCCAATCCGACTTAATATTAATTTGAGGTGTATATATTTTTTATCTTTATACGATTAATAACTGAATAGTAGTAAATCTAAAAGCTCACCTTTCTGATGCTGACGCTTTAAACGGGAACCGAATAACCTTAGGTGGTGAGCTCGACGAATCAAATACCGGCCATGCAATTGAAATATCTTCAAATTACATCATTGTTTGAAAATGGATTAACATATTTTAACAAAATTCACAGCCCAATTATCCTTTATTAGTTTTTTTTTAGAATTGCCGGGATATCTATGGGCATTAAAATTATTACTTTCGAACTCGTCTAAATAAAGGAAAAAAGACTGGATTATGAACCAAGTTAAAATTAACATTCAGGAACTCAATGAACGCATTAAATCAGAGAGTTCTTTCGTAGATTTAGTGAATATGGAAATGGGCAAGGTTATAATAGGGCAGAAACATCTTATCGACAGCCTGCTCATCGGGCTCCTTTCCGACGGGCATATACTTCTGGAAGGCGTTCCTGGTTTAGCTAAGACCCTCGCAATAACAACTCTTGCTACAACTATCGATGCCAAATTCAGCCGTATTCAGTTCACCCCCGACCTGTTACCTGCTGATCTTATAGGCACTATGATCTACAGTCAGAAAAAGGAAGAATTTCATGTAAAACTTGGACCAATATTTGCCAATTTTATTTTAGCGGATGAAATAAACAGGTCGCCGGCAAAAGTGCAAAGTGCATTACTTGAAGCCATGCAGGAAAAACATGTAACCATAGGCAGCGAAACTTACGAGCTTCCAAATCCATTTCTGGTTTTGGCAACTCAGAACCCGATAGAACAGGAGGGTACCTATCCTTTACCTGAAGCACAAATGGACAGGTTCATGTTTAAAGTCGTACTTGATTATCCAAAAAAGGAAGAAGAGCTGTTGATCATTCGTGAAAATCTGCAGCTTGAATTTCCTTCTCCTGAAAAATGTCTTAACCCTGAAGCTATAATTAAAGCCAGAGATATTGTGAAGGAAGTTTATATGGATGAGAAAATTGAAAATTATATTCTGGATATTGTTTTTGCCACACGTTACCCTGAAAAATATAATCTTACCAAGTTTACCAGCATGATTAGTTACGGCAGTTCACCACGTGCGAGCATTAACCTTGGGAAAGCTGCAAAAGCTTATGCATTCATAAAACGAAGGGGCTTTGTCATACCTGAAGATGTTAGGGCAGTTTGCTATGATGTGCTTCGCCACAGATTGGGTTTGACATATGAAGCTGAAGCAGAAAATATCACAACTGAAGATATTATCACAGAGATCCTGAATACTGTGGAAGTTCCTTAATAAAACGGAATTATGTATTTCAGACATTGTTTACTGACGGCTGCGCTTTTTCTTTCATATACCATCGGGGTTCATGGTCAAAATTATATTGGAATGTGCAAAGAACAAATTATAAAGGTTATGAAGGAAACGGATCGTTATAGTAAATTAAATACAACAAATGTGAACCTCAGTTACAACTATCTGAAATACGAAGACAGGGTGCATGAAATCACAACACTCTTTTTTCTATCCCCTGGCGATACCTGCACACTGATAAGAAAAATGTACGATTACTCAAATATTAACGATGCCATTGCTGAACTGAATTCAAAATACAAACCTGATGGTAAAAACAAATGGATTTATATCGATGAAGGGAAGGCATATACAGTGTCACTTGCTGAGGATGATTGGTTTTTTACTGTTACCACACAATTAAAGAAAAAAGGCAAGTAGATGGAAACCAATGAAATATTGAAAAGGGTAAGACGTATCGAAATAAAGACCAAAGGCCTTTCGCAGCATATTTTTGCCGGTGAATATCATAGTGCTTTCAAGGGAAAAGGGATGGAATTCAGTGAAGTCAGGGAATATCAATATGGCGATGATATCCGGTCTATCGATTGGAATGTAACAGCCAGGTTTAATCATCCCTATGTAAAAATTTATGAAGAAGAAAGAGAACTAACCGTAATGCTCCTTATCGATGTCAGCGGATCGCGTGAATTTGCCAGTCAGGTTAGGCTGAAGAAAAATCTGATAACTGAAATTGCTGCTGTACTCGCATTTTCTGCCATTTCTAATAATGACAAAATAGGGGCAATTCTCTTTAGCGATAAAATCGAAAAATTCATCCCGCCGAAGAAAGGCACTCAACACATATTGCGTATTATCCGCGAGCTGATCTATTTTGAACCTGAAAGTAAGGGCACAGACATTAGCAATGCATTACAATACCTTATAAATGCTATAAAAAAGAGAAGTATCGCTTTTCTGATTTCTGATTTTATGGACCAGGGTTATGAAGATGCTTTAAAAATAGGCAACAGAAAACATGATCTGATTGCTCTGAGAATATACGATAAGCGTGAAAGCATGCTCCCTGATATTGGTCTTATTTGTATGAAAGATGCTGAAACTGGTAAAATCTGCTGGGCTGATTCTTCAATGAAGAGGGTGAGGGATGCATACCTTGACCACTGGATTACAACATCAAGACAAATCCATGAGATATTTAAAAAACATGGTGTTGATTATGCTGATATAGCTACTCATGAAGATTATGTAAAACCTTTGATACAGCTGTTTAAAAAAAGAGGTTGAAACATTTTAAAGTGAAAAAGTTTAGTTTGATTTTTATAGCCATTCTGATGTTTTTGGGTCCTGCTATGCAAGCCCAGAAGCTATCTGTTGAAACTTTAATCGATACCAATATTATTACGATCGGTGATCAGATCCAACTTCATTATAGTATTGAGAAACATGCGGATCTTCAGACATGGATTCCTCAGTTCTCCGATACTTTGATCAAGGGAATTGAAATCATAGGACTTCCTGAAATCGATTCATCCTCTTCTGGCGACGATCATGTGAAAATTGATGTAGGCATTACCATTACTTCTTTCGATACAGGTATCTATTATATTCCGCCTCAATACTTTGCATTTCAGGATGGAGAACTCATTGATACATTAATGTCACGGGCTACTTATCTGATGGTTGTCGGAGTACCTATTGACACTACGCAGACCATCAGGGATATTAAAGCTTATGAACGAATGCCGGTTACATTTGGTGAAATAGCATTGTATTCTTCCATATTGCTGCTGGCAGCTGCTGCTGTATGGTTTCTCATTTTTTATTTGAAAAGAAGAAAAGAGGAAAAACCCATTTTCCGGCCATCAAAACCTGAAGAACCAGCTTATGTTACTGCATTCAGGGAGCTCGATAAGCTTAAAGCGATGAAATTATGGCAACATAAACAGGTAAAAGAGTATTATACCCGCATAACCTATATCATCCGATGGTATATCGAAAAGACTTTCTCTGTAATGGCGCTTGAATTGACATCTGATGAAATACTCGATCATTTTAAAGATGCCAGAATCGACCATATTAATTACACAAATCTTGAGAAGTTATTAAACCTGGCTGATCTGGTAAAATTTGCTAAGGGGGATCCCGATCCTGAAGAAAATTTGCAGCAGCTTGAAAATGCTTATGATTTTATTAAAAGAACCAAGGAAGCGGCTGCATCTGAAGTTCCTGAAAATGAAAATTTAGGGCGTAACTAGTTATGAACGATATTGTATTTGCAAAACCCTGGGTGCTGTATTTCCTGCTGATAATAATACCTCTGCTGGTATGGTATTATTTTACCCATCGTTCTGTTCCGACTGTACAAATCAGTTCTACTGCAGCGATCGAAAAAATGCCTGCATCAATCAGACAATACCTTCGTCATATTTTATTTGCTCTTCGATTGGTAATTTTATGTCTCTTCATCATCATACTTGCCCGTCCGCAAACCTCAAACAGTTGGGAAAATATTAGTACACAGGGTATTGACATTGTACTTGCCATCGACGTTTCCACTTCTATGCTCGCTCAGGATTTAAAACCCGACAGACTCGAGGCTTCAAAGGATGTCGCAATAGAATTCATATCCGGCCGCCCAAACGATCGTATTGGTCTGGTCATTTTCAGTTCCGAAAGTTATACTCAGTGTCCGCTTACTACCGATCATTCTGTACTCATCAACCTTTTTAAAGATGTTAAAAGCGGTGTAATTGAAGATGGGACAGCAATAGGAGTGGGGCTGGCAACTGCAATAAACCGACTTAAGGACAGCGATGCCATCAGCAAGGTAATTATCTTACTTACCGATGGGGTGAATAACCAGGGAGCTATTGATCCAATCACAGCAGCTGAATTTGCTAAAACATTTAATATCAGGGTTTATACAGTTGGGGTGGGAACTGAAGGTGAAGCACCCTATCCCTACCAGGATATGTTTGGGAGGTATCAGTTGATCTCTGTACCTGTTGAAATCGATGAAGAGGTACTTCAGCAGATTTCGGATGTCACAAATGGCAGGTATTTCAGGGCTACCAATAACGACAAGCTTCGACAGATATATGCTGAGATTGATAAACTTGAAAAATCCAAAATCGATGTCAGGGAATTTAGCCGGAAAGAAGAGGAATATCTTCCTTTCGCCATTGCTGCATTTGTATTATTGATTGTTGAATTTATTTTGCGAAGGGTGTTTTTACGGACTGTGCCTTAATATGAACTGATTTATGTTTCGTTTTGCAAATATTGACGCTTTATACCTGCTGGGCATTATACCAGTTCTGGTTATACTTTATATATTTCTTTTTAGTCGACAGAAAAAGGCAATTAAGAAATTAATTGATCCCGTTTTCATTGATTCGCTTATTCCTCTGAGGGCTACAGGACGAAGTCATTTCAAATTTATCATCTTAATTTTTGCCCTGATTTCCCTCATCATTGCAATTGCACGACCGCAATTTGGATCCAGGCTGCAGGAAATAAAAAGAGAAGGAATAGAAATTATATTAGCTCTTGATGTTTCCCGCAGCATGCTTGCCGAGGATATTAAACCAAACAGACTTGAACGTGCAAAACAGGCTGTCGTAAGCCTGGTTAACCGTATGGAAGATGATAAAATCGGGATGATCATTTTTGCCGGCGATGCTTATACGCAGTTGCCAATAACAACCGATTATATTTCGGCCAAAATGTTCTTATCCGACATTAGTCCTGAAATAGTATCCAAACAGGGAACTGCAATTGCAGCAGCCATTGAGCTTGGCTCAAAATCATTTACTCAGGACACTGAAGCCAGCAAAGTTATTGTAGTAATCTCTGATGGCGAAAGTCATGAAGGTGATGCCGTAAAAGCCGCTAAAATGGCTGCCGAAAAAGGTATTAAAGTTTATACCATTGGTATGGGTTCCCCGACAGGCGCTCCCGTACCGCTCTCACGCTATGGTGGCTCTCAGGCAGGGTTTCTGAAAGACAGAAACGGGGAAGTAGTGATATCAAAAATGGACCCGGGAATGCTGAGTCAGATTGCCTCCGCAGGAGATGGTAAGTTCTTTGGTGCATCTACCGGAAATGTAGGGCTTAATCAGCTTTATAACGATCTTAATAAATTGAATACAAGTGAAATTGAAACAAAAGTGTATTCGGAATACGACGACCAGTTCCAGTATTTCGTTCTCTTCTCATTAGTTCTTTTATTGCTTGATCTTTTTTCACTTGAAAGAAAAAGCAGGTTCCTTAAACGGTTTTCATTGTTTGGCAGCAATAAATAAATATGAAATTACTAGTATTATACATATCGCTTATCATCCCGACCTTGATTTTTGCTCAGAATGTAAAGAAAGAGATCAGGCAGGGGAATTCAGAATATAGAGAGAATAACTTTTCTGAGGCTGAAACTCATTACAGGAAAGCTCTGGAAAAAGATCCTGCTTCAGAGAAGGCAAATTATAACCTGGCAAATTCTTTATATAAACAGGAAGAATACGAACCCGCTATTACAAAATATGAAGTCCTCGCTACTTCTGATGCCGAGAAAATAACAAAAGCAAGATATTATTATAACCTGGGCAATTCATATTTCAAGTCTCAAAAAATCGGTGAAAGTATTGAAGCTTATAAGAACAGCCTGAGACTCTTTCCTGATGATGAAGATGCCAAACATAACCTGCATCTGGCACAGATGATGATGAGCCAACAGCAGCAGCAGCAACAACAGGACAAAAAAGATCAACAGGATAAGTCTGAAGAGAATAAACAAAACCAGGACCAGCAAAGTGACCAGCAGCAACAGCAGGAAAAGAAAGAACAGCAAGGTCAGCAACAGGAGCAGCAAATATCGCAACAGGACGCTGAACGTCTGCTCGAAGCCATAGAGCAGGATGAAAAAGAAACCATGAGAAAAGTACAGGAACAGAAAGTACAAATGCGAAAAATTCCTGTGGAAAAAGAATGGTAAATATTTAATTCAACAATAAAATGAATATACTGAGATATTTCCTATTTACAGTTTTTCAGGCAATGGTTTTCATAGTTACCATCAGTGCTCAGGAAATATCATTCACAGCGCAGGCTCCTAAAGCTGTCAGGGCAGGGGAGCAATTTCAGATAACCTATACCCTGAACGTTGATGCCGACAATTTCACCCCTCCAGACTTTGGCGAGTTCCGTTACATGGGTGGCCCAAGTACAGGAAGCAGCACATCGGTGAGCTTTGTCAATGGCCGTACCACAAGGACTTCCTCCTATACTTTTACTTACCTGCTTCAGGCAGGTCAAAAGGAGGGTTCGTTTACCATTCCACCTGCAACAGCTACCTACAAAAAATCACAAATCCAATCAAATGCTGCAACCATTACAGTTGTTGCACAGAGCAGCCAGCAGGGAAGTTCCGGTACTCAGGGAAGTTCATCCGGTTCCCCAGGTCAGGCACAAAGCACAGGTGAAGATATTTTTGTGAGGCTTGAGTTTGACAAAAAAACAGCTTACGTTGGAGAACAGATAACAGCCTGGATTAAACTATATACCAAACTGAATATCTCGGGAATTGATCAATTCAAGGGGCCGGATTTTGTCGGTTTTTATCAGCAGGACATTGACCTGCCTCCTCTTACATCTCTCGAAGCTGAAAAAGTTGGCAATGATATTTACCATACCGGATTGTTGAAAAAGGTCATACTTACACCGCAACGATCAGGCGATATGAAAATAGAGCCATTCGATATGCTGGTTGAAGTGCAGAAGCAAACCCGGAGAAGGCCACAAAGTATGTTCGATGAATTTTTTGGTTCACCCTTTGAAAGGGCTAGGGTCAACCTCAGGAGTAATGCCCCTGTATTAAAAATCAAACCTTTACCTGATGGTCAGCCGGCAAATTTCAATGGGATTGTGGGTAATTTTAAAATTGATGGAACGGTAAGTTCGACTGACATAGCCACAAACGATGCGGTTACTTTCAGGATTATTGTTTCAGGAAACGGAAATATAAAGCTGATCGATAAGGTTACATCAGTATTTCCTCCGGCTTTAGATGTTTTCGATCCTGTCAAGAAAGTGCAGGCAGATCCTCAGGGAAAATCCGGGAAAGTTATATTTGAGTATACAGCAATACCGCGACATGCAGGAGCATTTGAAATTCCTCCTTTTTCAATGGCGTTCTTCGATCCTCAGGCAGGTGTTTATAAAACGATCTCTACTCAGGCTTTCAATATCAATGTTCAAAAAAGCGAAGGCGATACAAGTTCATTGGTGGTTAGTAACCTTGCCAAAGAAGAAGTTGAATTGCTTGGTAGTGATATTAGGTATATCGAGACGAAAACAAGATTGGTTCCAAAAAGCAATTTTATTGCGGGCTCCTTTTGGTTTCTTTTATTATATGGTATCCTGATTATTATTGCTCTGGTCATCTTGTTTGTAAGAAGGGAACAAATCCGGCGAACAGCAAATGCTGTCAGGTATAGAAACAGAAAAGCAGGGAAAAACGCTTCAAAACGTTTAAGAAAAGCTTTTTCACACATGAAAGTCGATAACAAAGTAGGATTTTACGATGAGTTGGAACAGGCCTTCTGGCATTATTTTTCCGACAAACTGAACATACCTTTCTCAGAATTATCTGCTGAGCGTATCAGACAGGAATTTGAAGCAAGAAATACCCCTGAGCAGCTTACATCTGAGTTTTTCGGGGTTATTGATATGTGTCAATATGCACGTTTTGCACCTGGCAGCTCCGGTGAAAAAATGAATGATCTGTACGCACAATCAGTAAATATTATTAATAAACTGGATCAAAGTCTCTAATATGAAATATTACAGTCTGCCCATATTACTGCTGACCTTCATAAGTAACCTTAATGCTGCTTTTAATTCTGATTCTGCTTTTAATGAAGCAAATAAGGTTTATATCAACAATGACTTTAACAAATCAGTTGAGATTTATGAAAACATTCTGAATCAGGGCTTTTCATCAGCAGAATTGTATTATAATCTGGGAAATTCATTTTATAAGCTGGGTTTGTATCCAAAGGCAATTCTTTATTATGAAAAGTCGTTGCTTCTCGATCCCCGTAATGAGAATTGTACATTTAACCTTTCAAAAGCCAGAATATATAATGTCGATAAAATTGATGAAATCCCCCAGTTTGTTATAAAAAGGTGGTGGACTTCGGTTGTTTCATTGCTTTCCTCAAACATCTGGGCAATTATGAGCTTTTGTTTATTTCTGATAGGTATTACAGGAATCATGGTATATTTTCTGACAATAAAGATCGCTGCCAGACAGGCAGGCTTTTTTATCGGCATTGTTTTACTGATATTATCTGCCTTCTCATTCATCATGGCTAATGCATCCAAGAAAATGATCCTTGAGTATAACGGAGCTATCATCATGTCGCCAACTATAACTGTAAAAGGTTCACCGAGCGACTCAGGTACTGACCTTTTTATACTACATGAGGGTACTAAAGTATATATTCTTGATGAACTTCAGGACTGGTTTGAAATAAAGATCAGCGATGGGAAACAAGGCTGGATAGAAAAATCAGATGTGGAAATAATCTAAAATCTTTTCAGAAAAATCCCTGCAGTTTTCTTAAATCCATTCTTGGGTTGATACAAATAACCGGTATCTGATATTTGTTTGAAATGAATTTCTGATCGTTTATGCCAAGAAGGATCTTTGCTTTGGTAATATTCTTGCTCAACATGATAATGATGACTTCGGCACTTATCTTATTGGCATATTCAATGATCTCATCAGGCCTGGCAAAGTATTTGCTGCCGGTAACTATTTCATAATCTATTTCTTTACCTTCAAGAAATCTTTTAGCAAATTCAAGGTTGTTTCTCACTTTGTAATCATTTACATCAGGCTTATAAAGATATATTTTCGATGTATAATACTTGGAAAGAAAACTGATCCATGCAAGTTTTTCTTTATTCTCCCTCCTGAAATCTATGGGAAAAACAACCCTTCTCAAAGCTAACCTCTTTGGAGGTCCCTGTACTACATAGAAAGGGATTCTCGAGCCCATCATCACCCGTATGCTTCTGGTACCAAAATATTTCTCTTTACCGATGGGTTCCTGCGTTTTCATAACTACCATCAACGCATCAATGGTTTCAGCAAAAGTTCTTATCACAGTCGATACACGGCCATGTCTGATCTTACATTCAATTTTAACACCGTATTTTTTGATAAAATCATCTGCAGCCGCCTGAAGCTTGTTTAAAGCATTTGCTTCTTCCTTAAGGTCTGAAATTACATGGAGGAAAATAATCTCGACTCCGATGATCTTGGCAATCTGGACAGCATGTTTTACAGCATATCCCGACTGTTCAGAAAAATCGTAGGGAACCATTATTTTTCTGTTGAAAGAACTGGTCATAGAGGTGATTGTTTAAATTGAATTTCAAATGATTCTGTTTGTTCTCACTTAAATCCATAATAATGAACGAGTTTTAATTATTATGGTTACATTTTTGGATTATATTTCAATACAATTGGTTTAAAGCTTACCTATGATGAACCTTCAATAGTTTTACTATAATTTAATGAATGATTTCGAAATGATTGAAATTCTTAAGATCACCTTTGGATACATCGATATCCGTGACATAAGCATGTGAAGGACCTTTTTTACACCATTCGATAAAATGAAATATCTGAAGTTCTGTTCCTTCTGCTTCAATATAAACTGTTCCTTCATATTTGTTCTTAACAAAACCTTTAATACCCATAGCTGTGGCTATATTTTTGCAGGCAAAACGAAAACCCACGCCCTGTACGTCACCTGTTACAATAATGTTTTTGTGTACTTTAAATTCAGACATGGTATTTTCACGTCCTTAATGGGAAATATATCTGTTTACCAGATTAAGCAATTCTGCTACCTCAATAGGTTTTGTTATGGTTTCGTTGCATCCTGAAAGCAGGCAGTTATGCCTGTCTTCCTCTAAAGCCAGAGCTGTCTGTGCTATGATTGGTATCGATTTATTAAATTTTCTGATTTCTTCAGTTGCCTTAAGGCCATTCATTACCGGCATTTTAATATCCATTAAGATCAGGTCTATTTTGCTTATGGATTGACAAAGTTCAATGGCCTGCTTGCCATTCTTTGCATACAGGGTGCGTGCACCGGTTTCCTGGAATACAGCTTCGAGAAATAAGCCGTTTACTTCTTCATCCTCTACTATTAATACTACCTTGTTTTTCCAGTTATACTTACCAATGTTAATTTCATCTTCAATACCATGATAACCCAAATCCGGTGGCATTTCGAAAGGCAATTGAAATGTAAACGTGAAGCCTTGATTATCATCATTTGGCTCAAAAATGAGCTTCCCACCCAGGAGTTTTACAATTGATTTGGCAATAATCAGATTCAGAGCAGCGCCTTCATTGTATCTGTTCTCCTGCTCACTTGTCAGTTGGCCTAACCTGTCAAAAATATTTTTCAGGTATTCTTTGTCCAATCCCTGGCTGGTATCCATGATAAAAAATTCGATCTTACTATCTGTAGGTAGATGATATCCCAACAATATAGAGCCGTCAATAGTATATCTCAGAGAATGGTTTAATATATTGATAAATACCTGATGAAGCCGTCCTGCATCGGTATACATTTCAAGACCCTTTTTTGAGGGTAATTCAACCTGAATTTTTACATGTTGTTTCCTGCTTTCGGAGCGAATCACATCTACATCCCTTACAATTTCATTAATTAAATGGTTAAGATTTACAGGAATCTTTGTGATATTAAGACTGCCGCTTTCATATTTGGCAATCTCAGCTACATCGTCGATAATTTGCAGCAGATTTTTACTTTGTCTTTTTATTACCTGAATGAATTCATTCCTTCTTTCCGATCCGGGATCTGTCATTCCTAACAATTCTGCAAAACCCAGAATAGAATTCATAGGAGTGCGAATGTTGTGTGATATATTAAGGAGGAATAAAGTCTTTATCTTGTCTGCTTCAATAGCTTTCTCCAGCAACCTTTGAGATTCTTTTTGTTGCCTGTTGTCTCTTGTTGTGTCCCGAAAAGTGCATATCAATTTAATTTCTTGTGATTTTGCCTTGAAATAAATTCCGTTTATCTGGAAGAATTTTATATCCTTGTAATCCTTCGCTTTTTGTATAAAACGTAGTTGATGGCTTATTTTTTTACCAGCGTTTTTCGGCTGGTTAAAAATTTCTTCAAGAATAGACCTCTCTTCAGGGTGTACAGATTCTGTAAGAGATGCAGTATTAATTTCATTTCCGGGTACACAATTTGAAAGCAACTCCTTTAGAGTTGCATTGGCTATGAGCACTCCTGAATTGTAATTAAAAATTAAATAACCGGTAGCTGACAAATCGCCGATCTGATCAACTATTTCGCTAATCGCATTTTTTTCTTCATTAAGGCTTTCGAGTTGTGCTTTATACTCTTTAATTTCCTGTTGGAGTTTTCGCAGCTTAATTGTGTTCTTATTAAGGATCGACATAATTACAATTTTTAAGCTGAAAAATTACAATTTCAGAATAACTCAACTTCAATTTTCTGGATAAAGGCTGTGTAAGTAGTTTCTTTTCCAACGGTAGCTTTGGAGAGAAGGATCAGGACAGGCAATTCTTCGCCCGTCTTTTTCCTGATACTTATTTCTTTTCTCTGACCTACAATTTTCTCATCGCCTTGATTAAGATATTTCATAAGGAATTCATCTTTTTCAATTGTGGCAGTATTAAATAACATGCTGATATCCTTATCCAGCACTTCTTCTTTTGTATATCCAAACAAGTCAACGGATGCTTTGTTATAAAATAATATTTTATTAGTTTCAGAGGTAGTAATAATAGCATCCAGAGCACCTTCCAGGGTTCTTTCATTTCGGATTTTAATATGCTCGATCTCTTTGAATTGCTCTTTCATTTCATTTTTCGCTTCTCTGAGTTTAATACTCAATTCTTTTTCTGATTCACGCAAAAGTTTTTCCTGTTTTTTCAATATTTCGTTCTGACGTTTTGATTCAATTTCCATAAATTTTTCGTTGGTAATGTCATTTCCTATATAAACTACACTATCAACTTCCCCATACATATTGTATATTGCACTGAATGCCCCTCTGATCCATTTTTCTTCGTTCCCGTTTGTCTTGACCTTGAATTGTCCATGGAAATTCATCCCTCTTACAACATTTTCCCATTTCTTATTAAATAATTCAAGCTCAATGGTATCAATAAGGTCAAAAACTGTCAGCTTGACAACATCCTTATCTGAATATTTAAACAGATATACAAAGGATTCATTATACTCTTTGATATTACCGTTAATATCAAAAATGATTTTCAGGCTGGATCGGTTTACAGCATCGACAAGTCCTTCAAGATTGAGACTGAGTTTTTTCTGTTCTGTGGTATCAAGTCCCAAAAATAAAATACTTTCCACTTTTCCATCTTCATCTCTGATACAGGTATAAGTTGCCATTGTCCATAGATCCTTATTACTCTTTGTAATATGTTTCATATAACCTTCGAAGTGTCTCCCACCTGCAGCAAGCTCATTCCACAACCTGTTAAACCATTCTTCGTCTTTTTTGGAAATAAACATGGAGATATGTTTTCC
>Ga0123335_1005261_pt1 | contig 15912 bp, 17 predicted proteins | sample BiotimSIPDNA_2_FD_89707 | JGI IMG/M metagenome (GOLD analysis project Ga0123335, IMG submission 89707) | Anaerobic biogas reactor microbial communites from Washington, USA - Biogas_R2 time_0 SIP DNA | ecosystem: Engineered > Bioreactor > Anaerobic > Unclassified | place: Washington, USA...
TCGCTGCCGGTATAAACAGTCCTTGCATCAACAGGATATCCTGAGTTCCCGGCCTGCATTATTTCAAATATATTCGTAAATGAGTAAGATTCATAATCGAACCTGCAAACGCCTCCTCCAATAGTGGCAATCCAAAGATAACCTGACTGATCTTCGCTTATTTTTCTAATGTTGTTACCTGAAATACTTTCTGTATTATCAGGATCGTTAAAAAACCTTTTAAAATTATCTGTACGGGGCTGAAAAAGGTTTAATCCGTTTTCGGTCCCAATCCACATGTTGTTTCTGCTGTCAATAAAAATTTCACGTACTACATTACTGCTAAGGCTATTGGTATCGGCCCTGTCATGCTGATATTCCTTAAACTGACATCCGTCGTAACGAAAAAGTCCGTCCTTTGCGCCAATCCAGATAAATCCCTGAGCATCCTGCTGTAAATCTTCAACAATGCCGAACGGAGTTTTCTCTTTAAAATAAATCTTTTCAAAAAGGAGGTTATTGGGGATGGTTTTTGCAGAAAGGTTACAAGTACTTACATGCAGCCAGAATAAAGGTTGTAATAATACTAAACAATAACTCCAAATGACTCGGATCATAAATTAATATTACATTCCAGGGCACAAAATCCCTTCAAAATTCAATAAAAAAATAAAAAAGTTCAACATGTATAAGAAAACTTATACCCGTGTCATATAGGAAATGGCAATATAGCAAACTTTTCCTGATTTATTATTATGGATAGCAAATTGTTAACACACGGGAGGCCTCTACTGACAAAAAACACCTTTTTAACGCAACCTTTTATGTCATATTGCATCTTTATATCAGTATTAGTTAGTTAGATTGAAGGTAGGAAAATTCGACACAATTATGTTAGGGCACTTTAGGTGAGTTTTTTCGGCAAAAATCCCCGTAGGACATCTCCCGATGATGTCCTACGTTTTTGAAAATGGCATTAAAGTTGCATGACATGATAAAGAATGAGAGGACATTATGAAAGAGACGGCAAATATAAAAATTGAAAGGAATGCATCAAACAACATAAGCATTTCATTCAGCGATTGTGAATCCCTGCAGGACCTGAAATATACCTATGTCAACCAATATCTGAAGCAACTTATCACAACCCGCGGTACGACTATGATATTCAATATGAATGGAATTCATTTTATTGATAATGAAATTATTGACATACTGAATATGTTGTACAGGCTCGGAAAAAAATACAATTCGAATTTAGTACTTAAAGCGGTTGAGCCGGAAGTTTTCGAAATGATAAATCTTGCCAAAAAATATTATGTTTTTAATGTTCAGCATATAGAATCCATTTCACTATCCTAGCGTCTCTCCTCTTTTTCATATATCATCAAATTCCCGCTGGCTTAAAATACCAGCGGGAATTTCAAGTTTCAGGGGATGTGATATTCTCCAAACCTGTAAGTTTTCTGACAACAATTGCCGCGCATAAGCAACCAAAAATGGCCGGCATATAAGAAATCGTCCCGACAACCGATCGCTTGTTCCTTAGGCCGGTAACTTCCACCACCTTCTTTTTTACTACTTGTTCAGGAGAGTATACTACTGTAATGCCTTCCCTGATCCCGTACCTGTGGAGATATTTTCTTATCATATAGGCAAATCTGCAATGATGCGAATTGCTTATATCATCACTGGTTATTAATGAAGGATCGGTTTTTCCCCCTGAACCCATTGAACTCACAACAGAATATCCTTTTCCGGAAGCATACTTCAGTAAAAGAACTTTTGGGGTAAGCGTATCAATGGCGTCGACAATAAAATCTATTTTGCCTTTAAGAATTTGCGGTATAGTATCAGCATCAAGATAATCAGAAAGCACGTTTAAATTGATTTCGGGGTTAATGTCCCTGAGCCTGTCACCAAGAACTTCCACTTTTAACCTGCCCTGGGTTGAATTCAATGCAGCAATTTGTCTGTTAAGGTTTGTCGGTTGTACAATATCATTATCAACAAGTGTCAGGCTGCCCACACCGGCACGGCATAATTGTTCTGCTGCAAAACCACCCACCCCGCCAACTCCGGCTATAAGAACGTGTGCATTATTTAAAACCGAAACACTTTCAGTACCCAGAAGAAGCTCGGTCCTCGATTTCCAGTTTTGTTCATTCATGGTTCAAAGCCAAAACAATTAATAAAATTATTCCGGATGATGTTTTCGAGATGCGACATACGCACTTTTTTCAGTTCAGCTGCTTTTTCATATATCTCCCTGATGTTATAGCCAGCATCGTCTGTTTCAAAAAAAATATTTCCTACGGGTATATCCGGAAACGCTTTGAAAGCTTTACTCCCTTCATTAAATAACATATGGCCGAACGAAAGATAAAATCCTTTGCTGATCAACTGTTTTGCCATTGTAAGCGAAGCATTGAACCAGTGAATTATCCAGGGACGACGGTGCTTAACCTCCTGCCGGGCTTCCATTATTTCGTTGTAAGCCCTTACACAATGAATTATTACAGGTTTATCAGTTTCCAGGGCAACATCAAGCTGGTATCTGAAAGCCTCTTTCTGAACTTCAAAAGGTGTGTCAATGGCTTTGTCGAGGCCGCATTCGCCAATAGCAATAATGCGGGGTAACCTGGCAGATTCTTTCACCATTTTCAGGTCCCTCAGAAGATCCCCCTGATCAATTTGCCAGGGATGCAGTCCAATTGTGAACCAATTATCCTGATCGGTTTCTGAAGACTGATTGTGGTATAGGTTGCGGACCATGATATCAGCAACGCCTATATCCCCTGAATGCCGATGTATGTCTATCAGCATGTTGGTTATCTGAGTTTTACCAGTGCCTTTTCGATTCTGCTAATCGTTTCTTCCTTACCAATCAACTCCATAATATTCATAAGGTGCGGTCCGATACCGGCACCAACTATTGCCAGCCTCAGAGGATTCATCACTTTTCCGAATCCGATATTTTTAGATTGTACATAGCTGACCAATCCGGATTCAAGATTATCAGATGTAAATGGTTCCGTATCCCTGATGATTTTAAGGCAATCCTTAGTGACATCTGAATTCCAGAATTTATTCCTGGTTTTTTCGTCGTATGAATCAGGTGCAATAAAGAAATAATACGATTGGTCCCACAGGTCATTCACAAAAACCGCCCTCTCTTTAACAAGACCTACCACCTTTTCAACGAAAGAAGGTTCTATTTTAATACCTTTTTTGTTAAGCAGACTAATGAAGGCTGTTGAAAGCTCTTTGTTTGACTTCCTCTGGAGATGTTGCTGGTTGAACCATCTGGCTTTTTCAGGATCGAACCGTGCACCGCTTTTGGTAACTCTTTCGAGCGATATTGATTCAATGAGTTCGTTAAGGGTAAATATTTCCTGCTCCGTGCCGGGGTTCCACCCGAGCAAAGCCAGAATATTAATTACAGCCTCGGGAAAATAACCGGATTCACGGTAACCGGAAGATACTTCACCTGCAGGTGATTTCCATTCCAGGGGAAATACCGGGAATCCAAGCTGATCTCCATCACGTTTGCTGAGTTTTCCCTGGCCACTCGGTTTTAAAATCAATGGCTGATGTGCAAACTTAGGCATATCCCATCCAAAAGCTTTGTATAGCATCACGTGTAAGGGTAATGATGGTAACCATTCTTCACCCCTGATTACATGTGATACCTGCATCAGATGGTCGTCGACAATATTGGCAAGATGGTACGTAGGAAGTCCATCGGATTTAAAGATCACCTTGTCATCGAGCGTGGACGTGTTAAAACTAATTTCCCCCCTGATGATATCATGTGCCAAAACTTCTACATTCTCAGGCATCATAAACCTGATGACATAAGGTTCCCCTGCTTCAATTTTTTCTTTCGATTTACCTTCACCCAATGCCAGTGAATTATTAAGGGTGCGGCGGACAGAAGCATCATAGGAAAAAGTACGGTTCTCGGATTCATACTTATTTCTGATATCATCCAGTTCCTGAGGGCTGTCGAATGCATAATAAGCCCAGCCGGTTTTAAGAAGCCTGTCAGCATATTCCCTGTAAATTTCTTTACGTTCCGACTGGCGGTAGGGGGCGAAGGGTCCTCCCTGTTTAACTCCCTCATCCGGAACAAGGCCGAGCCATTCAAGGGCTTCGTTGATATACTCTTCGGCTCCCGGAACGAGCCTTGCCTGATCTGTATCTTCTATTCTGAGAATAAAATCGCCCTTGTGCTTCCTGGCAAATAAATAATTCAGCAATGCTGTCTTAACACCACCAATATGTAGCGGTCCTGTCGGGCTTGGGGCAAATCGTACACGAACCCTCGATTCCATAGTCAAAAATTAAGACATCAAAGATAAGATAAATGATCAGTTCATTACAGCGAAACCTTACCGACAAAAAAAGTATGAAATAAAGAATTGTTGAATAATGTCATCATTTATGGTTAAGGATTAATTGTAATATTGCATAAAAATCCTTTTATGGAACATATATTGATCATCGGGGCTGCAGGTCAGATCGGTAGTGAGCTTACACTGGCACTCAGAAAGCAATATGGAGACAACAATGTATTTGCTACCGATGTTAAGGAAGCCCCGCCGGAGATAAGAGAAACAGGCCCCTTTCAGTTATTGGATGTCATGGACGACAAACACCTGATCCATTTTGTCATACGCCATAAAATAACACAGATCTATCATCTGGCTGCCGTACTGTCGGGGAATGCCGAAAAACTACCCGTGCAGGCCTGGCATATCAATATGAACAGTCTGATGAATGTTCTGGAAATAGCAAAACTTGTGGAAGAAGTAAAAAAGGTCTTTTGGCCAAGTTCCATAGCAGTTTTTGGTCCTACCACACCCAAACAGAATACTCCTCAGCTTACCCTTATGGAACCGACCACAGTATATGGTATCAGTAAGCTTACAGGCGAGAGATGGTGCGATTATTATTACAACAGATATGGCGTAGACGTAAGGAGCATACGCTATCCTGGATTAATCAGTTATAAGACCGAACCAGGTGGCGGAACTACTGATTACGCTGTAGACATTTACTTTTCAGCTGTGAGGAATAAAAAATATGAATGTTTCCTTGCGCCTGACACACGTCTGCCAATGATGTTCATGCCCGATGCCATTGATGCCACCATCGCTTTAATGGAGGCTCCGGAAAAAGAAGTGCAGTTTCACATAGGTTATAATATCTCAGGTTTCAGTGTAACACCGGCAGAGATCGCAGCTGAAATTAAAAAGTACGTCCCCGGTTTTAGCATATCATACAAGCCCGATTTCAGGCAAAAGATTGCAGATACCTGGCCTGAAAACGTTGACGACCATTATGCACGTTGCCATGATCATTGGAAAAGCCGGTACGATCTGGCTTCCACAACTAAAATCATGCTGGAAAAAATACGTGAAAAGATAAGTTTATAACCTTTCAGGGGCAAGAAAAGCAGTTTTTGAATTATGGTAAACTGCTTTTAACAATCTCAAGAATTTTATTGTAAGCATCACTCCTGTTTTGTTGCCGTTCTTTTCTGGCCACTTCCAGCGTATTCTCCAGTCCGCCTAAAAAGTATCTCTGGTACCAGGGAAGGACCACAACTATTGCATCTATGATACTATAATTATACATAATGACAAGGCCGAGCACCAGAAATGCTTCGGTAAGGAGAAAAGAATTAAGACCTTCTCCAACATCACCACTATATATCTGTCCCGATCCGGGAATGATCATGCTCATTGTATATGCCAGGCCGGGTTTTGGCCTGTTGAACAGTTTTTTTTCATTGAAAACGGAATCGATCCTGAGTTTTGCTACTTCATCATCGCCTACCATTTTCTTAAAATATTCCTCCGATTTTTCAAAATCTTCAAGACCGAAATGGCAAATTGCATATAGCAGGTCGATTTCAATCTGATGTTTTGCGTATACCGAGTCATGAATATTGTAAAGATCGATCAAAGCCTGTTTATAGTTATTTTCCAGTACCAGGGAGGATATTTTTCTTAATCTGGCCTGAATCAGTATGCTGTCAGAATCTGCCAGTCTGTATGCCTGATCATAATATAACCTTGCCGTTTTCCAGTCGCCCTTTTCGTAAAAAGAGTTGGCCAGTTTCAACTGTACATCAGGATTATTTTGTCCGCAGAAGTAATTAATTCTCAGCAATTCCTTAATGGCCAGGTCGTAATTTCCGGTTGAAAATTGCTGATCTGCAAACAACATCAGGGAATCTAAGCTGCTTGAATTGCATCGATCAGCAATGCTACAGATTATCAATATAATAATGAGTAACCTTTTCAATGTACTGATTATTTAAATTTCTGTTATATAACCTGGCTGATTTTGCTGAACCATAAATATTACCAATATAAAATCCAAATGTAATACCGCTCATTATCCAGCCATAGGCACTCTTAACGCCTTTTCTGTCGAAACCCCTGTATGCCTGGAAACTTGTTGCGGTAATAAATAGTAATGAGATCAATCCGTCCTGCCATCTGCCTGAGTATACTTTACCAGAACCCGGCAATAGTGTTGAGAATGTACCGGCTAAAAAAGGGCTTTTATACTGTAACGAAAGTGCCTCATCGTAAAAATTCAACAACCTTCTATCCACAACCCCCGTGTTGATACCATCGATATTAACCTCTTTTAACTGGGTGATCATTCTTAAAGTCAGATCAATGTTGTTACGAAACGGGCTATCAGGCTTAAATTCGCCAAGCATGCCATAAATATTAAGGTTGTTGCCCTGCAATAAATTTAGCTTTATGTATTCATTTTGAACTTCAATTTCCGGGACGATTCCTTTAGAAACAATGCCTTTGTAAGAAGAAATACCGCTGCTGTAATCACCCGAAAGCCTGTAACTTTTCAGAAGTCCTATTTGGTACTCACTTTTTTCAGGAAATGAAAAGGCTAGTCTTTCATACTCTTCGGCAGCATAACGATAGTGGTTTGTATTATACAGGAAACCTGCAAAACCTGCTGTATTTTTTTCTGAAAATATGTTACCATCCTGAGCATTAATGCTCAATGAGAACAGGAAAAAGAAAATTAACAGGTCAGTTATCCTCGAGTGGGTCATATAATTTTTTTGTTACAGGATCAGTTTTATAATGTTTACTACTGAGAGGATTACATCGGGTAAGCCTGTCGAAACTATTGGCCAATCCTTCAAGTAATCCCAACTTTTTTATCGATTCGACAGCATAAACTGAACAGGAAGGGGTAAAAACACAACTGTTAACATCCTGTGAAGAGATGAATTCTTTATAAAAGATAAACAGAAAAGAAGTTACCTGTTTTAATTCGTTTTCAGATGAAATATGATGCCTGTAGGAATGATCCGTGTCGCTTACATCAAATTGATTTTGATGTGTTTTGAACAAGTCTTCCTGACCAAAGCACAGATTACTGAAAATCAGAAATATTAAAATGATATAACTGTTCTTCATGATGACTATTAACAAGTATATTCCTGTAAGTTGTTACCTGATAAATCTCCCTATTTTCAGGTGCATAAGTTATTTCTGTTATTTGGCCCGGAAATGCCAGTCCGCTTGTAACGCTGTAATCTTCAAAAAATTGTTTTTTAATGATTTTATCTTCAGCATCAAAAAATATGACCCCGTAGAGATTATCATCTTTCGAAGAAATCAATATTCTCCCAACAATTTTTTTCATATGTTTTGGCGGTATCCAGGTTGTTATCACCAAACCGTTCTGTTCTTCCACTTTGTCAAGAGTGAAAATTGTACCATCCAGTCCGAAATTATTCAGTTGATTATTGAGTACCAGATGATACATTGAAAACTGGGTAAAATTGGGTATGGTTTGCCGAAATTCAATTTTGTTATTTACAACCTTGAACAGGTTGGTATCTGAAGTAACCCATATGGCCTTTTCAGGGAAACTATTGGAGTGGATGATCTTTTTCTCATTTTTATCATAGTAAAATTTCCCTATGACCAGTTGGGCAGAAGTTTCAGATTTACCCTTAATGGTATAATCCCCGCTTATCCTGTAAAAATTCTGAGCACCAATCTGTACCGAAAATAAAATGAATATCGGGAGAAGTAGAATTTTTTTCATTTCGAAAAACAACCTGATTAAAAATTAAAAAAATGCTCCCATTTTACAATGGGAGCACTTTACTTAAAATCCAATTATATGGATATATCTTAATAAAGCCAGAGACCGTTACCTAATGCAACAATCCAGATTACCTCCCAGATAATTATTGCAGCTGCATTAACAAGGCAACCCATTAATGCTTTTTTGGTTTCTTCCCTGTCATTATCTGTAACTAAGTATACAACCAGAATACCAACCCAGCTAAGAACGCAACCCCAGAGGAAAGAAGGTATTCCAAGAGGTGGTTCGCCGCTAAGGAATGAAAAGCCACCTGTGTTCATATTGAGGTTCATTCCTGCAAGTAATCCGTTATTCTCAGATTGCATGTCTGTAAGTGTAACACCGGGATTAACGCATACATAATCCTCCAGACTCTGAAGTTGAGCTAACTCCTGATCAACAGCCTCAACATCATAGGTGAATAAGTCGGCATTATTTGCACTTGCAAATAAAAAGACAAAAAGACTGGTACATACAGTAAGTAGTATTTTTTTCATATCATTAAGTTGAAGGTTAAAGAAATTATATGTTTGACATCAAATATATCAATTTTTTTTTATCCTCAAGCATACAGAGATTTATTTTCCAATAAGCATTTAACGCAAGAATTTTTAACAAAGTTTCAATACATGTATATCTTTTTATAATAAGTAATATAAAGTAAGACTTTAACTGATCCGGGATTTATGCCGATCCATCATAATCTTCATTTCAGGTTATTGCCATAAATCATTTTTTCGGATTATTTCATTAATTAATTTTGTTAATAGGTATGGATTACATCTCTGATTTCTTGAAAATATAATGAAAGGTAAATATGTACGGTAAAATCAAGAGTCATCTTCATCAGGAACTTGAGAACATAAAAAAAGCAGGACTTTATAAAATCGAACATAAGATAGTATCGGCCCAGAATACAGCTATTACATTAGCTGATGGTAGGGAAGTATTGAATTTCTGTGCTAACAACTATCTCGGATTGTCATCGGACCCAAGACTTATAGATGCAGCAAAAGAAGGCCTCGATTCGCATGGTTTTGGCATGTCGTCGGTGCGCTTTATCTGCGGGACAACCGACCTGCACCAGACCCTGGAACAAAAAATCAGTGCGTTTTTTGGAACCGAGGACACCATTCTTTATGCTGCTTGTTTTGATGCCAATGGCGGGTTATTCGAGCCTTTATTCGGTGAGGATGATGCAATTATCTCCGATGCCCTGAACCATGCTTCAATTATTGATGGAGTACGTTTATGCAAAGCCAAACGTTATCGATATAACAACGCCGATATGAGCGACCTTGAGCAAAAGCTCAAAGAGTCAAAAAATGAGCGGTTCAGGATCGTGGTGACTGACGGTGTATTCTCTATGGATGGAAATCTCGCACCTGTTGATAAAATCTGTGACCTTGCCGAAAAATATGATGCCCTGGTTATGGTAGATGAATGCCACTCTGCCGGAGTTGTGGGAAAAACAGGCCGCGGTGTCACTGAATTTTACAATATCCGTGGCAAGGTAGATATCATTACAGGCACTTTGGGAAAAGCCTTTGGCGGTGCAATAGGTGGTTTTACAACCGGACGGAAGGAAATTATAGAACTGTTGCGGCAACGCTCCAGACCTTACCTTTTTTCAAACTCCCTGCCGCCCATGATAGCGCAAGCGGGAATAGCTATGTTCAATATGATGGCAGAAACCGACGAACTGCAGAAAATACTGCACGCCAACACTGAATATTTTAAGGATAAAATAACGAAAGCCGGTTTTGATATGAAGCCTTCCCAATCGGCCATAATCGCTATCATGTTATATGATGCAAAACTATCGCAGCAATTTGCAACTGCTCTGCTCGAAGAAGGAATCTACGTTACAGGTTTTTATTATCCGGTTGTACCCATGGGCCAGGCAAGGATCAGGGTACAGTTATCGGCCGCACATACAAGGGAACAATTGGACCATGCCCTTGATGCATTAATTAAGGTCAGAAAGAAACTGGAAGTGTAGCCTTGACAATACTTAAAAATCATTCATTACATCTTCTTAAGATATTCAATGATAGCCTGCGTGGCCCCCAGGTTACTCTGAACAAATTTTCTGGTAGCTCCCGATGCAACATCCAAAACAGATTTTTCTTCCCTTAACTTATCCAGAATGTTTTTAAGCTCATCATAGTTACTAACTGAAAAAGCTCCTCCTTCCCTGATAAGCTGTACAGCCTCCCGGAACTTATGATATCTTGGGCCGAATACAACCGGCATCCCGTATACGGCAGGTTCCAGAATATTATGTATCCCCTTTCTGAAACCTCCTCCTACATAGGCAACTTTTCCATACCGATAAAGCTTTGACAACATTCCTATATTGTCAATGATAAGAACTTTAGCTTCTGATAAACTCTTTCCATATGCAAGTGAAAAAAGGGCTACCCTTTTATGCAGCCGGTTAATCAGGTTTTTTATATGCGCTTCACTGATCTCATGTGGGGCAAGAATAAAACAGGAATCAGATTTAGAATCATTAATATATGGGATAATTATGTCCTCGTCTTTACTCCAGGTACTTCCAAAAACGTAAGTAAACCTGTTTTCTGAAAATTCCCTGGCAATATCTATTTTGCTCTCTTTTTCAGCTATCTGGACAACACGGTCGAACCGTGTGTCTCCTGAAATGCTCACACTCAGCCCGCCAAGTTGCATAAGCAGATCGACTGAAATCTCATCCTGTACAAAAATATGATCGAATAAGTACAGTAATTTGCGGTACCATTTACCATAGAATTTAAAAAATAATTGTTTCGCCCTGAATATTGCAGAAACAAGAATGATCTTTGACCCGATTTTTTTTGCCTCACTCAGAAGGTGATACCAGAATTCATACTTTACAAAAACAACAAGCTCAGGTTTAACAATATCAATGAATGAACGGGCATTTCTTCTTGTATCAAACGGAATGTAGTGGACATAATCAACTCCTTCATATGATTTATTAATGTGATTATAACCTGAGGGTGAAAAAAATGTTAACAGGATCTTGTGTGATGGCTTTTCTTTTCTCCATGACTCAATAACAGGTCTGCCCTGTTCAAATTCCCCCAGAGATGAAGCATGGAACCAGATCACATGATCACCTGGCTGTATTTTTTTCCTAAGTTCCTGTTCCCAGTCCGAACGGCCCCTAACCCAGTCCCGTGCTTTGGAATTGAAAGGAAACGCCAGGAGAATTGCTAAATAATATAACCTAATTATCAGATCATAAATGACAACCATATCTTCTAAAATGAGCAAACCAAGATAATGGTTTTAATGGAAAGAATTAAAACTTTTTATTCAGTTAGTTCTCTGATCCAATGCAGACGGCGATTCATGTTCGTGTTTATAAGTTTATTATCAGGAAATGGAGAGCATTATAGATGCGACGAATATGATTTGTTTAAGACAAAAGTATAAACAATGAACAAATAATAATTTATCAGGTTAGTAATTCAAAAGCAAATTATTAAAAGTTAAACTTAATATAAAACGTTATGGTATTTGAATTACCGAAATTAGATTATGCCTATCCGGCACTTGAACCGCATATTGATGGTCGTACAATGGAGATACATCATACAAAACACCATGCTGCATACATTACTAAATTAAATGCAGCAATAGCAGGCAGCGAAAATGAAAATAAAACTATTGAACAATTGATGGCAGGCGTCAGTAAATTACCGGATGCCCTAAGAAACAATGGCGGAGGTCATTACAATCATTCTCTTTTCTGGAAGTTACTCAGCCCTGACGGGGGTGGTGAGCCCTCCGGAGCATTAGCAGATGATATCAAAAGAACCTTTGGTTCATTCGATCAATTCCGGAAAGAATTTTCCGATGCAGCCGCCAACCGTTTTGGGTCAGGCTGGGCCTGGCTTGTAAAATCAGACAACAAACTTGTGGTTACTTCCACTCCAAATCAGGATAATCCATTGATGGATGTAGTACCCGTAAAAGGTATTCCTTTACTCGGTCTCGATGTATGGGAGCATGCCTATTACCTGCTTTACCAGAACAGAAGGCCAGATTATATTAATGCTTTCTGGAATGTGGTAAACTGGAAAGAAGTTGAGTTAAGGTATTCAAAATAAGAAGGTCGTTTCCGAATCGTTTTTGAAGGGTTTCCTGAAAGTCATGAATATAATGACGGAGCATTGAGAAACCCTTTTGTACAATTTGAATTTGATTTAGAAGTCGTTTTTATTTAAATTCACATGATTTTTCTTTCAGAATCGTTCTGTTAACCAATTTAAATAATCATGGCTTTTGAATTACCAAAACTACCTTACGAATTAGACTCACTTGCCCCTGTGATTGATAAAAGGACAATGGAATACCATTATGGCAAGCACCATCAGGCTTATGTCACGAACCTGAATAACCTTGTTAAAGGAACCCCATTTGAGAATGCAAGCCTTGAAACCATAATCAGGGAAGCTGAAGGGGGAATTTTCAACAATGGCGCCCAGGTGTGGAATCACACTTTTTATTTTAATTCTTTTAGTCCTTCGGGTGGCGGTGAGCCTGCAAGTCATCTGGCAACCGCCATAAAGATAAGTTTTGGCTCCTTTGCTGATTTCAGGGAGCAATTCTCAAAGGCTGCAGCCACACTTTTTGGATCAGGATGGGCATGGCTTGTGAAACATGATAATGGTAAACTTGAAATAATTCAGGAAAGTAACGCAGGAAACCCTCTCAGAAGGGGATTAAAACCTATCCTCACTTGCGATGTTTGGGAACATGCCTATTATCTTGAATATCAGAACAGACGTCCCGATTACATCAAGGCTTTCTGGGAAATTATCGACTGGGGTACAGTGGGAAAACGTTTTTAATTAATTATTCTAAGGTTTTAAAGCCCTCTTTCAGCAGCTTCTCAAGATCCTCCGGTGTATCAATGCAGAATGTTTCCTGCGTGGTAATGCATGTGCGGATTTTATAGCCATTCTCAAGCCAACGTAGCTGCTCCAGCGACTCAGCCTTTTCCAGTGATGATTGCTCTAACATAACTATCTCCTGAAGGATTTCAGACCTGTAGGCATACATTCCTACATGTTGAAAATACCGGATGGCGGTATGCCATTTCTCTTTTTCAACGTTCCTGACAAATGGAATAACAGACCTGCTAAAATACAATGCATAACCATTCTTATCGATAACAACTTTTACCCTGTTCGGATTTTTCAGCGCTTCCAGATCGTGCAAAGGATAAAGGAGTGTTGCTATCTGAGTGTTTTCATCCGTAAAGCTGTCAAGGAGCAAATGTATATGTTCGTGGCTCACAAAGGGTTCATCACCCTGGATGTTAACCACCACATTAAATTTACCTTTATTTATGTGTTCAATTATCTGAAGCGCCTCGGCGCAGCGGTCAGTCCCGCTGGGATGCTCAGAGGAAGTCATCACTGCTTCTCCTCCGAATGAAACAACTTCCTGGTAAATCCTTTGGTCATCAGTGGCCACCACAACCTTTTCCATTACCTGCCTGCACCGTTCATATACCCGATGTATCATCGTTTTACCTTCAATTACAACCAGAGGTTTGCCTGGGAAACGGCTTGAGGCATAACGTGCAGGGATAATACCAAGGAAATTTAATACCGGCATTTAACATTTATTTGAACCAGGTAAATATGCAAAAAACTTTTAATATTGTAATTTTGTCAGATTAATGCAAAACTGACAATTTTACACATAAATGGATATTCAGACCATAAAACAACGGTTTGGTATAATTGGGAATTCATTTAGCCTTAACAGGGCTATTGATATTGCTGTTCAGGTTTCACCTACCGATCTTTCAGTACTTATAACCGGAGAAAGTGGTGTAGGTAAGGAAGTATTTCCTCAGATCATACATAGCTTCAGTTCCAGAAAACATGGTACCTATATCGCTGTAAATTGTGGAGCGATTCCAGAAGGCACCATCGAATCAGAACTTTTCGGACATGAAAAGGGTTCTTTTACAGGCGCTTATGAGGGCAGAAAAGGATATTTCGAAGTAGCCAATGGTGGTACAATTTTTCTTGATGAAGTAGCTGAATTGCCACTTTCTACTCAGGTAAGACTTTTAAGGGTACTCGAAACAGGAGAATTCCTGCGGGTAGGTTCTTCCAAAATCATAAAGACCGATGTCAGGGTCATCGCTGCTACCAACATTGATATTCAGAAAGCCATACATATTGGAAAATTCCGTGAAGATCTTTTTTACAGACTGAATACTGTGCCAATTTATATTCCTCCGTTGCGCGAGCGTCAGGAAGATATTCACCTTCTGTTCAGAAAATTTGCATCGGATTTTGCTGAACGAAACCGTATGCCATCCATAGTTCTTACTGATGATGCAGCCAAACTACTTGTTAATTACCGTTGGCCGGGAAATATCAGACAACTTAAAAATATAACCGAACAGATCTCGGTCATTGAAACGAAGCGTGAAATAGATATTAACGTACTGCGCAATTATCTTCCTGACCTGTACGAGGAAAAACTGCCTGCAGTTTACGATAAGCCCATCGATCAGGTAACTTTCAATACAGAGCGTGAGATTCTCTACAAAATACTTTTTGATATGAGAAGTGACATGAATGATCTTAAAAAGCTGGTCCTTGAGATCATTCAGAAAGGATCACTTGATTCAGAGGGTAATATGGACCATGCTGAGATTCTTCAAAAGTTGTATAAGGAACATTCTCCCGTCATACAATCACACGATATTAGCAAACCCGTTGAATATGCTCACAGTGATCAAAATATCCAGGATACAGAAGAAATTATTGAAGAATCACTTTCAATAGAGGAAAAAGAAAAAGAACTTATTAAAAAGGCATTGAACAAGCATCATGGAAAGAGAAAGAATGCTGCAGAGGAATTGGGTATATCTGAAAGAACTTTATACAGAAAAATAAAAGAATACGATCTCAATGAAATTTAGATTATTCCAGGCAATACTTATTGCCTTCCTGTTTACAGGATGTTTTTCCATCAGGTATGATATGAAAGGTGGGGCAGATATCAATCCAGCTATCCAGACTGTTTCGGTGCAATATTTCAACAACCGGGCTACCAGGGTAAATCCTTTGCTAAGTCAGAATTTTACTGATAAACTTAAACAATATCTTGAGAGTAACTCCAGGATGAGGGTAATAAATACAGTAGGCGATGTGGACTTTTCCGGTGAAATTACAGGTTACGATTTCAAGCCTCAGGCCATCTCGGAAGGAGATATCGCAGCAAAAACCAGATTTACAATAACATTTCGTGTTAAATATACCAATTCAGTAGAACCTGAGAAAAGTTTCGATACAAGCTTTTCGAGATTCCGCGATTATGATAGTAACCTGTCCTTTGATGATGTGGAAGCATCACTTTCTGAAGAAATAATAGAAGAGATTATAGAACAGATTTTTAATAGAGCTTTTGTCAATTGGTAAGTACTTGTGAATGTCTGTTGATAAATTAACAAGATATATTAGGCAAGCCGCGAGGCTTGATACATCTTCCCTGAAAATAATACAGGGTTGGATAGTGAAGTACCCCTTTTTTCAAACAGCCCAATTACTTTATGTTAAAAATCTGCATAATCTGCATGGAATTGTCGACAAAGATATCCTGAGCAGGACTGCAGCAGCAGTGACTGACCGCAAAGTTTTATATTATCTTCTGAACACTTTGTCTGAAACAACACAAATCAGTGATACTGCTTCTGATTCGATCTCTTTTGGAAAAGAAGTTAAAGATTCCCTTCAGGAA
>Ga0123335_1005264_pt1 | contig 15907 bp, 15 predicted proteins | sample BiotimSIPDNA_2_FD_89707 | JGI IMG/M metagenome (GOLD analysis project Ga0123335, IMG submission 89707) | Anaerobic biogas reactor microbial communites from Washington, USA - Biogas_R2 time_0 SIP DNA | ecosystem: Engineered > Bioreactor > Anaerobic > Unclassified | place: Washington, USA...
GTATCTTCAGATAACGTTCATTGATCAAAATCCCGACAACATAAATCAGTGAAATAATAAAGGGTATAAGCAGAATATACTCAAGAATGCGTAATGAGATAAGGGGGGTCCAGGTCCATATCCTGTTAATTTCGGTACTACCAATTGTTACCTGTATGTGACAGTATTGTCAATAACAGGAAGGGTGTGAAATTATGAAGCTCCGTACCGTTCTGTGCGCGCTCTTAGCGCTTACGCTGGTTTTTTCTTTCAGCGCATGCAACAAGACCGCAGGCAATGGTGAAGCAAAAGAGTCCGCCACCCTCGCCGAAACAGGCAGGAGAAGGACCGACCGCACCGCCTGAAGAAATGCCGGATGAAGCGTCGGCAGCAGTTTCCAGACCTCCTGACGACCCACCCGAGAACAGGCCGGACCTTGTCATCCTTAACCGAGAGGAATATGTTAACAGGCCGCGCGGGAGATACAGGAGGGGACTGTCTTCAGCTTCGGGATCGTCGGAGCTCTTTCCCCATATGGGGCGCTCCCGTGGAACGTCGCGCCCGCCGGATGGCTCACGGGTAGTGTGTTTGAGGGTCTGCTCTACATGTACATGAACGACCCCGGGCTCTATCAGGCGATGCTCGACGAATATGACGCGATGTCGGCAGCTTCGACATGGGACGATATGCTCAGTCACTGCCGTCAGATCACAAAGTACGTTCAGGATGACTTCGGCGCGATCGGCGGCGTGCAGGCGCCCACCTTCCCCTCAAAGGGGAAGGCAGCGACTCATCGTCACACAAAGGGGCTGTCGGCCTGGCCGACAGCCCCTTTGAGCAATATTTGAAGTGAAGAAGCGCGTATCACCTGCGGTATTTCCGGTATGGCCTCACGAAGTCCCGGGCATTTAAGCTTTGGCCGTCTGATCCTCCGAATGCCCGGCGATCTCCTCATCGTCGGCCGGAGCAGCGCTCTTTCCGATCTTTTTGCTGGCAAGTATCGTGACTCCCAGGATGAGGAGCAGCAGAAGGCCCTGGATAGACTGCGAATACTGCGTTTGCGACAGGCCGATGAGAGACAGCCCGTTGACGATGATCGTTATGGAGAAGGAGCCGAGCAGGACCTTATAGAGTTTGGCCGAGGTCCCGCCGGTGACCAGCACGCCGCCGAGGAAGACGGCCATCGCGACCCTCATTTCAAAGAACAGACCTATCTGCTGGCTGGTGCCGCCGTTTGAGCTGAGTGAAAAGAGTGCCCCGAAGCCGACAGTCAGGCCGCAGATCGCGAAGGCAACGACCTTCATCAGAGAAACCGGAACGCCGACATAACGGGCCGTAGTTTCGTTCTCACCGATCGCTTTGCAGTATTTGCCGACTTTCGTAAACTCAAATACATACCCCAGGGCGATTATGATAATTACGAAAGCCGGATACTTGATGTAAGGCGCGCTCAGAATGCCCATGGATTTGGGTATGGCCTGGGTATGGATGAAGGATTGTATGAAGTTGACTATACCGCGTATACCGATGAGCATTGCTATTGTCAGCATGAATGACGGGACCTTGAATCTGCTGACGACTATGCCGCTGAAAATGCCCACAAGTGTTCCGACTATCAGAGCGACGGGTATCAGCAGCCAGTCGCCCCAGGCGTTGGCGGCCCAGGTGGCGATGACGCTTGTCAGCGCCAGATTTACGCCGACCGACAGGTCGATGCTGCCCTGCGCCACGACAAAGAGAGCGCCGCAGCCTACAACGATCGTCATAACGGACTGATCCAGAAGGATGCTGAGGTTGAAAGCGGAGAGCATCCTGCCCTTGCTCATTATGGTAAAGAACAGAAAGATCACGATAAAGGCCGCGAAGGGCACGACATCCTGCAGAGTTATCCTCAATTTTTTCATCATATCATCACCCTTATAACGGATTGCTCCGTAAAGTCCTCATCACGGCCGATGACGTCGGCTATCCTGCCGTCTTTCATGACGATAAGACGGTCCGACATCCCGAGCACCTCCGTAAGTTCGTCGGAGATCAGGATGGTAGCCACGCCGTTCTTCTTGGCTTCCTTCATCAGGGAGTATATATAAGCTTTGACGCCGACGTCGACGCCGCGCGTCGGGCAGTCGAGTATGAGAAGCTTGATGTCCTTCGCGAGCCAGCGGCCCAGATTGACCTTCTGTTTGTTGCCGCCGGAGAGCGCGTCCATAGCCTGGTAGATATCCGTGCATTTGACCGAAAGTTTGTCCGTCATCTCCTGCGCCAGCTTCCTGAGTTTGCCGGGCGCAAGATAACCGACGCCGGCCTGAAGCTCCGTAAGGGAGGGCAGGACAAAGTTGTCGTGGATGCTCGCATGGATCATCAGGGCTTCGTTGTCCCTGTCCTTCGGGACGTAGGCCATGCTGTTCTGAAGGGCCTGGGAGGCGCTTTTCACCGTCAGGTCCCGGGTATTCAGGCGGACCCGGCCGCGCGAGGGCTTCAGCAAGCCGTATACGGCCTTTCCCACCGTGTGGATCCCCGAGTCGGACAGGCCGCAAAAACCCAGGATCTCACGTTCGTGCACGTCAAAAGTGACGTCTTCGATCTCGCCGGGGACCGTCAGATCGCTGACGCTGAGCACGATGTCGTCCCCGTAATCCGGGACCATATCGGCCCTGTAATATTCGCCGCTGATCTCGCGCCCCACCATCATGTGCTTGATCTCGTCGGGCGTCGTGTTCGCCGAGACGACGTCGCCCACAACTTCGCCGTCCCGCAGGACGGTGATCGTGTCGGTGATCCTGATCAGTTCTTCGACGTCATGAGTGATGACGATAACGGAGCACCCCATGGATTTGAGCTTGTTGATCAGCTCGTACAGCTTATTGCGGTTGTTCATTGAGAGCGACTGCGTGATCTCGTCAAGCAGCAGAAGGCGGGGCTCGACAGACAGAGCGCGCGCCAGCTCGATTATCTTCCGCGTCTCGATCATCATGCCGTCGGTCAGTTTGTTCAGCGGGACCTTCGGCAGTTCCCACTTTTCAAACACATCCGCGGCGGCCTTGTTCAGAGCCTTCAGACTGACGACGCCGTTTTTCGTGAACTGTCTGGTCCTGCCCAGGAATACGTTCACGCCTGCCGGAAGGCTGCCTATGACGCCCAGCTCCTGCATGACTATTGAGATCCCCAGTTCGTTGGCATCGATGGGGCTCCGGGGGGTGTAGGGCTTTCCGTCGAGCAGGATCTCTCCGGAATCGCTGGGGTATAAGCCGGCGATCTGTGATATAAGTGTGGACTTGCCGGAGCCGTTTTCCCCGATCAGCCCTTTTATCTCACCTTTTTTCACAGAAAAATTCAGATTTTTATTGGCGTGAGTCGGACCGAAATATTTGTTGAGTCCTCTGATCTCAAGCATGTTTTCCTGATTCATTTCACGACCCCCTTGTAGCCTCTCTGGCCGATGATACCGAACCCGATCAGGAAAGCGCCCAGGAAGGCCTCCTGGAGGGTACCCGAAGGCACGCCCATGATCGTCATCAGATTAAAGATAGCAAAGATAATGATTGAGCACAGAGGGACCGCGATGATGATATTGAGCCGTTTCTGCAGCACCTGCGCCAGCAGAACTATCGCCAGAGGCTGAAAAACCATGTTGATGCTCGTCAGACCGGTCTTGACCAACGTCCTGCCCGCGATACTCTGCTGAATGATCGCCGCCAGGCCGATAAACAGCCCGCAGATCAGTCCGACCATCAGAAGCGTTTTTGTTATATTGATACCGAGGGCCTTGGCGACCGCTTTGTTTCCGCCGAGGGCGCGGATGTTCAGGCCGACGGTCGTCTTGTTGTAGATTATGTAGGAGATCACAAACCCGGCGGCGAGTATGATGATGCTCCAGGGGAGCTCGCCGAGGATCCTGAGCCTCTTGTCCATAACCGTATATATCAGAGTCTCGGTCGCTTTATTGACCTTAAAGAATACCGCAACGGCTTCATAGATCATCGCAAGGCTGATACCGGCGATCCATGACGGTATCTTTGTGAATGCGAAGATATTGAAGTTTAGAAATGTCAGCAGGACGCCTACGATGAGACCTCCGAGGATGACACCGGGATAACCCAGAAGGCTGCCGAATATAGCCGTCGCGAATGAGCCGAGGACCAGGATCGCGCCGACGGACAGGTCGGTATATCCGCAGGCGAACAGGAAGCAAAACCCCCAGGCGACGAATGTCGGCCATACGATGTGTGAGATGATGATTACTACGTTTGTCCCGTCGAGGAATTTGCCGCCGGAAATGAAGTTGAAGATCACCGAGATGACGACGATGACCGCAACCAATAACAGAGCAAAGACAGCCTGATTATTATGCTTTTCCTGCGGAGGATTCTGTTTTGATCGTAGTTTCTGCATATTGCGATACCTCTTTTTACAGAGAATGTCTGATAATGCGACACGGAAAGCAGGCTGCTGATTTTGGCTGATCTGTTGTTATTTGCCTTACTTACCCTTTACCCGAAACAGCCCGCCGTGAGGGGCAGGCTGTTTCGGTGATAGTCATATTCGAAAAATTCGCTTAAGTCGATCAATCCACCTCGGGCAGGCCGTGTGCTTTCAGAAGCGCGTTGAGCGAGAGACCGTTTTCGATCAGATCGACGTAGTCCTGATAGGAGACGTCCGGGTTATTGCGCCAGCACAGGTTCTTCAGCGTCTCGTCGGCGATCGGCGATACGCCGTCGGTCCCGAAGATGGAGATATAAGCGTCGACGTTGCTGGCATTTACTTCGAAGGGTTTTGTGAGCAGCTCGGGCGCTTTGCCGTTCTCATCCTTGATGGGATGTCCGTCCAGATAGTTCAGAAGGAGCGTCGGGGCGATGAACGAGGCCAGGAAGAGGCCGTCCGCACCGGCAATAACGGAGCCGTTCTTGATATATTCGGCAGAATGCTTGTCCACGCCGGACATATAGAGGTTGACCTGTTCCGTCATTCCGAGCGCTTCTAGAGCGGAGACCGAAGCGGGGACATAGTCACCGACCATGGCGAACATGCAGTCGGCGTTTTTGTTGGCAGAGAGCATATCCTGAGCCTTTGTGGGAGCTTCGGAAGCGTCTGTGCAGCGGGCTACGCTGAGGACCTTTCCGCCGCCTGCTTCAAAGACCTCCGTGAAGCCCTGGACACGCAGATCCTGTGTGCTGTCGCCGATGTTGCCGCCGATGATAACGGCGTTCCTGCGGCCTGCGTCAAGGGCCATCTGGGCTACGACCCTGCCGTCGCCGATCAGGTCGTTGTCGACGCTGCCCACATAATAGGGGTTAGACTCTGCGAGCTGCGCGCGCACGTCAGCGGCGCCGATAAATGTGAAGAGAACAAAAGGAGTCTTGCCGTTCTGAAGGATCTCTGCCATCCTGGGCAGGTTGGTGACGCCGGCGGCCTGAAGAGCTACGCCGTCAACTCCCGCGGAGACGAAGTTCTGGACGTTCTCGGTCTCTTTGTCGGGTGTGAAGTCGTCGCTTGCCCGCATGATGGTGCAGCCGAAGAGCTCGGCCACATAGGTTGCGTTGTCTCCGAATGCGTCAAGAACGGGGACGCCGGAGCCCCATGTGTTAACGCCTATCTTATATGACTTTGCCGAGGGGGATCCGTTGGGTTCGCTGGTTTTGCCGGGTTCTGCCGGTTTTGTGCCGCAGCTCGTGAGCAGCAGCGAAAAAACCGTAATGATCGCCGTCACGAGGATTATGCTTCGTTTCAGATTCTTCTTCATAGTTTTATTCCCTTTCAAAATTTGTTGAAATCAGCGAAGTATGCTCGAAATATTTGTGATACCTTACATGGTCTCCACTGGTTCTGCGATCGCTTCGGGAAGTGCCAATCTCATATTATACTATTTTTCTTATGACAGTCAAGTGAGATGTTCCGCATATAACCGTCAACATCCGTCAATATTTAGTCTTTCGCCCGCTGACTTCCTCTTTTGATGCCTTGATCGCATCACAGAATCCGTAGATCCCGGGATCGGACGCTTCCGATCATTAAACAGCGGGCAGCAAAGCATCCCGCGCCCGGCTTCTTACTTAAAACCCGAATGCAAACACATAAAAAGTGTTTCGCATTCGGGTTTATTGGTTGCTCCGTACCCGGGCCGCGCTAAAGGCCGAGGTACGCCTTTTTGACGTAGCTGTTGTCCATCAGGTCGCAGCAGGGGCCTTCGAGGGCGATATGGCCGTTCTCCAGCACGTAAGCGCGGTCGGCTATCTCCATCGACTGCTTGACGTTCTGCTCAACGAGCAGCACCGTGATGCCGTCCTCGCGCAGGGACTGTACGATCCTGAACACTTCCGTCACCATGATCGGCGCAAGGCCGTAGGACAGCTCGTCGAACAGGCAGAGCTTAGGGTTTGACATCAGGCCGCGCGCCATCGCGAGCATCTGCTTTTCGCCGCCGCTCAGCGTGGACGCCATCTGTTTGCTGCGTTCTTTGAGCCTTGGAAACAGCTCGAACATGCGGTCTATCCCGGCTTTTCTCGTCTTCCACATGCTCCTGGGGTACGCGCCCATCTCCAGGTTCTCTCTTATGGACATGTCGGGGAACGTGCGGCCGCCCTCGGGCAGATAGGCTATGCCCATCTCCATGATGCTGTGGACCGGGACACCGTCCAGGGACTTCCCCATAAAGCTCACGTGCCCGGAGGCGGGCTTCACGAGCCCGGTCACCGTGTTGAGCAGCGTCGTCTTCCCGGCGCCGTTGGCGCCCAGCAGGGCGACGATCTCGCCCTCGCCGACGTTCATCGACACGTCCCACAGCGCCTGTACGTTGCCGTAAAAGCAATTGATGTTATTGATCTCAAGCATAGCCATGTCAACTCTCCCCCAAGTAAACTTCGATGACCGTCTTGCTTGCGGCTATCTCCTCCGGCGTCCCCTCGGCTATCTTGGCCCCGTGATGAAGCACGGCTATGCGGTCGCATATGTTCATAATGGCTTTCATTACGTGCTCTATCATGATTATCGTGATGCCCGAATCTCTCGTCTTGGTGATGAGCTCCATGGCCTCGCCGACCTCGGAGGGGTTGAGCCCCGCCATTATCTCGTCGAGCATCAGCAGTTTGGGCCGCGTCGCGAGGGATCTGGCCATCTCGAGCCTTTTCTGGTACGCGAGCGGGATATCCGGCACCATCTTGTCGCGCAGATCGTTCAGGCCGACGAAATCGAGAACCTCGTCGACGGCGCTCATCGCCTGCGCGTAGGACTGCCCCTTCTGACCGAACAGGGCGCCCATCAGGACGTTCTGCCACACGGGCATCCCCGCAAAGTTTTTGGCCGCCTGGAACGACCGGCCCAGGCCGAGCCTGCAGATCCTGTCGGGCTTCATGCCGCTGATCTTTATCCCGTCGAAAATGACCGTGCCGGAATCGATCGGGATAGCGCCAGAGATCATGTTGAAAAATGTGGACTTACCGGCCCCGTTCGGGCCGATGAGGCCGAAAATCTCGCCCTTGTTGACGGAGAGGTCGACGTTTAAAACGGCTTTCAGGCCGCCGAACGACTTGGAAACCCCGGTTGCTTCAAGCATCGACATCATAGGTGCCCCCCAACTTTCTGGATTTTCCTGTTCTCTATAGCTTTCCTGACTCTCTCATAGACGCCGACTATCCCCGTAGGCATGAACAGGATCGACAGTATCATGATGGCGCCGAATATGATCATGTATATCTGCGGTATTTTCGTTATCAGATTGTACTGCAGCGCAGCGAAGACGATGGCGCCGATGATCGGGCCGAGGAACGTGTTCATGCCGCCGAACACGCACATCAGCACCGGCAGGAAAGAGAACATCATGTTGAACGCGCTCGTGGGGTCTATGTGGTTGAGCATCGTAGCCCTGACGGCTCCTACGGTGCCCATCATAAACGCGGTGACGGCGAAGCCCGAGACCTTGTAAGCTGTCGTATTTATGCCGATATGCGCTGCCGCGTCCTCGGATTCACCGATGCCCGTGAGCGCCATTCCGAATCGCGTCTTCCTGACTATGACCACGACGGCCAGCGCGATGACGACCATCACGAGCATTGCGTAGAAGGCCGCGTTCGGGCCGAAGTTGCGCACGTTGAGCCCGCGCTTTCTGACGACCATTATCTCGTACCACGTCATGACGGCTTTGACGAGCTCCACGAGGCAGAACGTGAATATCGTGAAGTACACGCCTCTCAGGCGCAGCGTTATCGAGCCGATTATGACCGCGAGCACAAGGCTCGCCAGGCCGCCCGCCAGCATGAGCACGGGAAGAGGGAAGCGGGTGCTCAGGAACCCCGAGGCATAAAACCCCAGGCCCACGAAAGCGCCGGACGCCAGGGATATGTATCCCGCGGGCCCCGAGAACATGTTCCAGCACGAGGCCATCACGATATACATCATTATCGTGGAAGACAGCGTGATCGCGTACGTCGAGCCGAACAGCGGCACGAACGCGAAGAATATTACGATTATGGCGACGATTATGTACTGAAACTCTTTTTTCAGACCTGACCACTTCATCGCCGTCACCTCCCCAGCAGGCCCTTGGGCCTGATCAGCAGCAGAATGATTATCATCAGGTAATACGCGACGGTGACGAGGCTCGTGTCGAAAAAGCTGACTGCCTGCCCGACGAGGCCTATCAGCAGCCCGCCGAGGACGGCCCCCGGTATGCTGCCCATGCCGCCCAGAACGACAACTATCAGGGCTATAACGGTGTTCGTGAGCCCTATCTGGGCCGTCGGCGAGAACGACATGCCTATCAGGATGCCGGCTGCGGCGGCAAGCAGCCCGCCGGTGCCGAAGCATATCGCCATCGTCTTGTTTATCCTTACGCCCATCATGGCGGCCGCCGTGGTGCTCTGGCTCGTCGCCCTGATGGCTTTGCCCAGTCTTGTCTTATTCAGGAAGATGAAGAACGCGATTATGAAAACTATCGCGATGCCGAGGCCGATCAGCCTGTTCACGATGATGGTAGCCCCCAGGATCTTGACCGGGTAGCTGTAAAACTGATAGCTCTTGGACAGTGTGCCCCAGATCTTAAGTCCGATGTTTGCCAGTATGAAATAGAGTCCGAACGACATCAGCATGGCGTTTGATTCGAAAGTGGCCTCATCCTTTGAAAAATTTCTCAGCCACCTGTAGAGAGTCATATTGAGTATAAACCCGACAATAAACGCTGCGGGCAGACAGATCACGAACGTGAGCAGCGGATGGACACCCGCCTTGACCAGCACGCACGACGTCATTGCCGAGAGCATCAGGAATTCGCCGTGCGAGACGTTGAGTATCTTTCCCACTCCGTACTGCAGAGTAAGGCCCATTGAGATAAGCCCGTACACCCCGCCCATTATGATGCCGTAGATCACGATATTCACTACAGTTGACATGCAGATGCTCCTATCTGTAGAAATCGGGATTCTTTAACAAGACAGGCTGTCTTGTACCCCTGTAAAGGCTCAGACAGCCTGTTCCTGCACTTGATACGTGTCGCTTTATTTTGCGGGCCAGGCGGGCTTCGGATAGAGCGGGTCGTGCGTTCTCTTGGGGCCGACGTCGATGACCTCGGCTACGCCGTCAATATACTGGCCAATCATTCCCGCCCAGGAATCGACCGTCAGCTCATGGTTTTCAAACCGCATCGTGCCGAGCGAGGTCTCGATCGCGTTGTTATGCAGGTATTCCGCGATAACGTCGTTGTCGAGCGTGCCTGTCTCCTCAATGGCTATCTGGAGCATCTCCATCGCTCCCCAGTAGCCGGCGGTGCCCCACCACTCGGGTCCCCAGTTGGGGTCGTCTTTGTAATACTCGGCGATCCTCTCGGCAAAATCCTTGAATGCCGGGCCGCTGTTTACGGACCAGGCGCCCTCGAACATCAGGCCGTTGATGGCGTCTCCGCCCGCTTCATCATAGAAAGACTGCTGGCTGCCGCCGGGGCCGACGAGGAACACGTCGGGGTTGTAACCCATCGAGATGGCGGTGCTGATAAGGCTCGAGTTCCAGGGGGGATAGCAGTAAGCAACGAAAGCGTCCGCACCCGACTCCATGGCCTGGGTGATGATCGGGGTCATGTCGGCAAAATCCCAGGGGGCCGCGACGGCTTCAAACTCGAGGTCGTATTTCGGGAATTCTTCCTCGGTCGTTCCCAGATACTCGAGGCCGTGGGCATCCTGCATGTAGGTGATGAACACTTTCTTCACGCCGAGCTCGTTGAATATCTCGGCCATCTTGGGAACCTGGTGTACGGAGAAAGAGGTCGTAAAGAATATGTTCTCGTACTGGTCATAAAGCGGTCTCGTGTCGGTCCCGCCGCCCTCGGCGCCGATCATCAGATAACCGTACTGGTCAAAGATGGGGGCCGCAGCCTGGAGACTCGCTGTGGAGCAGGGCGAGAGCACGAAGTCGACGTTGTCCTGGGTCATGGTCTTGATGAGAAGGTCGGTCATGACGCCGACGTCGGAGGTATCGTCGTAAACTACGAGGTCGATGAGCAGTTTGCGGTTGCCGTACTCCTTGACACGGATGCCGCCCGCCGCGTTGACCTCGTCCACCCACATTCTGTAGACGGGTCCGTAGTTATAATACTCGAATGATACGTTCGCGCCGGAGAGCGGGCGAACAGCGCTGATCTTGATGTGCGTCTTGTTCGGGTCTTTGTCGGGGTATTCGCCGGACTGTGTTTCCTCGGGTTTGCCTGATTCTGCGGGTTTATTTGATTCCGAGGGTTTGCCCGTATCGGTCTTGCCGGCGCAGCCCGAAATAAGGCCGATGACCAGCGTGATCGCCAGCAGCAACGCGATGGACATTCTGGCTAATGATTTTCTTGACATTAATATACCTCCCGTTTTATTTGTTGCATTTAATCGAGTCAGATCGCACGCAAACCGGTTTTTGCATTCCTCCTTATCAGTGCATTGTGTAACACCATGGACTGATACCTGAACGAGCAGGTCATTTAATACTGCGCTGTGTACCGATGATATCGCGCGGGACGGGCAGATTAAAAATTTGACTGTCCGGCGGCTCAAAATAAAATTGCTGGGGGTCGTGTTTGCCGGTGAAAAGAGATGAATTTTAGATTAAGCCACTCTGATATAATAACAAGGAAATTCCTGATTTTCAATGGAAATAAAGCCGCATTTCTTTGACAATTTTTAAATCCTGCCTCTGAATACCAATAAATACCTGGAAAATCATGTCCGGCAGCCCGGAATACTACCGTAAGACTCAAATTGAACGGAGGATTATTATGCGCGGTTTTTTTAAGCGCGCAGCGGTATTTTTGCTGTGCTGTCTGTTCGTGAGGCCCGTGTCCGCAAGCGGGAGGCTGCTGCCGGTATACTGCGTAGCGCGCACGGACAGAAAGATGTCGCTCTCTTTCGACGCGGCCTGGGGCAACGAGGACACTCAGACGCTCATCGACACCCTCGCGAAATACAACGTCCGCGTTACGTTTTTCGTAGTCGGGAACTGGGCGAGAAAATATCCCGAGTCGGTCCGGGCGCTGCACGAAGCGGGACACGAGGTTATGAACCACTCGAACACGCACCCCCATATGACGGCGCTGTCGGACGCCGAGCTGAAAAAAGAGATAACGGAGTGCAACGCTGCCATAAAGAGCGTCACCGGCGTCAGCCCTACGCTGATGCGTGTGCCCTTCGGAGAGTACGACAACAGGGTCATATCCGCCGTGCGGGACCAGGGTATGACGTGCGTGCAGTGGGACGTGGACTCCCTTGACTGGAAAGACCTGTCGGCAAAAGAGATATACGACAGGGTCACATCCCGAATAAAGCCGGGGAGCATAGTGCTGTTCCACAATGCGGCGCTCCACACCACGGAGGCGCTTGAGGACATCCTGCTCTGGCTGCAAAAGAACGATTTCGAACCTGTGGCCATCAGCGAGCTGCTGCTGGAGGGCGACTACACGATAGACCACGAGGGCCGCCAGACGCCGAAAAAACCTGCGTAACAGCCGCCTGCACCCTGGCCTTCTCCTCGAGGAGAAGGTGCCGAGCACAGCGAGGCGGATGAGGCGGTGTAATCGGTATGGAAGGCAGTACCTCATCAGCGTCGGCAAGGTCTTTCCCCGATCCGATATAACAAATGTTGACTCTGCGTGGTATAATAGCCGCGTTGACCGCCGGAGCTCGAGCTTTTTCGCGCCGCGCCCCGGCTCCGATTCTCGCAGCGCGAAGTGCGCGCACAACGGAGGGTGGGAAGACCTTTGAGCAAAAGAGGGGACAGGCAGGATACGGGCGAGCTGCCCGAGATACCTGTCAGGTTTTTCGAAGCGCCGCCGCAGCCCGTGAGCGCTCCCGAATACCCGGGCCGCGAGCCGCAGCCGGCGAGGAAAAAGCGGCACGTGCTGCGGAATCTCATAATTATAATACTGATCCTTGTCCTTGTGCCGGCGGCGGCGTTCATCGCCCTCGGGGAGAGGCCGGGCGGCCCGGCCTCGAGCCGCGGCAGCGTCACGATACTCCTCGCAGGGGTCGACGGCGACGGCACGAGGACAGACACGATAATGCTTGTGAGCGCGGATACGGCCGGGCGCGGGATCACGTTCCTGAGCATACCACGCGACACTTACGTGAGCGCCCCATACTCCGTGCCAAAGATCAACTCTGCCTACGGCTGGGCCGGCGGGGGCGAAAAAGGCATGGAGGAGCTCTGCGACAGGATCGAGGAGGTCGTCGGCTTCAGGCCGGACGGATACGCCCTCGTGAACCTGAGGGCGTTCGCGGATATTGTCGACGCAATGGGGGGCGTGTATTTCGACGTCCCGCAGGACATGTACTATGAAGACCCTTACCAGGACCTGACGATCGCACTCAAAGCCGGTTTCCGGCTGCTTGACGGCGAGGACGCCCTGGGACTCGTGCGCTTCAGGTCGGGCTACGCGATGGCGGACCTCAGGCGTGTCGAGGTGCAGCGCGATTTCATGAAAGCCGCGCTTAAGCAGTGGAGCTCTCCGAAGAACCTGCTCAGGCTCCCGCGGCTCATATCCATAATAAAAAGGGACGTCCTGACGGATCTGTCCCCGCGCAACATATTGTGGCTGCTGAGGCTGCCGCTGCTGCTCGACGTGGAGAGCGCCGGCAACTACACGCTGCCCGGCACGCCGAAGACCATCAACGGCGGCTCATATTTCGTTGTCGACGCCGCAAAGACGTCGGAGCTGACGGGCCGCTATTTCAGCTGAGCGGCCCTCATTTCGTCGCGTAGTCGCCGCCGCTGCCCCCGGTGAAATGGATTATCGGGCGCTCGAGGGCCGGTACGAGTATCGGGCTGTGGCGCATGCCGCGCGGTATATATATGACGCAGCTCCTGTCGAACGCCACCGTTTGACCCTCCACCTCGAACGTCACGGCCGCCCCCAGAGCGCCGGGGTCATCGGGGTCCGTACCGAGGAAGCCGATAACCTCGTCAAAATCGTGGGTGTGCGCCGCGGGGCCGGTGTCGTTCGTCCCCAGGAACCACACGGCCTCAAGATACGGTGCTCCGCGCAGCTTTTTTCCGTCTATCCACAGCAGCCTCGTCAAAAAGCCCTCCGGAGCCTCGGGCAGAACGCCGTCTGCCGGCTCGTACCGCTCTACATGGTACCCCGAGTAAGTGCCGGGCGCCGCCGAGGCGCGGGCAGGCTTTTCGGAGAAGGAGCTCGCCCCGGGCTGTACGGCAAAGAACAGAACGGGTCTTTTTAATGCCCGTACCGCTATGTTCCCGTGGGCCGCCCCCGCGGGCACGAATACGGCGCAGGTCTCGTGCAATATGAGCCTGTCGTTTTCTATCTGCAGTTCGACCTCGGCGTTCAGGTTTTCGGGGTCGTGCTCGTCGGACCCGACGAATACGAGCAGCTCATCGGACTCGTGGCTCACGAGGCCGGGGCAGGTACAGGGCCGCAGGTACCAGCCGGTTTCGCAGTATATGCACCCGGGTACTTTTTCCCCGTCAAGGCGGAGGGTAGTAATCTTCGAGCCCGGGGGGTCAAAGCGTGCGTCGGCCCCGGCTTTTTCGCCCGCGAGGCAGAATTGCTTTTCGTATGACATGGCTGCGCCCCCTTAAAATCACTGCCCCTTGCCGCGCACGGGAGGAGATTACATAAAAAGAATATATATTAATACGGCCGCCCGTTCAATTGCGTGTTGCTATACCCGGGCGGAGCTTTGTATAATTGCTTGGCCGGTATAATGCCGGCTGCGGGAGGTTAACGAATTGAGTCTTACTGCCGGAAAAAAAAGACTGCTCAGTATAGCGATACTGGCGATAGCGTTTTATCAGATGCCCCTGAATGCCCTGATGCCGGTGATAAACACCGTCGTGGAGTCGGTGTTCACGGACCGCACTCTCGCGGAGGTGCAGACGGCGTTCGCTTTCGCGAATTTTGTCATGCCCGTGGTGTCGCTGCTCGGGGCTTTCCTTATAAACCGCGGTGTAATAACCAAAAAGACGGCCGTCTGGGCGGGCCTTACGTGCCTCGGACTCTCCGCCGTCAGCGTCGTCATAATGCACGAGAGCTTCTGGCAGCTGTATTTCGCGAGCGCCGTCATGGGAATAGGGATGGGGCTTTTCGTGCCGAACGCTTTCGGGCTGCTGTTCGATAACTTTGAACCGGGCGAGAGGCAGACGCTCGCGGGCTACCAGACGTCCTGCGTCAATCTCGGGGGCATCGTTCTTAGCGTATGCGGCGGCCTGCTCGGCTCCGCGTTCTGGTACGGCGGCTATCTGCTGCTGGCGGGCGGCTTTATCGTGGCCGCGCTCGTATTTATCGCCGTTCCGAACTACCGGGCCCCCGCCGCCGGAACCCGCGGCGGCAGGAGGGGCGGTCTGAAGCTCGACCCAAGGGTGTTCTACTACTGCGGCATAGTGTTCTTCTTCATGCTCTGCTACAACGCCGGGGGGAGCAATATCTCGACCCATATAAGCTCGGGCGGCATGGGAGATTTCACGGTCGCAGGGAAGTTTATCACCTCGACCGCCCTCGCGGGCGCCGCCACGGCCGTCCAGATGGCGGGCGGCGTGGTCTCCGGGCTGTTTTTCGGCAAGCTCTCGGCGAAATTCCGCGACCACCTTATCGCCATCGCCATGTGCCTGATATTCCTCGGTTTCATGGTCCTCAGTCTCTTCGAGCGCTCCGTGGCGGCTACGTTCGTTGCGGTCTTCGTCGTGGGGATGTCCATAAGCCTCGCCATGCCGCGCTGCGTCTTCGCTGTCTCCACGCTGGTGGACGCGGACAGCTCGGCTATCGCGACATCGCTCGTGACGTGCATCGCGCCGAGCATAGGAGCGTTCCTGTCCCCCGTCATCATCACGAATCTGACGACGGCTATCGGGGGGGAGAGCACCGCTTTCCGCTACAGGTTCGTCGGCATAGCGGCGCTTCTGATAGCCGCCTGCATCGCGGCGATCACGGCGCTGCGGACACGCAGGGAGAGCGCGAGAATATAACAGTTTATGACAGTGTGGGCGGGCCGCAACACCTCGTTCCGGCCCGCAAAGAGCGTTTCAAAGAACAAGTGTTCTTTGAAACGGCCGGTGGAAAGACCTCGCCGCTTCGGCGGCTCGAAAGGAAAGGGATTCGACGCACATATCGCCGAATCCCTTATTATCGCACAAATTTCAAAATCGGTCACGCATACGCAACACAATTTTGAAATTTCTTTCGTACGGCAAAAGGACTGTGGTCGAAGTATTCCGATTTTTTAACAATCCGGGCTGGCCGGACATTTTGTTCAGGACGAATTTTTTTGCTGTTTCCGGCGCTGAGGGGGGCGTAACCGTGGGTTATAAAGGTAATTATTGAATAATTACAGGCTTGAAGCGGCGCTCACGGGGGGATATAATGAATAGAGCCTGCCTCCGTGCCCCGGCCCGGAGGCCTGTGGCACCGTAACCTTGCGAAGGGGAGTAGTAATTACATATGAGCCTTGAAGTTCAC
>Ga0123335_1005265_pt1 | contig 15904 bp, 13 predicted proteins | sample BiotimSIPDNA_2_FD_89707 | JGI IMG/M metagenome (GOLD analysis project Ga0123335, IMG submission 89707) | Anaerobic biogas reactor microbial communites from Washington, USA - Biogas_R2 time_0 SIP DNA | ecosystem: Engineered > Bioreactor > Anaerobic > Unclassified | place: Washington, USA...
TCACTCTCTTTAATTCTCTCAGCCTTGTTAAGAGAATTTCGAACCTCTCCGAGCTCCGCCTCCCTCTTGGCAAGCTCCAGCTTGAGACTTGTATTCAAGCCGTTTAACGTGGAGTTTTCCTGCATCAACCGCCTTTTTTCCTCTTTAAGGCTTTCCAGCTGATCTACTGCATTTTTCAGTTCTTTTTTCAAGCTTTGTTCACTTTCGCGTATCTTAAACAAATCGTCCCCTACATTGACAGCGGTAAGAACAGCCACTAATGACGTGCTCAAATCGCTTCTGACACGCATTATCTCGGACATTTTTTTGTCAATGTAGTGTCCGACACGCTGTATATACTCTTCTGGCTCTGTCCCGACAATCGTATAATCTTTACCGGCTATTCTCAGTTCAACCTTGTTCTTGGCGCCCAATAGAATCAGCATCCTTTCGGCAGGTAAGGACAATCATGTCTACATACCTATGTCGAATTATAGTATTTCCATAGTTTTTCTATTATCATCCCTTTAAAGAAGGGAATCCTGTTTGCCCTCTACCTATTATACTATATTTCGCCATAAAAGCATATAATTTTAAGAAGAACTGAGGAATAGGTTGTTAAAGCTCAAATTTCGATACTTTCTCCTTTAATGTTACAGCCCCCTTGCTTGTGGTTTTAATTGCCTGTAGTACTTTACCCGCATTACCTACAATAACGGCTGTCCTCTCCGCAATATTTGCCGTCCCTTCTGCTCCCTCATTAGCTGCCAGTGTTACCTCCTGTATAGCCTTAGCCATATTCCTTATAGACGTAAGCAGGCTTTCCGCGGTTGAGCTGAAATCACCAACCATCGACCTGATACTCTCGGCATCATTATTATACTGCTCTGTTGCCTCCAACATTGTTTTGTAATCCTCATGTACACCAGTTGCAACAAAATCCAACAAATCATTGGAGCTGGAGGAAAGATTTTCTACAGAATTGGTCACTACCTTGGTAACCTCCTGGATTTTCGCGACTGCCTGTTTAGAGCTTTCAGCAAGAGTCTTTTCTTGTGGCTACTCACGGTTAATACTCAGCATCTTCCCGTCATCGGGATTTATGTAAACAAGCCAGTAGCCAAAGGCTCCATAGCGCTGTCTGTTTCCCTCTGTCTGTACCCATGTGCCCAGCTGGCCGAATGGCTTCCTGTCCACCATGTGCATGCCCGGTACTCCGCACACTAGGTATTTCTGTCCATCCATATGCGTAAATACCCCTATAATGAAATGCCTGTATTTGTAGTGTGCTACCATAACTGCAGGATTAAATAGCAAAGGCGAGTGTATACTGTTAAGGTACAAAATGTTATTTAGGTTCACCGGGTTCGTTACCTTCCACCAGGTATAGTCGCTTCTATTGCTCTGGAAGGGGTCGCTTCGCTCAAAATTGCTGTCAAATATCTTCTCCAGCCTTGCCATATCTGCCGGTAGCCTTGCATTTGCGGGCTGCACCCCCTGGCGAATCTGACAAGCTCCACAGGGATTAGCTATGCCACCTTCGGGTTGAATAAGAGCAGCGCACATGTTTCCGTTGAGGTAAATGCATGTCGTATCAATGTTGTTTGTGCCTGCATTGCTTTTACTTACAGCCTCGTGCGTGTCTTCGCTTGCACTTATACGCGCTTCTTCACATCCGACCTCGACATTAGTCGCAGCATTATCCCTGCCCACATCTCCACTGCTTGCCTCGGTATCAATCGCATTATTGATGCTACCTATATCACTGCTTTCGGTAATCGCAGAACCATCTATGTTACAGGAGTCAATACCGCTATAGCTTCCCTCATCTATGACTCCTTTTCTGGCATCAGTATCAATCGCATCATCATTGTTATCCTGGCCTTCTGCCTTCATCTCAATTGCGGCTACATTTATGCTCTCATTTGCAGCATCACCTATGCCATTATTTATACCATAATTTGTGGCATCCTCTTCGTGCTCGGATTTCCCTAGAACGCTGTCAATCCTGATAAGGCCATCATAGTCGCCTTTACCACAGCCATTCTCTTTACTGGACCTTGCATCTGCCTCACCATCTTCGGTTTTAGATTCACTAAAGCCACTCCTCCATTCAACAGGCTTATTCCTATAAGCTGCCAGCGGACATATAACCCTTCCTCCCTGTCGGTCTGCAAACTCCGCAAGAATAGCAACTAGGTCGCAATCATCGGCTGGATAGCCCGGTATCCCGAGCTTATCAGGGTCAAAGGTCCATTCTAGCTCCCACCTGCTGAATTTGTTCTCCATACGCCCTGCACGTATCGGCTCCACCGCGTTATCTCCACTGCGCAATATATACAGTATATAGTCAAATCTACCATTTCCCGGCCTCAGATTTTGGGCAACAGCATGAAGCTTGCCTCTAGTTCCTCGAACCTCAACCTTCACATGCCCCGATGGTTTTTGACCCGCTTCAAATCCGGTGTCCTCATTTGTAAATATAAAAAAATTTCTCTTAAATGCTGATTTTGAATCTGTTGAATTCATAAGAACCTCCCGAAACAACTTTTTATTCCATCCTCCGACCCTCAACCTCTCGCCTCTTTACTCTTTACTCTTTACCCTTGACTCTTTACTCTTAGCTCCTGGCTCTTTGCTACATGCTACTAGCCCCTAGCCTCCAATATATTATATGTTGGACAAATAGAATTAAGGCATAAGGATTTAAAATTAGGCCATATTAACCGTAAAATGAAGGGTGCCGATCGAAAAGTTGCAAAAAAGCAATGCCTAATGCAAAAAGCAAAGAATGAAAGCTTGCGTTTTGAATAATTTTATATTGAATGTTTCATAGTAATATGGTAAAATATTAGGAAATTGGTGAAAAAATTAACGTAGTGCATAAGACAATTCATCAAGCACAAGGCATAATCACATATAACTGCAGCAACTGGCAAAAACTCTCTTGTGAAGGCAGGAATATGAGGATAGTTTTACAATAATAAACGATATATCGAAAGGAGATTATTTAATGACCACTAACAAAAAGCTACAAGCCTGGGTTAAAGAAATGGCCGACATGTGCAAGCCCGACAATATTTACTGGTGCGACGGTTCCCAGGAAGAAAATGAACGCCTGTTGCAGGAAACGGTCGACAGTGGAATGGCTACACGTTTAAACCAAAAGAAGCGTCCCGGGTGCTACCTTTTCAGAAGTGATCCATCTGACGTGGCACGTGTTGAGAATAGAACCTTTATCGCTTCCAAAAGGAAAGAAGATGCAGGCCCGACAAACAATTGGGTTGACCCCGATGAACTGAAGGCCACTATGAAAGAATTATACAATGGCTGCATGAAGGGCAGAACCATGTATGTAATCCCATTTTCTATGGGACCAATCGGTTCTCCCATATCAAAGATTGGTGTCGAGTTGACAGACAGCATCTATGTTGTGGTGAACATGCGCATAATGACCCGTATGGGTAAAGCCGTTCTTGATGCACTGGGCGATGGTGAATTCGTACCATGTCTGCACTCGGTCGGTGCTCCATTGGCTCCGGGCGAGAAGGATGTACCCTGGCCCTGTGCCCCAATTGAAAAGAAATATATCAGCCATTTCCCTGAAGAGAGAATGATTTGGTCTTATGGCTCAGGATACGGCGGAAACGCGTTGCTTGGGAAAAAATGCTTTGCCCTGCGTATCGCATCTGTCCAAGCCCGCGATGAGGGCTGGATGGCAGAGCACATGCTCATTTTACGCCTTACTGATCCCAGGGGCAACACCAAGTTTATCACAGGTGCTTTCCCAAGCGCCTGCGGAAAGACTAATCTGGCAATGCTCATACCGACAATTCCCGGCTGGAAGGTTGAAACTGTCGGAGACGATATTGCATGGATGAAATTTGGAGACGACGGACGTCTCTACGCCATTAACCCTGAAGCAGGCTTCTTTGGCGTCGCTCCCGGCACATCCATGGAATCCAATAAGAATGCTATGCTCAGCTGTGAAAAGAATACAATCTTCACAAACGTCGCATTAACGGATGACGGCGATGTTTGGTGGGAAGGCATTGGAACACCGGCGCCGGATCATCTAATTGACTGGAAGGGCAACGACTGGACTCCCGACTCCAAGGAGCTGGCTGCTCATCCAAATGCACGCTTTACAGCACCGGCAAGCCAGTGCCCTGTAATTGCTCCCGAGTGGGAAGATCCCAAGGGTGTGCCGATCTCGGCATTCCTGGTAGGCGGACGCCGTCCAACTACGATTCCTCTGGTACACGAGAGCTTCGACTGGAACCACGGCGTGTTCATGGGTTCAATCATGGGCTCCGAAATTACCGCAGCTACAATTGACAAGAACATCGGTAAGGTTCGTCGTGACCCCTTCGCAATGCTTCCGTTCATGGGCTATCATGTTGCCGATTATCTGCAGCATTGGCTTGATATTGGTACAAAGTCCTCTCCTGACAAGCTGCCGAGGATTTACTATGTTAACTGGTTCCGCAAGGATGAAAACGGAAAATGGTTATGGCCCGGCTTCGGCGAGAACAGCCGTGTTCTTAAATGGATTGTTGAGAGAGTTTCAGGCGAAGGTAAAGCAGTTAAGACGCCGATTGGATATATGCCTACAGAGGATGCAATTGATACAGAAGGTCTGGACGTAAGCGAAGCAGATATGGCTGAGCTGCTCAAAGTCAATAATGAAGAATGGCTCCGCGAGGTAGAATCCATTAGAGAGCACTACGCAAACTACGGCGAAGAGATGCCTAAGGAATTGTTTGCGCAGCTTGACGCTCTGGAAGAAAGATTGAAGAAGTAAGCAAATCATACCTTCACTCACAAGATGTGAGTTGAGGCTGTGGCGTTGTTAATACAAGCAGCAGGCTATGAGTCTAAGCTCATAGCCTGCTGCTTTATTTACAGCCTTTTATGCAGAACAGGCATGGGGATACTGATTGCCGGCAGACTGTTTGAGACGATCTGGCTGCAGAGATCTGTATCCCCATGCCTCAATTCTTGCCGGAATTCCAGTCCTTATACAGCTGTGCAATCACCTGCTCGATCGGAGCCTTTCTTATTTCAACATCCTGAACACCCGTAGCCGTGGATAGCTGACTCAAGAGCTCCCTTACAGGAATTTTGTGAAGGTCAACATCATACTCAAATACACCGTTACTTGACGAAAGAAGACTACCACCCTCTACCTTAGGCACAAAGTCCTTCTCCATCGTTACAACCACTCTCGTCAGATTGCCCGTGATGGAGCGCAGATCATTAAAGCTTCCGTCAAAAGCCAGTTTCCCTGCCGAAATCATAAATATCCGCTCTGCCATTTCCTCCAGGTCGTCCATGTCATGGCTTGTTACGATGATGGTCACACCATTTTCCCTGTTAATCCTTTTAAGGAAGTCAATCATCTGCCTTTTTGCCACAACATCAAGTCCAAGCGTTGGTTCGTCCAGTATGATGACCTGCGGGCTGTGCAGCAGCATCATAGCAAGATCGGCTTTCATGCGTTGGCCAAGGCTAAGCTCACGGGCGAAGGTTTTAAGCAAATTCCCTATGTCCAGAAGCTCAGTGACCATTGCAAGATTTTCCTTGTACAGCTCGTCAGATATTCCCCATACAACCTTCTTCCATTCGAAGCTTTGAATTATTGGATGATCCCACCATAATTCCGTGCGATTGCCGAACAAAATTCCCAGATGCTGCATTAGTTTTCTTCGCTGCCTTTGAGGTGACAGAGATAGAACCGATATATCTCCGCTATTTGGCAGCAGCATCCCGCCAATCAGCTTCATAGTCGTGCTTTTACCTGCGCCATTTGGCCCGGCATAGGCTACGATTTCGCCCTTCCGGACATTAAAGCTGACGTCATCGAGAGCTGTAATAGTTTGTTTTTCGGGCTTTATGAGATTTCTTATAAGTCCCCTACCCGTGTTGTCACGCTGCCATTGCGTGAAGGTTTTTGTCACATTGTTTAGGCTAACGGCGAAATCCGTATGGTACATATCTGTTTGAGCCTTTTCTAACATAATAGTTCAGTCCTTTCCTAAAAATGTAGCTTGCTAGCAATGATAAAATCAAGGCATAGGCAAGCGGATAATATTCGCTAAGATTCAAGGGCGGCTTCCCAAGCAAGCAAAGGGAAGGAAACCATGCCATGAAGCCTTCTGGTAAAATCGTAATCAGCGACAGCTGAATGAAACTGGGCATTCCTGATAAGGGGAAGGTGCTCAATTGCCAGGTTCCGTCAATTGCTGTAGAGGTAATCTCTTCGGCAGCTACCGGAGCATAAAATGCGGCGCTTGATACCAGGTATGCACGCGCTACAATGATTACCATAGTCGTAAGTACGTAAATAATTAGTGAGGCTATCCACCAAAACGAAAACTCTATATTCAGCCGATTTATGGATATAACCATCAGAATGCAGCCTATGATAAAGTTGCCGCTTCCCGTAAAGGGTGCAAACCCACATGTGAGCAGCTGTGCTTTGAGTGAGAGCGGCTGCATGAATAAGTGTTCCAGCTGCCCGCGCCCAATGATGCGGCTTATGTGAATGTTGTTAGCTGATCCGAACAGAATGAATAAGCCAGTTGTTATGGTGGAGTAGGCCATCATAAACAGAACCTCATCCACGCTTAACCCGCCTATGCCGCCAAAGCGCAGAGCAATCAGATAAACGCTCGACACGACGGAAAGATTGGATATTGCATCGGCTGCTATAGCTGCTATGGCGAATTTTGTATCCCTCAGCAGCCAGACTAAATCCATCTTTGCTGATATTGCAAATAGGCCTAACATTCTTTTAAGCTTTGAGGCCAATTTAACCCCCATAACTAACCATCCCCTCCTGTGATTTTTTAAATACAAGCAAGGCAACAGGCCATAGGATGAGATTCCATATGATTTGCACCCATAATACGCTTGCAGCTTCTGCGGCGCCGACAAATATTGACAGCGGTGCACCGCCAAGGCTGGCAAAGGGCTGGTATTTCATTGCTTCGCCCAATCCCAGCGGTAATAGTCGGATTGGTATAACTGTCCCGGATAGCAGAGCAATAATCGCAGCTCTTATACGACTTATTAACCAGCTCATGTTCCTCATTTTTATTGATAGACAGTCAAAAAGCACATCAATGGCAAAGCCCAGTGAGATGCAAAGCAAAAGGCTGATGAAGAACCATGGTGACGCCGGCTTAAGGCTTACTCCAATAAAGGGAGATATGATAGCCATTGGCAGCGAGAACAGAAGCAGCTTGGGCAACCACCCTCCAACTGTCTGCGCGACAAGCTGCCCCAGAACCGACAGTGGGCGACCGTATAGCCTCATTAAAACTCCCTCGCTGAGCCATCCGGAAGCAGCGGTTATAACAACCATCATATCCGAAAGAAGGGCGCTGACGTAGGTATAGGAAAGCATTTGCTGCATACTCATCCCTACGTCTACTCCGGATGACATTACAACCTTCCAGAGGAAAACAAGGGGAATCAGCGTGCATATTTTGATAAATATATCCGGCATGAGGTAGATCACCCCGCCGTTTGTTTTTTCAAGACAGGCCATATGTGCCGTCTTTGCATACTTAATCATGATGTTTCTTGCTCCTTAATGTTTAAATTTTGTCATAAAAATACCCAGGTATCCGTTTGAACACCTGGGCCATCAACACATGATCAAGCCTGTAATCAGGCAGCGCTTATGTGCGGCAAGAGGCATTCATTACGGTAAAAATGGGCACAATTATCCCGTAAATTAGCAAAATACGCGCAAATAACGGGTAAATTGGCAGACTCCTGCCTTGACACGGCATAATTAAATGCGAAACCGCTAACACATTCGCAATTCATATAGACGTTTCCGTTGCTATAAAAAGCAGATATTTTCAAACCTCTCACCACCTTTCTTCTAATAATATGAAGATATTATACAACTGCCCTGTGTTTATGTCAAACACTTTTGACAACCAGTATTACATATGGCTCAATTGAAAACCCTATGTACAGGGCGTGAGTGTATATGACTTACCGCCCTCGGCGAGAAAAGCAAACCCAACTGCACTTTTTTTGACAGGTACCGACCGGTCTTCACAGCTAACCGCTAATATATCACCAACTACCTCGACAGATCCACTGAACTGTGGCCGGATAACAGCCTGGATCAGCTTCCCACCCTTCCACTTCATATCAACTTCATGCGCTCCCCGTGCACGCAGGCCTGATACGCTGCCCTCACTCCATGAATGGGGCAATGCCGGTAGAAAATGCAATGCAATATGGCTTTGCAGAAGACATTCCGCTATGCCAGCGGTAGCTCCCAGGTTGCCGTCTATCTGGAAAACACTCTGCTTAGCATTTAAAAAGTTTCGTACAGAGGAATCTGTGATCATCCTTCTAATACTATCATCTGTCCTCTCTCCGTCCAGCAGCCGGGCATTGACATTGATGTTCCACGCTAGCGGCCAGCAGCCCTTAGCAGCACCATGTTCTACACGAAGCTCCAGTGACTTGCTGACAGCCTTCATCAACTCAGGAGTGTCCCGCCAGTTAATACTACTTCCTGGGTAACAGGCATACAGATGTGAGATATGCCCCATGCCCGGTGTGAGCTCAGGGTATTCCTGGTCCCATTCGAGCAGCTGTCCCTTTGATCCGATTTTATCCTCGGGCAGCTTGGAAACAATATCTGCAAATTTTGGAGACAGCTCCTGGTCAACTCCCAAAAGCCTTTGTATTTCAATGCATGCACCGAAGAACTCGCGCAGTAGCTGGTTGTCCATAGCAGGGCCGACACAAATAGGAGTATCATAACCATCCGGTAATATGTACCGGTTCTCAGGCGACACAGAGGGACATGTTACAAGCTTTCCGTCCACTTCAATCAGAAAATCCGCATAAAACACAGCCATATCAAGCAATATGGGATACATCCTACGCAGGATATTCAGATCCCTGGTGAATAGGTAATGCTCCCATACATGCATACCAAGCCAGGCTCCGCCAGTCACCCAAGGCATGGCTGCCATATACCAATCCTGCGGTGCACAGTCGCCATAGTAGTCTGTATTGTGATGACAGACCATACCTCGCATGCCATACATGACGCGAGCTGTTTGCCTGCCCTTATCCCACATTTTCTCCAATAGGTCCATAACAGGCATATGAAGCTCAGAAATGTTGCAGGGCTCTACAGGCCAGTAATTCATCTGCAAATTAATGTTAATCGTGTATTTACTGTCCCACATCGGTGTAAACTCGGCATTCCATATACCCTGTAAATTCAGTGCCGAGCTTCCCTCGCGCCCGCCTGAGACTATAAGATAACGGCCAAACTGGAAATATAGCGCCGCTAATGCAGGGTCGTCGGCTCCGGCCTTGACTGCTGAGATCCTGGCATCGGTTGGCATCATAGGCGATGGTCCCAAATCTAAGGTGCATCGGCTCATGAAGCTGTGGAAATCTTCCACATGTTCCTTCAATAAAGCCTCGTAACCCTTCTTTTCCGCTTCATCCAGGAGCTTGAGTACCTGCTGGACAGGATCCTGCGAGCGATTAGAGGTTGACGACGCAAGATACATTTTGACTTCGCTGCATTTTCGTGTAAGCAGCTGTGAAACAGGATTGAGTAGCTCGCCATCACACACCACTCTTACCGCTGCTGCGAATTCCACTTGCGAATCATGACCGCGCATTAGAAATGTATTGTCATTCACAGTGCGAATAAAATCTGCGCTCGGTGCCGGCCAGCCTCCACCGCTAACACGGCGTCCGGGCCTCCGGTCATCCATCGCTACAGCGTCCGAAATGCTAATGCGATTCATCATGATATCCAAATTTATAGCCCCCGGCGTTTCACTTACAAGCCGATAACACATAACCTGTGCCGGATGACTGATAAACATTTCACGGTTATAGTTTACTCCCTCCTGCATATGATTGATGCTTAGCACACCAGTCATCAGGTCCAGGTCGGATGAATAGTTCTTGGCTGCGCTGCTGTTTGGAGGCGAACCGGAGGCGAATGGTAAATGCTGATTAAGGGCAATATCCAGCTCGCCCAACAAGGTATAGTGACGCATACAGGACGGCGTACCAGCCATATATTGCATGATGAGCTCCTCAGCATGGTATATATCTCCCGAGAGCACTAGCCGCCGTATCTCAGGAAGCTTTTCCTTAAGTGCAGGATTGTTGCGATCCATAAATGTGCCATACCAAAGTGAATCATCATTCAACTGAATACGCTCAATACAGGTGTGCCCGTAGACCATAGCCCCTAGTCTTCCGTTACCCAGCGGCATAGCATCATGCCACACCTGTGCCGGTTCGTCGTATCGGAGGTGAAAAGGATGTGTCATAAATGTCATCTCCTATCATATTGGAAATACCAAGTCATTATGACTGCTCTTTTAATCCGCAGCCGGGAGGAAACTCAATCACGCGGTTGTAGGAGTATGCTTCATCCCGAGGTGTATCGGTTTTGGACCAATCAATATGCTTTTCGTATCCTGCATAGTCACTAATACGTATAGAGCACAAAAGGCCATCGTCTCCGCGCTGGTAGGCTGCAATTCCTGAGAGGCATACTCGTCCTCCCTCAGCCACCCCTGCATCAGAAACAATGTGTACCCACTCGATTACGCCGGTCACACCATCGTCAATAATTGTCTCATAGCGCATACCTACCCAGCGTGGGATGTATGTTGCCATATGCTTATAAATCCTGCGCAGCTCCTCATGGTTGTGTGGCATGGGAACCGATCCTGCAGGACCATAGCCGCCGAAAATACACTCGTTACTTGTACATGCCACGATGCGCTCAACATCAACGCAGGGCACATGGTGCAGCGCCTCATAATACTCACGCACAGCGCCTGTTAACAATCCGGGATCGCCCATCTCCAGGTGTGCAGATTGGAACATGGGCTTGCGGTAGGGTTGATACTGCGGAAGAAAAGTGCAATGATGGTAGATACGCACCTCCTCAAGCTTGCCACCGGAACGAAGGTCACCAACTATGAACATTGGTACCTCATTGATCATTCCGTCTACCAGGAAGCTAACGACAACCTCAGTCACGGATCGTCCGCCGGAGCGCGTTTGAAAAAACGCTTCGACAGAAGCACTCTGAGCATTGTACTCTGTAAGCCATCTGTTGGCCATTTCGCGGATTTCGCTTTTGCCTTCAAAGCGGCCAAAGGGGGTGTCAACTGCACTTGCCTTTCTCACAAACTGCCTGGTCTGTTCAAAAAGGCTGACTACATCATCAATCCTTCCGCTGCAGAGTGCCTTTATAAAGGTCCACTCAGGAGATTCACATATTTTTTGCTTCCGCTCTTCATATAGAAGCCTCAATTCTGCAACGTTCCTGACTGGGAAATCCTTGATTTCAAGCTTTCCAATATCTGATTTCATATCTAATGCACATCCCCTCATCAGCAATAATTCATCCCTGCAACACATCTCACCCTCATCAAAGTCGAGTAGCATATGCTATAACAATATTATAAGGCAGACAGTGAAGAGGGTCAATTTTACAAAACGAATTCTTGCATTGCTGTCAGCCTTAACTATGAAACGTGTGAAGATTAATTTTTGTAAATCAAATTAGACAAAAGCGCAAATTGTTCGAGGGAGAGAGTCTCGCCCCTTTGCTTTTCGCCGATGCCTGCCTTATCAAGTATCTGTTTAATCTCTTCCTTGCCGAGACCAAAATAGCCGGCATTATTAATTGCATTGACCAGTGTCTTCCGCCTTTGTCCAAAGGCTGCCTTCACAAGCTTGAAAAAGAGCTCTTCGCTGCGTATATTAACAGGGGGCTCGTCATAAAGCTCCAGCCTGATAACCGAGGAGCAGACCTCCGGTGCCGGTATGAAGCTATTCGGGGGAACCTCCATAATGATTTCCGGCTTGGAGTAGTACTGTACGGCTACCGACAATGCTCCATAGTCCTTGCCGCCAGGCGCCGCCCTCATGCGGTCAGCTACCTCCTTCTGCACCATGAAGACCATTGTTTTTGCCTTAACCCCACTCTCCAGGAGCTTCATAATTACAGGTGTAGTAATATAGTAGGGCAAATTAGCCACGATTTTCAGGCATGCTGGAGAACCGTCCCCTTTTCCGAGGGAACCGTCTCCTTCGGCAATGCCTCCTTTTCCGAGGGAACCGTCTCCCTTTCCGGAAGAAGAGCCCCCTATCCCAGCAAGCTCCTTGGCAGGGTCTATTTGAAGAATGTCGGCGTTAATTATTCGAATGTTCTCATAATCCTTCAGATTCTCCTTCAGGATTGGCAACAGACGCTTATCTATCTCAACGGCAACAACCAAGCCAGCCCTTTCAGCCAGCTCTGCAGTCAAGTTCCCCAGTCCCGGACCAATTTCCAGCACGGTGTCTTCCTTAGTTAGCTCCGCAGCCTTCACAATGTCCCTTAGAATTCCCTGATTCACAAGAAAATTTTGACCAAGGGCTTTTGCCGGGCGCAAATTATACTTTCTCATTGTGTTCTCTATGTTTATACCCATTTTCGCATCCCCCTCCTTGCTTCCCCTTACATCATGAAATGCCTCGCATATGTCTGTGCAAAAAATGTGCCGGGACAAATTGCCCCGGCCATAGTTATAGTCCCTTACTACATATTTATTTAGTTACTTACTCAGCCGCCCAAAACGCTTACTCACATATGCGTTGCGCGGGAAAGCTGAGTTGTCCCATCAAGGCCCCTCTACACCCTAGTTTTCGCTTAGGATGTAAACCTTGACCTTTTGGACGCCGAACCAGTCCACATATTCCTGACTATCATAGTACAGGTCAATTTTGTTTCCCTTAATCGCGCCCCCTACATCGGCGGCTATTGCATAACCATAATCCGGTATATCGCCGATTATTTCAACATACACTCTGGTATAAAGCGGAATAACTCTGGGATCGACCGCTATTACACCCTTTTTAACCTTAATTCCCGTTGCCGTTATCCCGAACAAGGGATGTCCCGGCGCCTTACCTGTGTCCTTGAGTGAAGCGGTATAAGCTGTGGCGCTCATATCCATTACCTTACTGTACCTTACAGTATCGCCTCTGGATGTTCTGAGGCTTAATGCCGTCCCAAATTCCATAATCCTGGTGATTGGAGCCTGCAGCACCGTTTCACTAAGTAACTGCTTCGACACCTCCACACCGTCCTCCTCAACGACCTTATACTGCCTTTGCGCCATACCGTCCTGCCCCGGACTTAGAATTCTCTCGTATCCTTCATCCAGCTTCTTGTTGGCTTTCTTTTTCACCTCACGGGGAATGCTTTCTGTAATGTCTATTACCGTCTCGTCGACCCTTACGATTTTAAGCTCTAAGTTGGCGCTGATGCTATCTGTTAACTGCGCACCTTCAAGCCTGTCAATTCCCTCAGGCTTAACCGGACTATCCTCCAGCATCTGCTCTACCGTATCCGCGTAAGTCATTACTTCTGTCTGCTGCCCATCAGCCGTAATATATACTGGAACAGCTCTCTTAATGTATATTTCATTCAACTTTGTCCTGTGTAAACTGCCTTCCAATGGAGTACTAACGTAATCGTATGTATTTACAACAATATCATTCTGCTCCAATGTTTCTTTAAAGGTACTTTTCATTGTTTTGCAATTAAGCAATCTACCGTTGTCATTTATGACAACCCCCTTCTCCAGCCAGGCAAATACGCCACATCCCGCACCTGCCGCTACTACTACTGCCATTATTACAATGAGCAGTCGCTTCTTGCTTGAAAATAACCTTTTAATATTTTTAGCAAGTGGTAACAAACTAAAACCTCCTGTTAAAATATTAATAAGGGACTGATGAGATATTTTATTCCATGCTCTTTTATTTGTCAAATTATTTACCATAATATACCTCCAAATAAGAGTATATACATGTTTTTTCTGTTTATACATGTAGCGAAAAAGTGTGTCTTTGAAGGACATGATACGAAGAATACTTTTACGAAAAAGGGACTGTCATTTTGACAGTCCTTGCAGATGAACTTGAGAGTATGTTAATTAATCGGAAAATACGGATTGTTTGTAACCGGCATCATGCCCATGCCCGGATAGGCATTCATGCTATTATTCGAGGCACCCATCACCGGGTTCGAGGCACCCATCACCGGGTTCGAAGCACTCATCACCGGGTTCGGAGCTCCGTGTACATTTATAGGCATATAACCCATGTTACCGGTATTCATCATTCCCATTCCCATAACATTCTGGTCATATAGCATGGGGCAGTTCATGTTCATCAAGAAAGGGCAGCACATCATGGGCATCTGGTTCATTGTTGGCATCGGATTCATCATGTAGGGCATAAGATCTGCTTGATTAGATTGAGTTGGAAAATCTGCAGGTAAGGTCTGTACAGGAAGTAAATCCTTATTTCCAGTGCTTTGGGCGGGTAATGTATTGGCAGCTGCCTGTACAGTTGAAGGCTTGGGAGCAATCTTTTCGGGCATTTGCTTGGGCTTAGCCTGCATATTCTGCATCGGGCCGACCAGTGGCATAGTCCCCATGGGCTCTATAGTGGTCTTTTCTTTCATTTTGACAACCTCTTTCATATAATGATTCATCCCTCATAAGTAAGCTTCACTAACATTATATGAAGTAGATTGGAATTATGTGAAAAGTAATTATGTTATCCTCACGAATTACCCATCCCAGAAATCATAAAGACTTTTTCGGATACAGAATAGTCAATTTTGACATAAATCTCATTTACGCCCTCAGTAAAACGCAGGGATTTCATATCAGGCTCTTCGGGCAGCTTGACATCCAGTGTTACATCCAGATATATATCACCATTTCCTGTGCCTCTAAGCCTATCAACCTTCACTTGTGTAATATCAACTCTACGAACGGTTCTTGACATTTGCTCTACATAGTCATCAAGCCGTACCGTTCTATCTACCATCGCAACACCTTCATATTCCAGCAAATATGCCTGCCTAAAATCACCCTGATTTATCGCCTCAGCCCATTTAACCAACGGAGCGGACAATACATTTGTATCTGCATGTTGCTTGATAGTGTTGATGAAATCTATTCTTTCCTGCAAGGATGCTCGTGTTTCAGCCCATTCGATCTGAATACTGGCTTTTTCCTCACTTAGTCTTTCCTTATCACTTTCGATCTCCTTTATCTGATTCTCCAGGCGGTCTATTTCTTCTTCTAGAGCGCTGATCTCTCTTTTTTGTGAATTAATATTGGTAGTATAGCTGGCATTTGCATTCTCAAGATTTTTTAGCTCCACAACTTTATTCTCTCTATCCCAAAGCAGATAGTTGAATGCAATAAACAAAGCGGTTAGTAGTACAAAAATCATCACAAGAATAAACTTTTTCATAAAATTTCACCAGCTTCATAATATTATTGTATGCCAAAAATTCTCTTCCCGTTGGAGCTTGTAATATTAGCTATATGTTCAACAGACGTGCCTCTAATCTTTGCAATTTTCTCCGCTACCAATTTTACATAGGAAGGTTCATTTCTTTGACCCCTGTATGGTTCGGGCGGGAGATAGGGACTATCAGTTTCAATCAACAGCATATCATCCGGAATATATTTGACGACATCAAGTAGCTTATTAGCATTCTTATATGTGACAGGTCCCGCTATAGAAATTAGGAAGCCCATGTCCATAACCTGCTTAGCCATCTCCACACTTCCGGAATAGCAATGTAGGACACCGCCAACATCGCTGGCCTTTTCATTTTTCAAGATTCTCATTGTATCCTCATGAGCCTCTCGATCATGGACAATAATGGGTAGCTTTAAATTCTTCGCAAGGGATATTTGCTTCGAAAACCAAACCTTTTGCACCTCACGAGGCGCATTGTCATAAAAATAGTCCAGTCCTATCTCGCCGATAGCAACTACCTTAGGGTAGGTTGAGAAATCTATTAATGCTGAAATGA
>Ga0123335_1005279_pt1 | contig 15877 bp, 16 predicted proteins | sample BiotimSIPDNA_2_FD_89707 | JGI IMG/M metagenome (GOLD analysis project Ga0123335, IMG submission 89707) | Anaerobic biogas reactor microbial communites from Washington, USA - Biogas_R2 time_0 SIP DNA | ecosystem: Engineered > Bioreactor > Anaerobic > Unclassified | place: Washington, USA...
GATTTGGCAGCATAGTTAGACAGAGACGGGAAGACAGACAACAAACTGCCCTCTTCTCAAACGCACTCTTCCACAACATTTATGCAGTAAGAATTAACCCAAAATAATTTTGTCCCAATGCCGCAATTGAATAAAACTATTTTAGCTTCGCTACCCAAGCACGGTAGTAATCTAAAGTAAAAGATAACCGCGGGTTACTGCTTATCATACTTCACGAATTCTTCATTCATAATCGTTAAGTCGATGCCTGCCTGCCTGAAAATCTCAATAGTGTCCTTATCCGCATGGTAGCGTTTCTCGCACACAACCCGTTTTATGCCCGCGTTGACAACCATCATGGCGCAGGTGCGGCAGGGTGTCATCTTGCAGTATAGGGTAGAGCCTTCAAGCGGGATACCAAAGCGCGCCGCCTGCAGGATAGCGTTTTGTTCGGCGTGGAGTGTGCGTACGCAGTGCTGAGTAATTTGGCCTTCCTCGTTTATCATCCTTCGGAGGTCGTGGCCCGCTTCGTCACAGTGCAGCAGCCCAGCGGGTGCGCCGACGTAGCCTGTGGTCATTATGCGCTTGTCTTTTACGATTACTGATCCGCATTTTCCGCGGTCACAGGTAGCGCGTGCAGCTACAGCTTCACACATATCTAAAAAGTATCGGTCCCAGTTCGGTCGAGCTTTCTTACTGTCAATATCTACTGCCATAATGGTGCCTCGATGAGTTAGCAAACAGTTTGCCAAACAGCAATATAAATTGTATCAGTAATCTAAAGAAGGCTGCTTTGGTTGGTTCAAACTTGTAGAAACGCCACAACCAACCTGCAATCCAAACTAACAGTAGAACCAAAAACGACTGGTTCTGCAAAAAGTTATAGAAGATGAAGTAGCAGTGTTAGGCTCTCTTCTTCTTCTAATTAAAAAATAAAAGCGCTGACCTGCCGCTTAGGGTAAGTTAAAGCTACTTTTGCAGAATATGGATTTCCCGGCCGACTTTGTGCCGCTCATCCATCTCGACGAGTGTGGCTGACCCCATTAAGCGTCCGTGCTCTGGTGCTTCGGGGCTGAACATGTCGTCGGTGAATGCGTAAACCCGCTTGAACCCAAGTTCCTTAATTTTCTCCTCCAGCTGCATCGTCACAGCTTCTCTTGAGCGAGTACGAATGTAGGGAGTAACCACTACCAGCCGCCCGTTCGGTTTAAGCACCAAGTAAGCTTGCTCCAAGAAGTCCATGAATAGAGGCTCAAGCTTGTCAATTATCTTCTGCGCGTACGGACCCGTAGGTGTCTCTTTCAGCGCTGGGCCTAAATCCGGCTCTGACACCATGCAATCGACGCTGTCAACGCCGACTTTACCAGCTAAATCGCAAACATCGCCCTGCAGAACGCGGAAGTCAGCGCCCTCAATATCATACTCCTCGGCTAGCCACTGCAGGTTCTCGGTTGCAGCCTTAACGCACCAACTGTTAACGTCAACGCCGACTACTATTGCGTGCTCAAGCAGCGCCTCCTGCAGGATTGTGCCGACGCCGCAGAATGAATCCAGCAAGGTTTTCTCTGACTTACATGCAGAGAGGTTAACCATCATGCGTGCGAGTCGGGGTGGCATTCCAAAGATTGCGCGTTGGTTAGGTTTGTAAACGTCTCTTTTCTGGAATTCGAATGGGTTGTGCACGGCTACTGTGACGCCGATCCAGGTGTCGGTTTTGCCTATGCATAGGATTACTTCCGCCTGGTTTTCCACGAAGTCTTTTTTGATGACTTCAACATGGGTGAGTTGTGCTTCACTTCTGTCGCCGCCTGTGCCCATAAAGCTTGATTTCTTGCCGAGCGCAGCGAGTTCCTCTTTTATTGCGCTGCCGATGTAGCGTTGTATGCCTCCGCCGACTGTTTTAATTGAGTTGTCAGAGGTGTAGACGCTTATGCCAAATACGAGTTTGTGGTCTTCTGCTTTAGCCATGTTCTTTATGGCGTCGGTGGCTCCGATGGCGTCTATTACTTGGTTCTGTAATGACTTGATCTTTTTCTCGAAACCCTGTTTCACGGTTGCCGTGGGGACTTTGGTTTTGAGGGCTGCAATTTTTATGGTCCCGCCCAAGTCGTCGATAACGGCTGGAGCAAGATCTTTTTGGAAGGTTAGTATGAAGAATTCTGTTGAGAAGTAATCTATTTTACATTCTATAGCTCTTGTCTTGAAGTAAGCGCTTAGCTCTGCTAACGAAAGTATCCAGTTTTTGCCTGAAATGAATAGGTATGTTTGCATTTGGGGAATGAAAAGTAAACTAACTATATAAGGTGATGAGCGTCAACAGCTAATATGGAGTAGAAAAGTAAAACCGTATTTTTGTTAATATTCGAAAAAAAGCACGGTGGCCTCGCTTATTGAGCTAGAATCGTTTAAATATAGCTGGGTAAAAGAGTATGCTACCGAAAAAGTGACGTCGCATGCATGCAAAAAACTATAGACACGTAAAGAACCGCCCTTACACTAGAAAAGAGTACGCTCATGGTTTTCCTCCTCCTAAGATCGTCAAGTTCACTATGGGAGACACTAAGGCTGAATTCCAAGTGGAAGGACAGCTTCTTGCAACCGAGAGAGCCCAGATACGCCACTGCGCCTTAGAAGCAGCACGCGTTGCAACCAACCGTGTCTTAATGGACAAACTGATCAACGATTACTACATGAATGTTCACACATATCCACACATCATCTTAAGAGAAAACAAGATGATCTTCGGCGCTCACGCGGACCGACTTCAGCAGGGAATGAGACGCTCATTCGGCTCAGCAGTCGGCACAGCGGCAAAAGTGGAAGTAGGCCAACCGATCATGACCGTCAGAGTGAAAGCTGGTCAAGAAACAATTGCCAGAGAGTCACTAAAACGCGGCAGCGCAAAACTCCCAATAGCTTGCAGAATAGTAATGACCAAGATACAAGCTCCAGTAGCCCCCGCGAAAGCTGAACCTGAGACGGAGACTGCTTGAGCACCAAGAGCAACGAGCTTGTTTTATGGTTTGATGTTTTAAGAAATACTGACGTTAACATTGTTGGCGGCAAAAACGCCAGCCTCGGCGAAATGATTCATGCTGGGCTTCCAGTTCCTTTTGGTTTTGCAGTTACTGCACATTCTTATGAACGCTATATTGTAGAGCGTAAACTTAGCGAGCAAATCTACAAGATCATTCAGGAAACAGTGACTAACCCCAACGATCCAAGGCAGTATGATACTGCATCGAAGCGTATCCGTGAACTCATGGAGAAAACTCCGATGCCTCAAGACATCGAAACCGCAATCAGACGTGCATACGCGGAGCTGAACAAACGCTTTGCATTAAAAGACACCTTCGTCGCTGTACGTTCAAGCGCCACAGCCGAGGATCTTCCTGATGCATCGTTTGCCGGTCAACAGGAAACTTACCTCAACGTAAAAGGCTCTGACGAGTTAATCGAGAAAGTTATCAAATGCTGGAGCAGCCTCTTCACTCCACGCGCAATCTTCTACAGAAACGAGAAGGGCTTTCCGCACGAGAAAGTCTTCATCAGCGTCGGCGTTCAGAAAATGGTTAACAGCCGATGCGCAGGTGTAATGTTCACCATTAACCCAGTCACTGGAAACCGGGATGAAATAGTCATAGACGGCAACTTCGGTTTAGGCGAAACTGTAGTTTCAGGCGCAGTAAACCCAGATGACTTCGTCGTCGATAAGCAAACAATGACTGTTAAAGAACGCCGCATCTCCAAGAAGACAATCAAATATATCCGCGACCCCAAAACAGGCAAAACCATCCACCTCGACGTACCCGAAGAGGAGCAGAGAACCGTCTGTATAACCGATCAGGAAATAACGAAGCTAGCTGAACTCGCCAAACGCATCGAGAAGCACTACGGGAAACCTATGGACATTGAGTGGGCAATAGATTCTGACCTAAGTTTCCCCGATAACATGATGCTGGTTCAAGCTCGCCCAGAAACAATCTTTGGCACAAAGAATTTGGAAGGGACCAAAATGGAAGAAACTAAAGCTCAAGAGCAACTCAAAATAGCAGTCAGAGGAATATCCGCGGGAAGACGCGGATACGGCGTAGGCAAAGCAGTTATTGTCCTAAAGCCTGAAGATGCCCTCCAAAACATGCACAAGGGCAACATCTTGGTTACAGCAATGACTGACCCAGACTTTGTTCCTTTCATGAAGATGGCATCAGCCATAGTTACTGACAAAGGCGGAATCACCAGCCACGCAGCCATCGTCAGCCGCGAACTAAACATTCCCTGCGTTGTCGGTACAGAAACCGCAACTCAAGTCATGAAGGAAGGTGTCGAATACACCGTTGACTCAAGAAACGGCATCATCTACGAAGGTGTCTTGACACAGGCAGTTGCCCCAATTGCCACCAACAACGGCGGCAGCGTAGTTGTAGCAGCAGAATCTGCACCAGTAACCGGTACAAAGATCTACATGAACCTCGGCACACCCGAGATGATCGAGCAATACAAGAACCTACCCTTCGAAGGCATCGGCTTAATGCGCACCGAATTTATCATGGCAAGCGCAATTGGCCAGCACCCAATGCTCTTCGTCGAAAACGGTGACAGCCAAAAATTCATCGACATATTCGCAGAAAATGTAGCTAAAGTAGCAAGAGCAATCCAGCCAAAACCCGTCGTAGTCCGACTCAGCGACTTCAAAACCAACGAGTACCGCGGACTAAAAGGCGGCGAAAAATACGAAATCAACGAAGAAAACCCAATGCTGGGCTGGAGAGGATGCAGCCGCTACATCAGCAAATGGTACATCGAAGCCTTCAAGCTGGAATGCCAAGCCATCAAGAAGTGCCGAAACGAATGGGGCCTCAAAAACGTCTACGTCATGCTACCCATGGTCAGAACACTCTGGGAAGCAAAAGCAGTCCTACAAATCATGAAAGACGAAGGCCTCGAACGCAACAAAGACTTCAAGATATGGTTCATGGCAGAAACACCATCCATCGCAATCATGGCAGACGAATTCAGCAAACTCGTCGACGGCTTCAGCATCGGCTCAAACGACATGACACAGGGCGTGCTAATGATCGACCGCGACTCTGAGAGACTCGGCCAAATGGGCTACTTCGACGAACGCGACCCAGCAGTCAGACGCATCATCGCTCACCTCATCAGAATCGCACACGAAAACGGATGCACAGTCAGCATCTGCGGTGAAGGACCAAGCAACCTACCAGACTTCGCAGAATTCCTCGTCAGAGCAGGTATCGACAGTATCAGCGTAAACAACGACGCAGTAGTCACAACACGCCGAAACGTTGCCCAAGTTGAGCAGAAAATCATAATGGAACGCCTCGCAGAGCAAGCAGCAATCGCAGCAGGTAGACCAATCAAAAAGCCAACCCCCGATTGGGCTTGGCCATACTAAAGTTTCTTTCCCTTTAATTTTATTTATTTTTAAGTGTCTTTGGTGTTAGTGGATACCCTATGCCAAGCTTCGATTTTGAAGAACAACGCATCGTAAAAGAAATCCAGCGGCTCAATGCCAAGCGGGTAGTGCTGCAGATGCCCCAAGGACTCAAGCCAGAGGCGGCCAAACTTGCCAAACTGGTGGAAGATGCTGGGGCGGTTGCGATTATTTCTTCTGACCCATGTTATGGAGCGTGTGATATTGCTCTTTTTGAGGCAGAGAGTCTCGGTGCGGGTTTGGTGCTGCATTTTGGCCATTCGAATATGGTGCGCGACGACAATGCCCATGCAATCTATATTGAGACGCATGCTAAAATCGACATAGAATCCGCATTGCAGCAGGCGTTGCCGCTTCTTATAGATTGCAAGACGGTGGGTTTAACAACTTCTGTTCAGCACATTACCACTCTAACTTCTGCTAAACAATTCCTCGAAACTGCAGGCAAAGCAGTTCTAATCGGCGACGGTGGCCAACTCGCCCATGCAGGACAGGTTATTGGCTGCAACTACAGCAACCCCAAAGCAGTCGCAGACCAAGTCGACGCCTTCCTATTTGTCGGAGGCGGCATATTCCACGCTTTAGGCATCGCTTTGGGAACAGGCAAACCCGTCATAATAGCAGACCCCTACGATAGCCGTGCTTACAGCATAACCGACGAAGCACAAAAGCTACTAAAACATCGTTATGTAAGCATCATGGCTGCCAAAGACGCGAAAACGTTTGGCATCCTAATCGGCGTAAAACCAGGGCAAAAACACCTCGACCACGCCCTTAAAGCCAAAGCCATAGCAGAAAAAACAGGCAGAACCGCCTACCTCATGGCAGGACGAGAAATCACCCCCGACGCACTCATGGAGTTCCCCCAATTCGACGCCTACGTAAACACTGCCTGCCCCCGAATCAGCCTTGATGCGCCAGGCAAATTCCAGAAACCAATCCTAACCGTTAACGAATTTATGGTGCTTTGCGGAGAAATCTCATGGAACGACATGATCAGAAAAGGCTTATTCGAAAACTAGACCTTGAACTATTCGTAGCTTCGCTTGATGCGATGCCTAACCCAAAGTGGGCGCTTGAGCAGTACACTACGCCCGAGGCAATAGCTGCTAACATGCTCTATATTGCTGCTTATACCCACGGCGACATAATTGGCAAGCGGGTGCTGGATTTAGGCTGCGGCACGGGCAGATTGGGGTTGGCAGCTGCTTTTCTCGGCGCAGAGCAAGTCGTCGGCGTAGACATTGACGCGGCAGCGATTGAAGTTGCCAAGCAGAATGCAGCTAAAGCTGAGTTGGAGAGTAAGGTGCAGTTTATCAACGCAGACATATCCACCGTGCAGGGCCACTTCGATACGGCACTGCAGAATCCGCCCTTTGGAGTTCAGAACCGCGAAGCAGACCGACCTTTCCTTGTGAAGGCGCTGGAGTCAGCGGATACGGTTTACAGCCTGCATAATCACCCCGAAGTAGACGAGCGCCTCATCAAGATCCTGAAGTCCAGTCAGGGCTTCGTGCAGGTTCAGCCTTCGCCGTTCCTCGAGCGTTTCATTGCTAAAAACGGGGGCACAGTTACAGCGGTATATGCAATGCTGATGACGATACCGAAAATGTTTGATTTCCACAAGAAACTCAAGCATGACTTCGTAATCGACCTCTATGTTATCAAGAAAGATGCAGCAGACCATCCATAAAATATCTATTTTCCAACTGGGTATGCGGTCATTCTAAAATTAGAACAGCCCGTTCTTGGGCTTAGGATAAAATAAAATGCAGCTTTTGTAGTTGGCAGGAGAAAGAAACTATGGTCCTAAAGAAAACAAGAACTTGCGTAGCATCGGTAGTGCTCCTGTCACTTATGATAGCCAGCTTGGTTTGCGCTATCGGTTCAGTTCCACTTGCGTCTGGTTATTCAGCGGCGAGTGGGTCATTATCAGAGAAAGAAACTGATCCTAATGGTTATGCTGCTTCGCTTGCTGGCAAATTGATCGGTTCCTTCTATTCAACTTTACCGAACGGGACAATAGTAATGGTATACTCAGTAGAATACGCCGGCGTTTACATTGACCATTCTAATAACCTGCATGTCGTTTTAAGTAAATATGCGACTAATGAGACAATCGATACCTACCGAAATATAATGGGGGATCCAGACGTAATTTTTGAGGTCGCTGAATTTCCGCTATCTACCCTGCATGAGATTCAAGACGCTATAGGCGGTGTTATGGGCGATTTTAAGATAGACGTGGCCTGTGTAAACGAAATAACAAACCGACTTGAGCTCAATCTAGAAGATAGTACAAAACAAAATGACATTATCCAATATCTTAACAGCCAATTTACGGATTTTAACGCGAGCTGTATTACCTTTTTAGGCCCCAACCCAGTTACTGCAGGTATAGGTGAAATTACTCCTTCAACGGTGCCTATCAATGGCTTCTTAGGAACTAACATATCCACCATCTATGGGGTTGCAGCAGTAGCAATTGTTGCTGTAGTGATTGCGTTGACATTCTGCTTGGCGCTTCTGAGACATGGGGCAAAAGCCACGGGTCAGTAGCAAAAAATCAGGCGGCGCTTGACGGCTAAGTAAAGCCTGATTCCCTGATCCTTTTTATAAGGGGAGGGGGTCTCGGTAGAGCAACAAAACTCTTTCAATTTGGTTTAAGCACTGGCGGCGTATCCTGTTTTTGTTTATTAATCAAAAGGTTTATTGCGGTGAGTGGAAACTAAACCTATGCATTTATCAAAATCAAGCTTACTATTTACAACTGTACAAAGTGAAGACATATGGCATTGAAAGCTCCTGAACAAAAAAGCGGTCACCTCGTAGCGCCCGGCGAACGCCTCGGCGTAATCGAAGAATTCATACCCGACGCGGGAACATACGTTAAAGACGGTGTTATCTACTCAAAAATTATCGGCTGCAGCCTTGTTGATTTGCAGAACCGCCGCGTCCAAGTTTACCCAGTAGCACCCGGCGCAGTTGTTCCCCAAGTCGGAACAGTCATCATCGGCCAAATCGGCAACGCCCAATCAGACAATGTACTTGTTAACATATTCAAAGTCGGCAACAAAAAGATCAGCGGCAAATTCGGCGGCATCCTACACGTCTCCGACGTTTCAGACCGCTACATCGACCAGATGAGCGACGTCTGCAAACCAGGCGACCTAGTCCGAGCAAAAGTAATCAGCTCAAAGAACCAGATTTTCCACCTGTCAACCAACGACCGCAACCTAGGTATCATGTACGCTTTCTGCAGCCGCGACTCAACCCTGCTTGAGCAGCAGCCAGGCCGCTATGACCTCGTATGTCCTAAATGCGGCAACGTCGAACGCAGAAAAACTACTCCAGATTACGGAAAAGAACCAATGTAAAAGAGAAGGAATAATTGATGAAAGTTAAAGTACTCAAAAAAGTTGATAACGAGTATAAAATCGAGATTGAAGGCTCCACACATGGACTCTGCAACCTCATCACCAAACGGTTGCTTGATGACAAACGCGTTGACTTCGCAGGTTACGATGTACCGCACCCACTGGCTGCCAGCCCAGTCATCTACATGAAGATGAAGGGTAAAGCAAAGCCGGAAGACGCAATCCTGGAAGCAATCGAGAAGGCTAAAGAAGCCAACGAAGCTTTTGGTAAAGAACTCGACCGCGTCTTCAAAGCCTAAGCATTTTTTATTTTCTACCTTCTGATTTTACGGTAACTGTTTTTTAAATAAAGCTCACTACATATCAAACTGCAGGTTTCGCTATTGAGCTCCAAGAAGGCTTTTCGAGTGATAAAGCAGGAAATCCGAGTGCTGGGCATCGACGACGGAAAATTCAAGCCCCACACAAAGGGCGAAGTGATCGTTGTGGGCGTGGTTTTCAGAGGCGGCGTCTCCATCGACGGCGTCATGCATACTAGCATTGCTATCGATGGCTTGGACGCCACCGAGAAGCTGACTGAGATGATTAACGGTTCACCGCATAAGCATCAGCTTAGATTGGTTATGCTTAACGGTGTGACGCTCGCAGGGTTTAACCTCGTTGACTTGCCGCGGTTGCATGCCAATACAGACTTACCTGTCATTGCGTTAACCCATGTTAAACCGGATTTGGATTCAATCCGTGACGCACTTAAGCATCTGCCTGAAACGGAGGAGCGCTGGAGAATAATCCAGAACGCCGGCGAAATTCATCAAATAACCAACAGGGGCTCTAAGCTCTACATGGGGCTGGCTGGTATTGGGCTCGCTGAGGCTTTAACTGTATTGGATTTAACTACTGTTAGAGGTAGCTTGCCTGAACCACTACGTGTTGCACATCTCATCGCTTCGGGAATAACAGATTTAGATAGAGATTTTTAGAAAAAGTATAAATGCTACAAAGATAAGGAATTCCCCCCAAAGGGAAAGTGACTACTATGGAATTCTGCCCTAAATGCGGTTCCCGTCTTGAACCGAAAAAATCCAAGAGTGGAAAAGAAGCTACACTTGTTCTTGCCTGCCCCAAATGCGGTTATAAGAAGCCTGAGAGCGAGGAAAAAGTTGAGCAGAAAATCGCTCCGAAGGTTATTCAGCATAGCCCCCAGCAGTTTGTGGCTGTCATCGGTAAAGAAGAACAGAAACTAAGCACTCTTCCCACTGTACATATAGAGTGCCCTAAATGTGGCAACAATACTGCTTACGTTTGGCAGGTGCAAACACGCGGCGCAGATGAGTCTTCAACTCAATTCTTACGCTGCACAAAATGCAACTACACCTATAGGGAATACAGCTAAACGTTCCCTCTCTTCTTCCTACTTTTATTGGGTTCTGTATAGGCAATAGGGTTTTTAATTTCCCACAACTGAGTATTTGGATGTGTCGGGCTTGAAGACTGAACTATCCCAGAACACGCTAGAAAACTACAGGGCTTTTTTACTTAAGGTTCTGCCGCTAGCCGCGTTCATTGTTCCCATGGCCGCCGTTTACTTAGCTAACCCCTTTGACGCCGCTCTGAACATTTCTGCTCAGGCATCGTTTGAGCTCATGTGGAAGGGAAGAACATTTCAATTGTTCTTCATCTGGCTAATCTCCCTTGAATTGATCCTCGGCTGGGAAAACATCACATCAAAAATTAGCCTGCAAAACAAACCTCGCCTCGCCCTGTTTACTGCTGCCCTTGTTCTGCCGTCGCTTTATGTGCTGCTTGAGTTTATAGGCTTAAACGATGTCCTCGCGGCTTGGTGCAGTCAAAGCGGGGTTGCCTTTTCAGGTTCTATGCCGCTTGCAATAGAGTACCTCGCCTTCTCAGCGATGCTTCTCCTCTTAACTTTCATCGGGTACGGCAAAAAGGGATTGGCGGATTTCGCTCTCCCGGCAATATTCGTGGCCCTCGTCGGTGTAATCTACACAATCGACAACATGTTTCCCTATGGACAGTTTACGCCTTTCCAGTTGCTTGTTCCCACCACTGCTTCTCTAGCCGGAGGCGTCTTGGACTGGATGGGTTATTCTGTGGTTCAGGGCGTTGAAGCTTTAACGGGGATGCCTACATTGGAGGTCACGGGCGCTGTGGGTTCAGCAACATTCGCTATTGCTTGGCCTTGTGCAGGTATCGAGAGCCTGCTGATCTTCACTGCAGTCGCGCTACTATTCTTGAAGCGCATGAACTTCTCGCTGAAAGCCAAAGTGGGTTTCTTTGCAGTCGGTGCAGCAGTAACTTACCTCATAAATGTACTGCGTATCACCCAGATTTTTGTGATCGGCATGCAATACGGCGAATACTCAGCGCAGGTTGACGCGTTCCACTACTACTATGGTCCACTCTACGCTATGGCTTGGATCGTTGCTTACCCGCTGATACTAATGGCTGCTACCATGGGCTGGCAGAAAATTAGGCGACCTCGACAAGCACCGCTAAACCCTGCTTGACCAAAATACGGGCGTTAAGCTCCGGCAGGGAAGCTACGTCTTCAGCTACAAACGGCCCGTAGGATTTCATGTCGGCGCCCATAATCGCCGGTATACTCTTAACAAATCGCAGTGTTAATCGCTTATGTGTTACGTGGGTTTGGGGTTTACTTTCCTGTTTAGGCGTCTGCGGCTGGAGCAGCTGCGTTATCGGCACAGATGCTGGCTCGGTTATGGTTACTTTGATCTGTGTTTGTTCGCCGCCTAAGAGGTTCTTTGCGAATTGCTCGTAGTTGTTTTCGAATGCGACGGCGTTCTGAGCCATCTTTGCTTCTTCAACTGTAAGCAGCTCGATGGGTGCCTTATGAAGCCGAGTTATTGTTTTGAGGATTTTGCGGTACCGCATAGTCAGCAGTTCTTCAAGTAGCCTCTGAACGTTGTGTGCTTCATGCTCAAGCAAAGCGACTTTAACTGATTTCTTGTCCAAGGCGCCCTTGTCTTCTCTTATGTGCGCTATGTACTCCGCGACTTTGACGTAGAAGTCTGGTTCTAATCCGCCCAGTGTTGGGTCGTCGATTTCGCGTTTCCAAGCTGCGTAGAGTTGGTCGTACATTTAGGGTGCCACCTCGGCTCTTCGCTTGCAGATAAGCAGTACAGCTGCGGCTGTCGGTAGTTCCCGCACTTCATTTTTGTATGGACCCAACGTTTCCCCACTCATCCTGAACTCTGGCGCGTCAGATACGAACACTTTCACTTTGCCCTTTTTAAAAGCTACCGCTCCACGGAAAGGATCAAAATCTAGAATGTCGCGCGCTGGGAACTCTACTTTTTTGAGCCCCGTTTTACCATGCAGGGTGCCGTTCATGCGGATGAGACGGTGGATATCAGTGGTGACGACGGTGTCGATTTTGGCGGCTTGCTCTTCTCTGACTATTTCGGCGAGTTTTAACCAGGTGGCTTCGCTGACGCCTTTAACGCTTTCCCATCTGCCTTCCTTAATTGCCCGCTTGATAATCGTATCTTTGTTTTCAAGTAGCGCCTTATTTTTTAAGCCAGCTTCTTGGAGGCTATCTTTGGAGGCGTGCTCGATGAAATCTGTCATACCCATTTTGAGGCGTCTGTGCCAGCCGTAGTTATGCAGGTTAAACTTTGCTGAACCGCGTTTACGCTTGGCTTTCTCTTCCCGTGCTTCCCTATCCAGTACGCTTAAGCCTAAACCGGTAACGTAATCAACTATTTCCTTGCGTGCCATCGCGTCAAGAGACCGCACAGCTTCAGCTTCAAGATGCAAGTGGTAACCTCGGTGCCCAGAGAAGAACACTCGCATCTCATGCCCCGAGAAGCCGAAATCATCCTCCAGCATATCGAGTAGCTTGACTACTTCGTCACGTGCTGATTCGATGCACTGGTCGCATGCCCAAATCTTTGTCTCGAACTTTGTCGCTTCGCAGCATGGGCAACTCTCAGGTGTGATTCCTCTTCCTTGGAATCCGCATTTTACACATCGGAATTCATCGTGAATTTTATTGCATTTAGTGGGTATGTGGTCGGCGTCGATATCGAAAACCACGTCACTGCCTGTCCACCCTTTCTTGTCCATATCAAAATCGGGATTCTCGTAATAGGCGCAGCTATGGTAGACGTCTGAGGGGATGGTTTGGGCTAAGGTTTTTCTGAAGTCCTCTATGCTGTTGTAGTGCCGGTGGCGTACCATGAAGCGTTCTTTGAACATGAGGTAGCCGAATTCGCGTTGCTCCGGCAGAAACGGCGATGGGACGGCGTTGGCGTGGTCACGGTAGAATTCGCTGAACCGCTGATAAACGAATTCCCTAGAAGCATCCACTGCCGCCATACGTGCACTCTCTATAGTGCAGTATTTTGTGGTTTCATGGATTTAACTATAACCAGTGCAGCCGGTTTTCTCTGCATATATTGGCAACCAGTAGCGTTATAGGTCCTTTAAGTAAGGGCGGGCGAGGTGCTTCTGAGACTGGCGCTCCCAATTGGGCATCGACTTTATCTCTAGCCGATGGGGAAGGGTCTGCTGGTAGAAGATAATTAAAGGAGGACCATGCCATTATCTTCTAATTAGAAAACACCCAACAGCAAGCTTAAACGATGCAAAAACCGCCTGCCTGCACCATTATCAAGTAACAGCGCTCCAAAAAACTTATATCTATAAGATAATCATGTTGTTGTTCGCATTATGGAGGTTTATAAGATTTGTCAGCAGCACCAACACAAGCAGGCGGAATACCAATCATGGTTCTAAGAGAAGGCTCAAAACGCAGCCGCGGCAGAGATGCCCAACATGGAAACATAACAGCCGCCAAAGTGGTAGCTGAAAGCGTCCGAAGTGCACTCGGCCCAAAAGGCATGGATAAAATGCTAGTCGACGGCTTCGGCGACGTCACAATTACAAACGACGGCCGAACTATCCTAGACGAGATGGACATTCAGCATCCAGCAGCAAAAATGCTCGTAGAAGTCGCTAAAACACAGGATAAAGAAGCAGGCGACGGTACAACAAGCAGCGTAATTGTCGCAGGTGAACTACTTACCCGAGCAGAGGAACTAATCGACAAGAACATTCACCCGACAATCATAATCGAAGGTTACCGTCAAGCAGCACAGAAAGCGCTTGCAACCCTCGACAAAATCGCAATCACCGTAGACAGTAAAACCCAGAAAGACTACCTCAAAAAAGTGGCAGCTACAGCTATGGGCAGCAAAATCGTCTCCGAATACAAAGAGTACCTAGCAGACATAGCCGTGAAAGCTATGCTTGAAGTAGCCGAGAAAACCCCCGAAGGCCTCAAAGTAGACATTGACGACGTGAAAGTCGAAAAGAAAACAGGTCTCTCACTAGCCGACACAAGCCTAATTCAAGGCATCGTACTGGACAAAGAAATCGTCCACAGCGGCATGCCGAAACGCTTAGAGAAAGCCAAAATCGCACTACTCGATGCTTCGCTGGAAATTGAGAAACCCGAGTACGACGCGAAAATCAACATTGAAAGCCCAGCTCAGATCGAAGCCTTCCTCAAACAGGAAGAAGCCATGATCAAAGCAATCGTCGACAAAATAGTTGCTTCAGGCGCAAACGTAGTCATCTGCCAGAAAGGCATCGACGACTTAGCCCAGCACTTTATGTCACGCAAGGGCATCATCGCCATTAGACGCGCAAAACGCAGCGACATGGAGAAGCTGCAGCGTGCAACAGGCGGCAAAATACTAAGCAACATCGACGCGTTAACACCAAAGGACCTCGGCGAAGCAGCGCTGATAGAGGAACGCAGAACAGGCGAAGACAAAATGACCTACGTCGAAGGCTGCAAGAACCCCAAGTCAGTTACGCTTCTAATCAGAGGCGGTAACCAGCGATTAACAGCAGAAGCAGAACGCAGCATCCACGACGCACTAAGCGTAATCAAAGACCTCATTGAGGAACCCCGCATAGTCGCAGGTGGTGCAGCACCAGAAATCGAAGTTGCCAATGTACTCAAAAAGTATGCACAGAGCCTGCCAGGCCGCGAGCAATTCGCCGTACGAATCTTCGCTGAGTCACTTGAGGAAATCGCCGTAGTACTAGCAGAAAACGCAGGTTTAGACCCCGTTGACTTACTAACCCAGCTGCGCGCAGCCCACGAGAAGGGACAAACATGGGCTGGAATAGACATCACAGCAGGCAAAGTCGGTGACATGACTAAACTTAACATTTACGAACCGCTCAACGTAAAGAAGCAAATCATAAAGTCAGCAAACGAAGCAGCATCCATGATACTCAAAATCGACGATATCATCTCAACCGCAAAAATGAAGGCTCCTCCGATGCCACCAGGAGGCGCAGGCGGAATGGGCGGTATGGGCGGAATGCCAGGAATGGGTGGCATGCCTGGAGGCATGATGTAAGTATGATAGGAAAAACAATCAATGTCGGACCACCAAAAATTACTCGCTTCGAGAAAGCAAGAATAGTGGGCGCACGCGCACTGCAGATCTCGATGGGAGCACCAATCTTGGTTGATGCACAAGAAAACACCAACCCAATCGATATAGCCGTAACAGAACTAGACGCAAACATCCTGCCAATAACAATCCGCAGGACACTGCCAGACGGCACCTTCCAAGATATACCCTTAAAGTGGCTATCCTAAAATAGCCATCTTTCCTTCTTTGTTTTAATATATTTTTAGAATTATCGCTTTCTCGTCTTCTATAATGGCATACCTACCCTGCTCAGAAGCACCTCCCCCTCCCTATCAATCAAGCAGAGACCCCCCTCCACCCAAAAAAGTAAAAAAAGCTGAATAAAAAAAGAAGAGATGAAGTGCTTAGCGGCAGTGTCCGCGTCCGTAGCCACTTTGGCCCATCATGCCCGTGCCGTAGCCATAGCCGTATTGGTTCTGGGTTTGTGCTCCGCAGCCATAGCCGTATCCGTATCCATATTCGTAGCAGCCTGTGCCTTGGCCGTAGCCGTTGGCTGTGCCTGTGTTGTTCCAGCAGTAGCCTGCGTAGGTGCTGTTAGTGTAGCAGTTGGGTTCGCCGGTGGTTGC
>Ga0123335_1005285_pt1 | contig 15869 bp, 8 predicted proteins | sample BiotimSIPDNA_2_FD_89707 | JGI IMG/M metagenome (GOLD analysis project Ga0123335, IMG submission 89707) | Anaerobic biogas reactor microbial communites from Washington, USA - Biogas_R2 time_0 SIP DNA | ecosystem: Engineered > Bioreactor > Anaerobic > Unclassified | place: Washington, USA...
AAAAAGCAATTTGGAAAAGCAATATGTCGCGGTTCAACAACATATGTCAGACCTCTTTAAGACTCTGGGAATTGCCGCATGAACTCATAATTAATTGTCAGCGAAATGGCCTTAAGCGCCTAACGCGGTAATATACCAGGTGGTGGGGGATCTTGACGGGAATCGACGTTTTACTTATGTCGGGCGCAGCATCGAAAGATTGAACGAAATCAGCGTGGGGGAACTCGTCGCAGACCCAAGCGCGCTTTACAGGCAGTTTCTGCCAAAATATCAGCGACTGGTTGCGAATCTGGAGAAAACGGCCCTCGAGAAGCGGATGTCGGTGGATGTCGAGGTTCAGAGCATACTGCCGAGCGGACGCCTTCGTTGGTTTCGATTTACTTCCACGCCGCGAAAATTGGACGACGGGAGTATGGTCTGGGACGGTGTTGAAGTGGATATCACCGACCGTAAGGCGGCCGAGGTAGATCTGGAAGAGCGCATAGCGGAGCGTACGATCGCGTTAAGTCAGGCCAATCAGGAGCTGGAGCAGGAGATCCGGGAACGTGCCAGGGTTCAGCAAGCCCTGGCGGAAAGTGAACGCCGCTTGCTCGAGGCCCAGCGTCTTTCCCATGTCGGCAGCTGGTATCTGGAACTGGATACCGATACGGCCAGTTGGTCCGAAGAATTTTATACGATTGTCGGCATGGATCCAGGCCAACCGGCCCCGGGTTACCAAACCAGCCGGGAATTATTCACGGAAGAAAGTTGGGAGCCGCTCAGCAAAGCAGTAAACGAAACCCTTCAGTCGGGAGCGCCCTACGAAGTGCAAGCGTGCCTGATTCGCGTTGACGGCGAAAAACGCCATGTCATTTGCCGCGGCCAGCTGCAACGGGATGAGGAGGGGAGTCCCAAGGCGCTCTTCGGCACCGTTCAGGATGTTACGGAGTGGAAACAGGCGGAAGAAGAACGTAAGAATCTGGAAGCCCAGGTGCAGTACGCGCAAAAGATGGAAAGCCTTGGGGTGCTCGCGGGGGGCATTGCCCATGATTTTAATAATCTTCTTCAGATCATCCTGGCAAATGTCAATATGATGCAGAAGGTGGTCAACGAAGGCGATGCGGCGACTTCTTTTATTGAAAATATTGAGAAGTCCGTCGTCCGCGCGGCCTCCCTGACAAAACAAATGCTGGCCTACTCCGGCAAGGCCCATATCTCGCCCGAACGGATGGACCTAAACAGTGTTGTCTGCGCAATGACCGACTTGATCAAGTCGTCGGTGTCTAAAAATATCGGGATTCGTATGGAATTGATGCGGGGGGTGCCGTTGATTGAGGGCGATGTCGCACAAATCGGGCAAGTAGTGCTGAACCTTGTGATGAATGCCTGTGAGGCGCTGGACGATAAACACGGCGGAACCGTTATCGTCAAAACCATGGTCCTGTACTGTTCGGATGCTTATCTGCTTGAGAACCGGGCGATGAATACCTGTGCCGAAGGTGATTATGTCTGCCTGGAGGTGGCTGATGCGGGATGTGGCATGGACGAGGAGACGCAGGCCAGGTTGTTTGATCCCTTCTTTTCCACCAAGTTCACGGGAAGGGGCCTCGGCATGGCGTCCGTGTTGGGGATCATGCGCAGCCACAAAGGCTCCATTCTCATTGACAGCAGTCCGGGCAGGGGTACCGTAATCCGCGCGCTCTTTCCCGCGTTGTCCGGTGGGGTTGCCGATGCTCCGGAGGAGGCCGTGCCCGTAATTTTGTCCCCGCCGCCGGAAGATGCCGGAACGATACTTCTTGTGGACGATGAACCTGAAATGGTGGAACTGGGCGCGCTTTCGCTGCGCCAGCTGGGCTACAGCGTATTTACCGCCGGAGATGGCCTGGAAGCCCTGGAGGTGTTTAAGAAGCATCTCGGAGACATAGACTGCGTGCTGCTCGATTTAAGCATGCCCCGTATGGACGGAGCCCAGGCGCTTTCGGAGTTGCGCCGGATCAAGCCGGATGTGCGCGTAGTTCTCATGAGCGGATGGGCGGAGCAGGAACTGGAAACGCAGTTTGCGGACAAACATGTGCAGGGGTTCGTTGAAAAACCCTTCGATATCACCACATTGGCGTCGAAACTGAAAGCGGCCTTACGCTGATTGATTATCCGTTCCAGCACGATTGACGGCCTTGACGTGTTGTAAATGGAATGCGTAAACCTGCTATGATTGGGTTCTGACGGGGCAGGAGGGAACGCAGGGTTTGTCGTCGGGCAAAAGGTCACGACACTTCCCGGGAAAAATATTCGCCAACCGTGCAAGGAGATATTCATGAGCACCAGTCGTCGTTCGTTTCTGAAGCAATTGTCCGTCTTTTCGGCGGCCCCGTTCCTATTGCAGTCGGGCGTCTGGAGCGCCGAGACCAAAGCCAATGACCGCATCACCTTGGGTTTTATTGGTGTGGGCAAGCAGGGACGATACCTTGCGGAGGCCTTTTTGAACCACAAGCGGTGCCAGATACTTGCCGTCTGTGACGTAGACACCACGCGCAGAACCGCCGTGCAAAAACGGGTGAACGAGTTTTATGAAGCTCATCCCGATCGGGGCAGTGCGGACTGCAGTGCGCATATTGATTTCCGTGAAATTATTGAGCGTCAGGATATCGACGCGGTCTGTATCGCCACGCCGGATCATTGGCATGCCATTCCTGTGCTGGCCGCGCTGCGGGCCGGAAAAGACGTGTATTGCGAAAAACCGCTGACCCATAATATCCATGAAGTGATCGCGATTATGGACGCGGTGGACGCGTCCAAACGGGTGCTTCAAACCGGGTCCATGCAGCGGTCCATGAAAGAGTTTCGCGTGGCCTGCGAACTGGTGCGCAACGGTGCCATTGGCAATGTTGACCGCGTGGAATGCAGTTTTGGCCCCCCCGGCATTCCCTGTGATTTGCCGGAGGAGGAAATGGAACCCGGGCTGGACTGGGACATGTGGGTCGGCCCCGCGCCGATGCGCCCGTACAGTTCCGTGTTGAGTCCCCGAGGCATCCATGATCATTTTCCCGACTGGCGCAATTACCGGGAATTCGGCGGCGGCATGGTATGCGACTGGGGCGCCCATCACCTCGATATCGCACAATGGGGGCTCGGCATGGATGACAGCGGCCCCGAGGAAGTGCATCCCCCGGAAGATCCGGAAGCGAAAGACGGGGCGGTGCTCCACTATGCCGGCGGCATCAGGGTCATCCATGGCAACGGTTACGGGGCGCATTTCTTTGGCAGCGACGGCGAAGTGAAGGTCAACCGCGGCAGAATCGAGTTCTGGCGTGACGGGAAAAAAGTTGCCGGTTTCTCTTCCCGTGAAGACGGCGGTTCCCTGGGATCCGTTCTGGAGACGCTGGAGAAGGAGTTCCTCGCCGATGCCAAGGTGAAACTGTATGCGAGCGAAGATCACATCCGAAATTTCCTGGACTGTGTCGAGTCGCGGGAGAAACCCATCACCAGCGAAATCGTCGGCGGGCGCAGCGCGATATGCTGCCATCTGTTAAATCAGGCCTACTACAACCATGAAGTTATCCAATGGAAGCCCGGAGAAATGAGCTTCGCCCTGGGCAGCGGCAAACCGGAATGGCTCACTCGGGACTATCGCGCTCCCTGGAGTGTGTGAACAGGACGGACAGCGGTTTCACGTTGATGACAACGTCGGCATCGTTTTATTACGGTTTCGACGTGCAACGCTAATAGGTGCCCGGCTGGTGCTTCTGGAGATTTCTGCCGGTCGAAAAGATCTATAACCCTTTGCCGGTTATCGTTAACACAGCCAGCGACATCATGCCGAGCCCGACAATAAGATAATCGCCGAGCATTCTTTTTACGCTTGTTTTCACGTCATCATCGCCAGTGCCGCAGCAACCTGCCGCTTCGGGCGGTGTGGAAATGAGGCAGAACGCGAAATCGGCGGCAATCGATCCGGATCCGCTCCTGTAGGCATTCCCGTTTCCGCCTGTTCCGTTCGCCCAGTAAAAGTAGCAGCCGGTCAGTCCCTTGCCATAAACGCTTACCCAGCCGGAAGACAGTTCAACCGGCGCCGCAAAGGTTGCCTCGTAGCGGCGTACTGTTCCGAAGCCCGCATCCGATTCGGTTTCAACATAATCGGGTGAAAGCGTTTCTGAGCTGATCAATGCGCCGGGTTGATTGCCATTGTCCGCGTAAAATCCCACTTCAAAACTTTCCGGGTCACGCACGCAAGTCCCGGCGTTGTAGCCGCCGCCCCACCAGACGATTCCGGTAATCGGCGCGGACACACCTGAAAAATTGTCATAGGAACGAATGGAATCCGCTTCATCACTCCACCCGGGATTGGAGGTGATTGGCGACGGGGGCTGTGAAGAAACGCTGTCTTCCGGACATACCAGGGAAGGGTTGTTCAATTTGGCGGACCGGGGACTGTCGATTATGTCCGCTGTTGCGGTGGCGCCAGTCAACAGGATTACGCCGATGACCACGCTGCATTTGCGCGACCACCCTTGTTTCTTATCTATCGTGTATGTTTTCATCGGGTTACCTCGGTTTGTATTACGCTTTGTTTGTCAAAGACTTGAAAGCGAAACACGCTACTATCGCCACAGGCAACACGTCACACATTACACTTACCAACTGATGTGCACGATCTTCCTGGTTATTGTTTTGTTTATTAAACGCTAAAAGGATTTAAATTACTAAACCTGTGTTTGCAACAGTGGAAAGTCTGAATATATTCCGCTTTCAGAAGAGGAACCGTACTGGTGATAGTGCAAGCGGGGGCTGGAATTCAAAGGCGCACCGCATCTGAATCTCCGTACTGGTCCAGGCGGATATATGCCGGTAGTATTTAATTCGTTTCTTCGATAAACCCGTGGTAGCGGGCCATCCAATAAGGGAGGAGGTAGGCGGCCCCGTCGTCTTCGATGTGTCCGTCATTCCCGCCGTCCGATTCGTAGGGATCGGCATTCCATTTCGCGAAGCAGCGTTCATCCGCAGGAAGCGCCTGGGTCAGCACGGGCCGGCTGAAGCGATTGGGCAGTGGAGAGAATGAAACGTCCTTGCGATGGCTATTCTCCGCACGGTAGAGACGCCGGTCGGTGGGTATTTCCCTCAGGTTCTCGACCGCGCCGGGGATGTCCGCGCCAGCGGGATCCACTGTGGCATACACAAAGGTGTAGAAGCTCGGCTTTTCCGGCTTGACCACGGCGTAGTGGCGGCTTACACCGGCCGCCAGCGCCCTGCGCACACGGGGATCTTTCTCCAACTGCAGGATGGGGTACCATGCCACAAATCCGAGCTGGTCATCACTGTGGTTGTTTTCATCGGGAAAACACTTTTTGGCAAGGAGGATATTGCTTAGATAATGGTGTTCCACAATGAGTTTACGGAAATGCTCCTCGTATCGTTCGTCCCCGGTGATGTGATGGGCTACCTTAAGAAAAGACAGTATCTGGAGTGCGTTCAAGCCAGATTCGACATAGTTCAGGGGGTTGTCATTCAGGGCTTCCGGGTTCCAGAATCCCCACCGGGTGCGCTTGCCATCCCAATCGATGAGTTGATAGTTGTTGTCGACCAGGTAGTCCGTGAGGGCGCGGGTCTGTTTCTCGATCAAAGAACGCTCCGACGCATCCGCTTGCGCGATGTGTTCAAAATAGGTGTAGAACGCTAGGTAGTGCCCGTCTATCTCGTCCGAGGAGGTGTCGCTTTTCCAATACAACGCGCCGTCTGGCGTAGGCCGCCATTGCTCGCTCTTGGTTTTGCCGATTTCCGGGGGAACCACGCTTCGCGCGACCAGGCCCGGTGTCCCCGAGGCATTCTGGAGCATATAGAGGGCGTGCATGCTTTCCCGCGCCGATTCCCTGGCGGCGGGATCGCCGGTGGCGCCGTAACACAGCGATAGGGCCGCCACGTGATAGGCCGTCCAGAGGCCGTCATTGTCCTTGTCCGGAATCGTGTGGGAGGTGGGGTTCTCCGCATTGTCCAAGACACAGTCCGCGACCAGGCCAAGGCGACGGTGTCGCTCGTTGACACGTTTTTCGATGGTGTTGGCCTTTTCAAGCAGCGTAGTGGAAACCAAATCCAGTCTGCCGGGGCCCGCGTCTGTAAGGAAATATACGGGGGAGCCTTCCGGCGCGATGGCGATTGATTTCACATGGTCCCCGGGCAGATACCTTTTCCCGGCGCGATAGAACCATTGCCGCCCCTCCGCGTAGGGTTGGTACAGGATGGCGCCCCGCGATGTTCCTATCCAAATCCGGTCGGCCCCGTCAACGGCGAGGGCGGTAACATCCTCGACGGGTAGCCCCTGTTGCCCCTGAATATGGGACCAGGCGCCGTCGGCTTTGCGCAGGCTCAGGCCGAGGGGAGTGCCCACCCATAAAGTGCCCCTTGAATCCGTTGCCAGCCCGGTGATGCGCGTGGCCAGGGGACCGTCCTCCCCGTAGACTTCGTGACGGGATATTCCCGTTTCGGTCCGATAATACAGTCCTTCCGAAGTGCCGAGCCAGGTGATGTCGCTTTGAACGGCTGAGGCCGTGACTGCTTTCCCGTCAACGGATTCCGCGGCGCGCTGCTCAAAAACCAACGTGCCGTTGTCAACGCGGATGACCTCCGCATCGACCCATTCCGTCCCGGTTTCCATCTTACCCCGGACGTGTTCGGGGAAAGAAGCGGTTTGGAAAGGCGTGACTTTACCTGGTGCGGGAAAGAACGGCGCTGTCACGTTGAACAAAGTGAAGTCCTCGGGCAGCCATGAGTTTTCCGCGAAGAGGGGCGTCTGAATGATACATAGTCCGGCAAAAATGAAACTGAAAAAGTTGCGCATGGGTTCGTTCCTCCATGATAACTGGACTGATTCAGGCGTAAAATGGATTCACTAATTCTGACTTTGGCAAGAATATGCAATAGATTCGCTCCCTTAGTTTGACGCTTTGAAGAAGAGCGGGCCGGGGTGTATTCTCTTTCGGATAACGGCGGGAGTCGCATGTGCCGGTTCCTGCTTCGGTTTCTTGAATTCCGATGGGTATTATTTCTGTTCTCCCGCTGCATGGGCAGGAAAGGAACTTTTTATGAAACGCTTGATGGTTGTTGGAATGGTGTTATTATTTGCCGCTGCCCCGGCTTTTGTACAGGAAATGCACGCGGCACCAGATTTCTTTCCTGTGGTGACCCAGTTTTCCCCGGTTCCTTTTGGTTCCGGGTGGAAGGGTGAGGAGGGGCCACTCAGCGAGGAGGTACTCCACGCCACGATTGACAATATCCGTGAACACGGATTTACCGGCCTGGAACTGCCGATACACCGTCCGCCGGAAGAAGAGGCGATCCTTCTGGAGTATGCCCGGTCCAAGGGAATGATATTCAGTTATCATGCGGGGGCATTGGAGGGCTTCGGCCGCACGGATCCGCCCAATCCCTGCGTGTATACGCCGGAGTACGCGGAAGCGGCGCGCGCCCGGGTGGCCGCCGCGCTGGAATCCCTGAAGGCTGTGCCCAACCTGTACAATGTGTTCACCTACCAGGATGAGCCCTTTCACTGGGGGCCGCAGTCTTTCGGATTCGGGGAAGCGGCAAAGGCTGAATTCCGAGAACGCTATGGTTATGAACTTCCCGCGGATGTGAACGCTATCCGCGGTAATCCGCAACAATGGCTGGATGTCATTAATTTCCAGTCAGGCCAATTCCCCGACGGCTGGCGCCAAGTGTACGGCATCCTCAAGGAAATGCATCCCGGGTTCAAGGTCACCATGACCCATGACAGCCATAATACCTTTGGGGCGGGCTGCACCTCCCATTCGGAGCTGGCCATAGATGACGTGTTTCATTGGGGCGGTGATTTTGCGGACCTTTTTGTTTTCGACATTTATCCCTATATGATGTTTGATTTTCGCTTTGGCCGGCCGTCACAGCTTCCGATGCCGCGCATCAGCCAGACCCATTATGCGTTCGCGCAGATGCGCGCGTTGACCCGGGCCGTTAAAAAGGACCTGGGCTTCTGGGTGGGCACCTACAATCCTGCCTGGTTTGGCGCCTTTCTGTGTCCCGAACTTGCCGCCATGCACTGGAGTGAACGGGAGATGAGCATGACGGCGGTCGCCCAGGGCGCCAACTATCTCCTTACGGGTTACAAAATTCCCGTGGACGCGGGCCATTGGGAAAGCTTCGGCGCGGGGCTGCGCCTGATGCAGAAAACCGGCGGCAGGCTGTTGAACATGCCCAAGGTGCAGGCAAAGGCTTGCATGCTCTTTCCCCGAACCCAGTACATTCAACTCCAGAAGGAGTATTTCAATGTCGGCCTTTCGTTTGAACTGTTTTTGCGGGCCTTCGGCGAATTGGATATCCTGCACGAGGACCAGGTTGTTGATGAAACCTTGGAGGGGTATGATCTGCTGGTCCTGTTCGACGTAAATCTGCTCCCGGCGGCCGTGATGGCGCGTATCGCCCGGTTTGTCCGGAACGGGGGTGTCGTTATCGCGGATTGCGTTCCGCACCTGAATGAAGTAAAAGAACCGGCCGCCATGCTTGAAGAGGTCTTCGGTGTGAGCGGCATGAATGCGGACCGTATCGCCCGATACGGCCATTGGGTGCCCTATAAGACCCAGCTGCCCGCGTGGGCGAACAGGCCGGAAAATCCCCCGGATGAGACTGTTTTTTCGGCGGATGCAGTAAACGCTACCGTTCTGGATGTCGCGCTGGACCTGAAACTGGTCAGTCCCCGTCCTTGCACGGTGACCACCGCGGAAGTGTTGGCCCAATCCGCGGATGGCGTGCCGGTGGTCCTGCGCGGCAAGGCGGGAAAGGGGCAGGTCTTCCTGCTCGGGTTCTGCCTGCAGGACACCTTTTTCCAGACGTATGAAGAGAACAAGGATGCCGCGCGGGCGCAACTGGTCAGCCTGTTGCGCGTAATGACCGAATCGACCGGCGTGCGGCCTCACGTGCGCTCGTTTAATTCCGACATCGAAGCGTCGGTGCGCGCCAATGATCACGAGGCGATTCTTTTCCTCATCAACCATGAGGCCGCTGACCCTGTAGTCACGGTGGAACTGCGAGAACTTCCCTTTGAAATAAAAAACGTCATCGACTTTGAAGACGGCCGGCCGGTATCGTTTGTCAGGGAAAAAGAAACAATACGCCTGGAACTGTCCGTGCCCCTTGGCGAAGTGCGCCTCCTTCATCTGCTTCCGGGGGAAATGCCCGGAGCATTGTGATAACTGTCGGTGTCTGGTGTTGAGGCGCGTCTGTTCCGGCGTGTTGTGGGCTGGCGGCACGGCAACGATTTATGTAACGTTTTAACCGTCTGATGTGAACCATCACCTTGTTATTACATAAGGACTAAAAAGGAATTGAATAACCGTTTCATCGCCGATATGGAGTGCGCAAGTCATACTTGCGCTTTCGTTTTCTTGTCCACGTAGTCCGTGAGTATAATCTGTCAACCTAAAGGTTAAGGTACTGCGAAAGTCAAAGCGCAAGTAGGACTTGCGCACTCCAAAAAAGCGGTTTACGATCGCCACAAATGCAATTACTGCAGACGGCTAAACTGTTACCGATTATTTTATTGCGGACAGCGATCCGAAGCGGCTTCGGACAATGCATGAGGGGAAAGGCCCGCTCAAGGAAGGCGCCAATAAACAAAGGCCGGAACGTTTGCCGTTCCGGCCTTTTCGAGAAGTCAATTAAAATGGGGGCTATTAATAGCGCCGCCGTCCGCCGCCGCCGCCGCCGTAACCGCCGCCGCCGCGGCTGTCGGAACGGGGCTTGCTCTCACGGGGACGCGCCTCGTTAACCGTGATCGTACGGCCCTGGAGTTCGGTGCCGTTCAACGCTTCGATGGCTTTCTTCGACGCGTCGTCCTCGGTCATTTCAACGAAGCCGAAGCCCTTGGAGCGTCCGGAATCACGGTCCGTAATCACGTCCGCGGACGCGACTTCGCCGTATTTCTCACAGATTTCCCGGAGGTCTTCACTCGTTGTGCTGTAAGCGAGGTTTCCTACATAGATCTTCATACTCAATCATCCTTACTTGCCATGGCATGCTAAAAATCGAGAGTATGTCCATGGCAGTAGAATACTTCGATACGCGTCTCCTGTGAGACGACAAAAAACGTGATAAAACTGGGGGCAGCCTGTCAGAGACGGGGAGGGTTCCCCTCAGGGCTGCATTTTGAAACGTGCATTAGCGGAAGGCCAACGTTGAGTAGGGCCGCGTTTACGGCGTAGCACGATGGACACCAGAAAGGCATGATACAAAATCTTTTAGAACTCCGCGTTATCCCATCAGTTCGATCATATGGGATAACATTGTAGCACGATGGACACCAGAAAGGCATGATACAAAATCTTTTAGAACTCCGCGTTATCCCATCAGTTCGATCATATGGGATAACATTCTTTATCTAAGGAAACTTATTATCGCATTAATGCCATATCAATATCAACATTTTTTCTGAGCCACGGATTGCCCCGCGCAAACCGGACTATATTTGGTGAACAGCGACAATCACGATGTCAGGCCCAACAGGAATCATGCAGGTGAACAAGAGGATTGTTACGCTTCGGTTCATGATCATACCTTAGAGCCAAGGTGTCATTCCGGTTTTTCGCGGCGAAGAAAAGACGGGTGTCGCAGGGCCCGACCGGGCCACGAAAAAAACGGAATGACGATACGCGAGTTTGTTTGTAAGGGAAGGCGAAATGTTTTCTTGGCAGTCCTGCTGGCCGGTTATCTTCTTTACGTTAATGAATAAATACGGATCGGTCCCGGGTTTCGGCACGGCAGGGTGTCCGTATGATTTGGTTCATCGGCATCTAATTATTGTTTTCCGTGTATAGAGATTGTTTTATGCTATAATGCGGTGTGAAAAATTTACATGATACTCCCGCTTTAAAGGGGGGAAGGGTTAAGTCGGTTCAGAAAGAACAATCTCTCTGTCGCCGTGCCATGGAATCCGGTAAGTACGACCTTCTCAGTGACGACGCCTGGGTGGCCTTGTGCGAAAAGGTGGCAACGAACGAGCGGGAATCCAAGGGGCAATCTGCGGATACTTCGGGGAAGAATAGCTAGCCTTTCAGGGCTTTCCTGATTCCCGCTACCAATCCGGGCGCAGGTGTGCTTGTACATGCTTGCGTTTTAGGCGATACCCGTAGAGATGTACTCAATCTTACCGAAATGACATCATGGGGGAAGTTCACACCGCGTTGTGGCCGGCATTATGGCGACTTCCCGGCAGGCGCCTCCGCCCCCCCCCTTGGCGCACCCACCCATGAGTTGTTATAATGAGTCTCCCACACGCGCATGGTTGCGCAATTCCCAGAGGATTTTTTCACGGAGCGCCATCACTTTGTCTTCCCATACACGTTTTTTGGACGGGCTGAATCCGCCCCAACGCGCGGCGGTGGAATGCACGGAAGGGCCCGTGCTGGTGCTGGCTGGGGCCGGCAGCGGCAAGACCCGGGTTATCACACGGCGCATCGCCCATATCATTGGTTCGGGCCTGGCCGATCCCCAAAATTTGCTTGCCGTTACCTTCACCAACAAGGCGGCGGCGGAAATGCGCGAGCGCGTGGCCGACCTTACGGGGGCCGCGTCAGCCAGGGAAATCACCATCTCTACCTTCCACGCGTTCTGTCTCCAGGTGCTCCGCCGTCACATCAGTCACCTGGGCTACCGGTCTAACTTCACCATCAGCAGCGAGGGCGACAGCCACACCCTGCTCCGGCGGGTCACGGATGAACTGGGCGTGCAGGGAGAGAGTTTCGACGCCCGCACCTTTCAGGCCGCCATCAGCCTGGCGAAAAACACCGGGGAAACTCCCGATACCCTCCGGGACAAACCCGCCAGGAACGCCACGGAGGAGAAATACCAGCAGCACATGACCGATGTTTATGCCAAGTACGAATCGGCGCTTCGCGCGGCGAACAGCCTCGATTTTGATGACCTGCTCACCTTTACCCTGCGCCTGTGGGCCGAACATCCCGGCCTGCTCGCCGCCGCCCAGAAACAGTATCGCTACGTCATGGTGGATGAGTACCAGGACACCAATGCCGTCCAGTACCGCCTGCTCCGCGCGCTCGTGGGGAAGTGTCGCAACCTCTGCGTCGTGGGGGATGATGACCAGTCCATCTACGGCTGGCGCGGCGCGGATGTGCGCAATATCCTGGAATTCGAACGCGACTTCCCGGACGCGAAGGTGATCACCCTGGACCAGAACTACCGGTCCACCGAAACCATCCTGGCCGCCGCCAACGGCGTTATCAGGAATAACAGTGCGCGCCGGGAAAAGAAACTCTGGTCGTCCCTGGGCAAAGGCCGGCCCATTGATCATTTCGTGGTCGGCGACGAGGAGGACGAGGCGCGCGAGGCGGTGAACTGGCTCATCCAGATCCGGCAAAAAACAGGCGTGAGTCTCGAAGATTTCGCGATTCTCTATCGTTCCAACCTCCAGTCGCGCCCCTTTGAACTGGCGTTGCGCCAGGCGGGCGTCCCCTACCAGGTCTATGGCGGGCAGGACTTTTTCGAACGCGCCGAAGTGAAGGATATCATCTCCTATTTGAAAGTTATCGCCAATCCGCGCGACGAGACCGCCTTCCTGCGGGTGGTGAACGTGCCCCGGCGCGGCATCGGCGACGTTACCCTGCACCTTGCCCACGAGATCTGCCGCACCGAGGGCAAGTCGCTCGGCATGGCAATGGCCGCCGTGCTCGAACGCAGCATGGCCCCGAAAAACACCGAGTACGGCATCCGCAGGTTTCTCGGCGTGATCCAGCGCTATCGGAAGCGCTTTCGCGATCTGGACGCGCCCCTCGACGTCATAGCCCGCGACCTGGTCCGAGACATCGATTACCTCGACGAACTGCAGCGTACCAGCCGTACGCCCGTACAGTATGAGGCGCGCGCCCAGAATGTCGAGGCCGTCATCAACGCCCTCGCCACGTACGCGGCCGGCACAAATCATCCCAGGTTGCACGCGTTCCTCGATGCCACCCACCTTAATAGCGACGCCGGGACAGAGTCCAGGCAGGACATGAAGCGGGACGGCGTGTCGCTTATGACGATTCACAGCGCCAAGGGGCTGGAATTCCCCTTCGTCTTCATTGTGGGCATGGAGGACGGCTCACTTCCCCACGAGCGCAGTATCACCGAGGGCGCCCTCGACGAAGAACGGCGCCTCTTCTACGTTGCCCTGACCCGCGGCAAACGGCACGTCACCCTCTTCGAAGCCCTGTCGCGCACCCGCCATGGCCGCGAACGCATGTGCAAAACCAGCCGCTTCCTGGCTGAAATCCCACCTGAATTGATTGTGTGCCAGGTCCGCGCCGCCCGCGAAATGGTCGAGGAACGCGTTGCGCCCCCGAAACCCAAACCCAAGCCTAAACGCCGCCCCCCGCGAAAGACGCTGTGAACCGCACCGTTCCGCGGATTCCTCTTTATCCTGCTGAAACGCTGGGTGAAAATGAGACTCGTGAAAAGGTTCAAAGGAAGATATGTCACGTATCCTCGGCAGAGCCCAAAAGAGTAACGCAGACTTGAATCACGTATGGCAGAGCGTAGTCTGTCTTCACGAAGTGTTCGTTATTACTCCATCCACCGTCAGGCTGGTTTAGCGGGTACCCGTGGCGGGACGTGAAGGAAGCGCGTGATATCTGGGGTAGTCCGGAGAAATGAGTAAAGTGTTCCAAGGATTCCCGCATTTCGCAACCAGTCCCTGAACTGCCCGTTTTATAACATCCGTCGCCTTCGAATACAGTAAATACAAAATAACATGCCTGACACTAACCCGGTAATCAAGGCGCCAACTATAATCCGGCGGTATACCCGGTTGCGTTGCAGGGTTTCTTGGTCGACCAAGCGGTTATGAATTATGAATGTGGCGTTGGGCGGAATATCAATCTTAAAGTAGCGCTCATCAAGAATCTCATTCAGGATCAGTGAATCTTCCTTGAACACAATTTCTGAAATGCGGCCTTCAACGAAATCGTTGCTTAAACGGACCGCAATGCTGGCCGCAACGGGATCAATTTCGTCTCTGTTTTGGGCTTCAATAATGCTGTTGGCAAGAGAGCCCGGCTCGTAGATGATATTTCTAACCATCAAGGGAAACCACACCCCGTTGATTAATTTATAGTCCTCGTAAATATAGGACCAATAAGGCCAGCGCAAATCATATATATTTCCGGCGTATTGTTGCTTAAGTGCTTCTTTGTTATTGCCAAAGCCGGCGAGTACATCTATTTGCACGACCCTGCCCAAAGGGTCAAAATGGATGTCCATTCGCCCACCGGGATTCGATTCGTGAACCAGCACGTCATGCTCTTCACCTTTGATCACGAATTGCTCGCCACTCCAGGAAAGCAGATCCTCCAGAGAATCATTATGATCCCAAACCGCCTTCTGTTGGAAGAACAACTGGGGAGTATATATTGAGGATTCAGGGACCGAAAAGGAGGCTTTATCAGTGGGGAAGTCTGTTATATATTCTGGTACTTCCTCCGAATACTTGGTGCGTAAATATCTAAAAGCACCACTAAAGAGAGATTCTTCAGTGGTAAAATTACCTCTGTCTTCAAAAGTAACTTTAATTTTCTTGTTATCACCGTCATGGCTAAGCAAAACGTGGGTGATGAAGAATTTGTCGGCCTTACGCTCATATACGGTGTATTCCCCACTAAAAGATCTAAGCGCGTTCGACCAGACAATAGCATCCGCCTTCCGCTTTATGACGGCCGAAGTGTTTGGGTCCGCAATGGATGCCAAGAAGGTTGATATGAGCAGAGAAGAGATAATACAAATCATAACATTACGCTCCTTCACGGAAAGAGAGAAAGAGGGGAATTGAAGGCCACAAAACGCATTGATAATATTGCGGGATCAGGATGTCAATTCCAGCAAGCATTAATTTATTGTCAGTTTAATATTGCTAAACTTTTGTGTAGTTGCATAGAGGTCGACAGTCTTCTATTCGTTGTGAACATAGCGGACTTGCATCATAGTAAATATTAAGGCAGTTCTTGCAGTTTGCCATATGCTCCGCTTTATTTGGGCAATCTTCGGGACAACTAGGCAATTGATACCTGCCATATTCTTTAGTGATTCTGTCACACCCAGAGCACTTACTATAGCTTAGGGCGCAGGCTCTTGTCTCTCCACCTCCCGGTGAATCGGGCGCCCCTGAATCGGGTAACATGCCATCCGGGCAAAGTTCATAAATGCCACTATCACATGGGTGTTCAGGGCAACCAGCCAAGAATGGGCAAACAATGACGATAAACAAATATATCGGTTTGAAACAAGAGACTACTTTCATTTTGCTTCTCCTTACTTAATTACCAGACTAATTACTTGATTTGACGAACAAAAAACAGAATCATATAATCTTTTTATTACAAGTAATTCCTATTTGTATTTTCAGTGAACATAGCATAAAATCTATCTTATCCTGTCTGTATTATAACTTATATTCCGTAATAAGTCAAAATAAACGTTCTCGCGGAACATCTGACAAAGAAATACGAAATAAGGTCACCGTGTATCCCCTCCGTATTCCAAAATCGTCTATAGCCCCTACCCACATGTGCATCATGTCTTGGTGACTATTCGTAGTTACCCTTTTGACGGGAATTCTTATTTCACCACTCCTGACGATGCCTGCCGGCTGCCACCCCTACGAGGAAAAACAAAGCCGGTCTTGGTTCCCACGGCTTTCAAGTAAGACAGGGATGGGATGGGATAGAATATTTCCAGCGGGGTCGGCGCGATAGCGGAATATTTATCTCATCATTTCCACGAGACTGTGGGTATTCGGATTGGCTGCCTCAATCTCTTTTCCGGCGGAGGGCGTATAATTTCTTATCACAACCCTATTCGAGGCGGGGTATAGGGTAAAAATTTTC